>ENA-OPZZ01000844-OPZZ01000844.1-human-gut-metagenome-genome-assembly--contig:-NODE-844-length-21729-cov-4.179520_pt1 | contig 21729 bp, 18 predicted proteins | sample MGYA00242487_ERZ504511 | MGnify/ENA primary metagenome ERZ504511 (study PRJEB26092, sample SAMD00036241) | human gut metagenome | host: Homo sapiens | study: EMG produced TPA metagenomics assembly of... | reverse complement strand
CCCGAAGCGTGTTACTGAGAACGGAGTGAACAGTAGCAGTTATTTATGTTAAATTTATTAAATTATTTAGATTTTTGTTATTAGAAAATCAAGAAAATACAGTATAATAGATAAGAGGTAGATCAGACAGCTGCAGATGCAGAGATATAAAAGAAAGCTGCTCTGTACTGCTGAAAAATAAAGAAAGAGGAGAAAGCTGATTTGACCAGGTAAACTGCCGGACAGCTGTATGGCTATGAACAGCTGGCAAAGCAGATTGCGGTATCGTCTGATCAGTAAGAGGTATATGAATATTTTACAGTCAATACAACAGCTGGACGGAGAAATCCTTCTTCTGATCCAGCAATATTTAAGAACGGATATGCTGACACCATTTATGAAATCTGTTACATTTCTGGGAAACGGAGGATGGTTCTGGATTCTCTGTGCAGTTGTTCTTCTTGCTGTCCCAAAGACAAGAAAAACAGGCTATGCGGCAGCCTTGTCCCTGATCTTCGGGGCGATCGTCACCAACCTGCTTCTCAAAAATATAGTGGCAAGACCAAGGCCTTTTGCGGAAATCGAAGCGCTGATCCCCATGATCACAAAACCGAAGGATTTCTCTTTTCCGTCAGGTCACACCACAGCATCCTTTGCCGTTGCTCTGGTAATGCTCCGGATGCTTCCGAAGAAATTCGGAATCCCGGCAGTAGTCCTGGCAGTACTGGTGGCATTTTCCAGACTGTATCTTGGCGTCCATTATCCGACAGATGTTCTGACTGGATTTGTGATCGCGCTGGTGGGAAGTACGCTGTCAGTGTGGATCGTGCGAACGAAACCGGAAGACAAACAGGTACACTAGATTGTCCTGAAGATAGAAAAATATGAAACACTTTACCTGGACAAAGTATTGACACGCTGAAGTAAGACGGGGTAAAATTGTAGACAGTACGACAGATTCTGACTATGGTAGAAATAATGATTTGGAACCCTGTAAAATCGGATAAAGGAGAATATACAAATGATATCAGAAAAATGAAACCCTACGTAAAAAAATAATTCAGCCATCCGTATGATGTTTGAGGAAGGAAATCGCCTCCGTGCGAAATATGGCGCAGATAAGGTTTTTGACTTCAGCCTCGGAAATCCAAGTGTACCGGCACCGGACAGCGTCCGCGAAGCAATTATTGAGCTTGTAAACACTACTGATCCGACAGTTCTTCACGGATATATGAGCAACGCAGGATTTGAGGATGTACGCCAGACCATCGCAGAATCCCTCAACAGACGTTTCGATACGAAATTTTCCGCAAAGAATCTGATCATGACTGTCGGTGCTGCAAGCGGATTGAATGTGATCCTGAAAACAATCCTGAACCCTGGAGAAGAGGTGATTGTTTTTGCACCATATTTTCTGGAATACGGTGCATATGTCCGTAATTATGATGGTGTCCTTGTGGAAGTTTCTCCGGATACCACAACCTTCCAGCCAAACCTTGCTGAATTTGAGCAAAGAATCACACCGAAGACAAGAGCGGTTATCGTAAATACCCCACATAATCCTACCGGAGTTGTATATTCAGAAGAAACGATCAAAAAACTTTCCGCAATCCTGGAAGCAAAACAGAAAGAGTTTGGAACCGTGATCTACCTGATCTCCGATGAGCCATACCGTGAGCTGGCTTATGATGGCGTGGAGGTCCCATACCTGACGAAATATTATAATAATACTGTTGTAGGCTATTCCTACAGCAAATCTCTTTCACTTCCGGGTGAACGTATCGGATATCTGGTGATCCCTGATGAGGCAGACGGAAGCGAAGAGCTGATCTCAGCAGCAACCATTGCAAACCGTACACTTGGCTGTGTAAATGCACCGTCCCTGATCCAGAAGGTAGTTGCAAAATGTGTAGATGCCAAGACTGATCTTGCAGCTTATGATAAAAATCGTCAGGCACTTTATAATGGCCTGAAAGAATGCGGATTTGAGTGCATCAAACCACAGGGTGCCTTCTATCTCTTTGTAAAATCTCCGGTTGAAGACGAAAAAGCCTTCTGTGAAGCAGGTAAGAAATATAACATCCTTATGGTACCGGGAAGTTCCTTCGCATGCCCCGGTTATGTGAGACTTGCATATTGTGTATCCTATGAGACAATTGTGAATTCTCTTCCTGAATTTAAGAAACTTGCAGCAGAGTATGGATTGAAATAAACGATCATCACAAAGCAGTTGAATAAAAGATCCCCGGTACAGTCTGTTCATGCAGTCCTGTATCGGGGATCTTTTGCAAGAGGGAATAAGCAAATGAAACGTAGTCGGGAGTGAATAGACTCCCGACTGTGTTTCATTAAAAGGATGTTCCACATTTATTTGGCTTTTTCTTTTCTTTATTTGGCATTTCTCCGTAGTAAGCTTTCAGATAGATATCTTTCAGCTCGGATACAAGCGGATATCTCGGGTTGGCACCGGTACACTGGTCATTGAAGGCCTGCTCGGACATCTCATCCAGAGTTTCCAGGAAATACTTCTCATCTACGCCGTAATCACGAATCGTCGGCAGGATCTCGATAGTTCTCATAAGCTCATCCAGTTTAGCAAGAAGTTTTTCGAATACTTCTGCATCGTTCTTGCCTGTAAGACCTACAGAACGTCCGATCTCAGCGTAGCGTGCAAGTGTCTTCGGATACTGATACTGTGGGAAGGTACCCATCTTAGTCGGAACCTCAGCACTGTTGTAACGCATAACATCCAGAAGAACAACTGCGTTTGCGATACCGTGTGGCAGGTGATGGAAAGCACCGAGCTTGTGAGCAAGAGAGTGGTTAACGCCGAGGAATGCATTGGCGAATGCAAGACCTGCCATGCAGGAAGCGTTAGCCATATGATCTCTGGCCTCTACGTCATTGCCATCTTTATATGCTCGCGGCAGATACTCAAATACAAGCTTGATCGCTTTCAGTGCAAGACCATCGGTGTAATCGGAAGCCATCATGGAAACATAAGCTTCAATAGCATGTGTCATAACGTCGATACCGGAAGCACGGGTAAGTCCCTTCGGTGCGCTCATCATGTTATTGGTATCTACGATTGCCATATCCGGGAGAAGCTCGTAATCAGCCAGTGGCCATTTAACGCCGGTATCCTGATCTGTGATGATGGCGAAAGGAGTAACCTCGGAGCCTGTACCGGAAGAGGTCGGGATCGCTACGAAGTAAGCTTTTTTACCCATCTTCGGGAAGGTATAAACTCTCTTACGGATATCCATGAAGTCCATGGACATATCGGAGAAGTCAGCGTCCGGATTCTCATAAAGCATCCACATAACCTTGCCGGCGTCCATTGCGGAACCGCCGCCAAGAGCGATGATGCAGTCCGGCTCAAAGGCTGTCATAGCCTTGGCACCGGCTCTGGCGGAAGCGAGAGACGGGTCAGGAGCTACATCAGAGAAGCATGTATGAACGATGCCCATCTGATCCAGTTTATCTTCGATCGGTTTGGTGTAGCCATTCTTGTAGAGGAAGGAGTCTGTTACGATGAAGCAGCGTTTCTTGCCCATAACAGTACCGAGCTCATCAAGAGCAACCGGCATACAGCCCTTCTTAAAGTAAACCTTTTCCGGTGTTCTCATCCAGAGCATATTCTCTCTCCTTTCAGCAACAGTCTTGGTATTGAGAAGGTGTTTGACACCAACGTTCTCGGATACGGAGTTACCGCCCCAGGAACCGCAGCCAAGAGTAAGGGATGGAGCAAGCTTGAAGTTGTAAAGGTCACCGATACCACCCTGGGAAGAAGGAGTATTGATAAGGATACGGCAGGTTTTCATAGCTGCCTCGAATTTATCCATCTTCTCTGTTTCATTTACGTTGATGTAGAGGGAAGAGGTGTGACCATAGCCGCCGTCTGCAACAAGCTGTTCAGCCTTTGCAACAGCGTCGTCAAAATTCTTGGCCTTGTACATGGCAAGTACAGGGGAAAGCTTCTCGTGTGCGAATTCCTCGCTGATATCAACGGATTCAACCTCACCGATCAGGATCTTGGTCTCAGCTGGTACAGCAACGCCTGCCATTTCAGCAATGGTAGCAGCCTTCTGTCCTACGATCTTGGCATTCAGTGCGCCGTTGATAAGGATGGTCTTTCTGACTTTCTCGATCTCGTCTTTTTTAAGGAAGTAGCATCCTCTGTAAAGGAACTCTTCCTTCACTTCTTTATAAATGCTCTCCAGAACAGTTACGGACTGCTCGGAAGCACAGATCATACCATTGTCAAAGGTCTTGGAGTGGATGATGGAGTTAACTGCAAGACGGATATCTGCGCTGTCATCAATAATGGCAGGTGTATTTCCGGGTCCTACACCAACAGCCGGTTTACCGGAGGAGTAAGCTGCCTTGACCATTCCGGGACCACCGGTGGCGAGGATGATATCTGCGTTCTGCATTACCATGTTGGTAAGATCAAGGCTTGGGATATCGATCCATCCGATGATTCCTTCCGGCGCACCTGCGGCAACAGCTGCTTCCAGAACAACTTTTGCAGCTTCAATAGTGGATTTCTTGGCACGCGGATGCGGGCTGATGATGATCGCATTACGGGTTTTCAGGGAAATAAGAGATTTATAGATTGCTGTGGAGGTCGGGTTGGTTGTAGGGATAACTGCGGCAATCAGTCCTACAGGTTCCAGGATCTTCTTGAGTCCGTAAGCCTTGTCTTCTTCTACAACACCACATGTTTTAGTGTTCTTATATGCATTGTAAACATACTCTGCTGCGTAATGGTTCTTGATAACCTTGTCTTCCATGATGCCCATTCCTGTTTCCTCAACAGCCATCTTGGCAAGTGGGATACGCATCTTGTCAGCGGCGGTAGCAGCTGCCTTAAAAATCTTGTCAACCTGCTCCTGTGTGTAGGTAGCAAAGATCTTCTGTGCTTCTTTCATTGCAGCCATTTTCGCGGTCAGGGCTTCTGGAGTGTCGATGATGGTAGGGATAGTTTCTTTCTTTGCCATGTGGAATCCTCCTGTTTTCATATGATAATGGTCTGTGGTTCTGCGGGCTTATCCTTTTTTCGCCGGCAGATGCTGCAGAGTTTTTGTAAGTCCCCGCGCTGCGTTTCGTTGTTGATTCAATCTGATTGAATTTTCTGGCTTGATACTGATATGGTATCAAAATTCTGAAAAAAACGCAAATTCTGAATTTTTTCGCTATGTGCAAAATGACGAACAGAAAATCGTGGGAAAATACTGTAAATTTTACTTTGCAGAACGCTGAATTACTGGAAAAACATTAAAAAAAATTTTTGAAATTCAGCATTATGCATAAAAAACATGTTAAAAAATTGTCAGCACTGACAAAAACATGCATACATATGAAGGGCGGGCAAAAGATAAAACGCAGCATGCAGTTAAAATATTAACGTTAAACTTTTGTCAAACAATCATGTACACATTATAATTCAAGTAATTTCAGACGTCAATAGCGGATTCGATAAATAATTAACAAAAATAAAGGGGCATTTTGACAAATAATTAACAAAAATATCATACCATGGTAAAGTATAGGATCATAAGAAATAAAAAAACTTGAAATTGCTAAAAATTTCAGAATAATTAAACAAAAACTATTCGGATTTTCCGGCAGAAAAAAACTGCCATACGGGAAAAGCTTCCCATATGGCAGTTGTATAAATGTGGTTGATGCGAAATATTACCGGTGAACCGTAACTATAGCAGTCAAAACCTATCAGCTCTTACGGAATGCGGCACGTTTTCTGTCTCTGGAGTCCAGAATACGTTTACGGATACGAAGGCTTGTCGGTGTTACCTCAAGAAGCTCATCCTGGTCGATGAACTCAATGGCCTGCTCAAGACTTAAGATCTTTGGCGGAACAAGCTTCAGTGCATCGTCAGCGGAAGAGGAACGAGTGTTGGTAAGGTGTTTGGTCTTGCAGACATTCAGCTCGATATCCTCAGCCTTTCCGTTCTGTCCGATGACCATACCGCTGTAAACCTTCTCGCCAGGTCCGACAAAGAGAGTACCACGTTCCTGAGCAGAGAAAAGACCGTAGGTAACAGTTTCGCCTGCCTCGAATGCGATGAGTGAACCCTGTTTACGGTACGGGAAGTCTCCCTTGTATGGTGCATATCCGTCAAACATGGTATTCAGGATACCGGTACCCTTGGTGGAGGTAAGGAATTCATTACGGAATCCGATCAGTCCACGGGAAGGGATGGAGAATTCGAGACGTACACTTCCGTCGCTTGCTGTGCTCATACCCTGAAGTTCACCCTTACGCTCGCTGAGCTTCTGGATGATAGTACCGGAAAATTCCTCCGGAACGTCAACATATGCGATCTCGATCGGCTCAAGCTTACGTCCGCGATCATCTGTGTGATAAAGTACCTCCGGTTTGCTGACTGCAAACTCGTATCCTTCACGGCGCATATTCTCGATAAGAACGGAGAGATGAAGCTCACCACGTCCGGAAACCTTGAAGCACTCGGTTGTGTCTGTGTCTTCCACACGAAGGCTGACATCGGTGTTCAGCTCACGGTACAGACGGTCACGAAGATGACGGGAAGTGATGTATTTACCTTCCTGTCCTGCAAGAGGGCTGTCATTTACGAGGAAGTTCATGGAGATTGTCGGATCGGAGATCTTCTGGAACGGAATTGCTTCCGGATTATCTCCTGCACAGAGAGTATCACCGATGTGGATGTCCGCAATACCGGAGATTGCAACGATAGCACCGATGGTGGCACTCTTAACCTCAACCTTGTTCAGACCGTCAAACTCATACAGCTTGCTGATTTTCACACGCTCGTGCTTGTCCGGGTCATGATGGTTCAGAAGCATCAGCTCCTGGTTTACGGAAATAGTTCCGCGCTCAACCTTACCGACACCGATACGGCCTACATATTCATTGTAGTCGATCGTGCTGATAAGAACCTGTGTATCTCCGTCCGGATCTCCCTCAGGAGCAGGGATCGCATCAAGGATAGTCTCAAAAAGAGGAGCCATATTCTCAGGCTTATCATCAAGGTTACGAACTGCGTAGCCGGCCTTTGCGGAGGCATACAGGAACGGGCAGTCCAGCTGCTCGTCAGATGCGTCCAGGTCCATGAGAAGTTCCAGAACTTCGTCGACAACCTCCTCCGGACGTGCTTCCGGACGGTCGATCTTATTGATGCAGACAATAACATGCAGGTTCAGTTCGAGAGCTTTACGAAGTACAAATTTAGTCTGAGGCATGGCACCCTCGAAGGCGTCCACAAGAAGAATAACGCCGTCTACCATCTTCAGCACACGCTCTACCTCGCCGCCGAAGTCCGCATGACCTGGAGTATCGATGATATTGATTTTTACATCCTTATAATGAACTGCGGTGTTTTTGGAGAGAATCGTAATGCCGCGCTCACGCTCAATATCGTTGGAGTCCATGACACGTTCCTGGACTTCCTGGTTTTCACGGAAAACACCGCTCTGTTTCAAAAGCTCGTCAACAAGTGTTGTTTTACCGTGATCGACATGGGCGATAATGGCCACGTTACGAACATCTTCACGCTTGGTCTTCATATAATCCAAATCCTTTCTTTCCATATATAAGTAATCTTTTTTGTTAAAAATGATGTCCAAATTTATAGTCTATCACATTTTGGTGAGATTACAAGACATAAAAAAATATTTTTGGTTTTTCATTTTTCAGGCATATTATACCGCAAATGCACATAGATTGATATAGACGAAATACACGAAGAGGAAGGAGAGCTACTTATTATGGCAGATAAAATTATTGAAAACAATCAGGTATCCGTTATGGGACGGATCGCTACAGGGTTTACTTTCAGCCATCAGGTCTTTGGAGAAGGATTTTACATGATGGATATCCTGGTAAAACGTCTCAGCGATTCGGAGGACAGGATCCCGGTGATGGTGTCTGAGCGGCTGATCGATATCACACAGGATTATGTGGGAGAATATATCGAGATCCACGGACAGTTCCGATCCTATAACCGTCATGAAGAAAAGAGAAACCGGCTTGTGCTTTCAGTTTTTGCCCGGGAAGTGAAGTTTGTGGGGGAGGAAGAAGAAACTGTGCCGGTTAATCAGATCTTTCTGGACGGATATATCTGTAAACCGCCTGTATACAGAAAAACACCGTTGGGAAGAGAGATCGCAGATCTTCTGATGGCAGTCAATCGACCTTACGGAAAATCCGATTACATACCATGTATATGCTGGGGAAGAAATGCCAGATATGCTTCTGCTTTTGAAGTAGGCGGGCATGTACTGATCTGGGGCAGGATCCAGAGCAGGGAGTACATGAAACGGATTAGTGAAAACGAGACAGAAAAAAGGATTGCCTATGAAGTTTCGGTAAGTAAATTGGAATATGTTGAGTAACATTGGATATATTTTGGAATAGTGGTGAGAACATTAAGGTAACACTTGCATTTCCAGCCAATCTGCGGTAATATAAAAAAAATCATAAAAATGGGGAATTACCGGTTTTACTAACAGTAAGAGGAAAAATCATGGAAAGAGAAATAACAGAGGTTTATTGTGGGAACGGGAAAGGAAAGACAACTCTGGCTGTAGGCCAGGGGCTGCGCTTTGCCGCACAGGGAAGAAGTGTGATCATCATACAGTTCCTCAAAGGCAGGGAACGCAGAGAACTGGATTTCCTTGAGGAACTGGATAATTTTGATTTCAAGATTTTCCGTTTCGAAAAAATGGACACCTGCTATAATGACCTGAGCGAGCAGGAAAAGGCAGAAGAGAGAACCAATATTCTCAATGGCCTTAATTTTGCACGGAAGGTAATTGCTACCAGAGAGTGTGATTTTCTGCTGCTGGATGAGATCCTCGGGCTTATGGATAAAGGAATCGCTCCAGTTGAGACGATCATCGATATGCTTAAGCAGAAGGATGAAAGTATGCATATAATTATGACCGGACGCTGGCTTCCGGATGCTTTGAAGCCCTATGTGGATAGTATTACCACGATAACAACAGAGCTGACTGACCAGGAACGGGAATAAGCAATATTTCACAGAAGAAAGAAGGAGGAAGACAAATGGCAATTTTTAAAGGAACAGGCGTTGCAATCGTAACACCTATGCATGAAGACGGTAAAGTGAATTTTGAGAAACTTGAGGAGATCCTTGAGGATCAGATCGCGAACAGCACAGACGCCATCGTTATCTGTGGAACAACAGGAGAATCTTCTACTCTGACACACGGAGAGCATCTTCAGACAATTAAGTTCACAATTGATAAAGTTAACAAACGTGTGCCTGTTATTGCAGGAACAGGTTCCAATTGTACAGAGACAGCGATCATGATGTCCAAGGAAGCAGCTTCCTATGGCGCAGACGCTCTTCTTATTGTAACACCTTACTATAACAAGGCTACACAGAAGGGTCTTATCGCTCACTACACAGCAATTGCCAATGCAGTTCCGGAAACTCCGCTCATCATGTACAATGTACCGAGCCGTACAGGCTGCAACATCCAGCCGGCTACAGCAGCTTACCTTGCAAAGAATGTAAAGAACATTGTCGGAATCAAGGAAGCAACAGGAGATCTTTCCCAGATCGCCAAGATGATGTCTCTGGCAGACGGACAGCTTGAGCTTTACTCCGGAAATGATGATCAGGTACTTCCGATTCTTTCTCTTGGCGGACTTGGAGTTATTTCCGTACTTTCCAACGTTGCACCGAAGTTTACACATGACATGGTCATGAAATATTTCGACGGCGACACCAAGGGAGCAACAGAGGATCAGCTGAAAGCTCTTCCGCTGATCAATGCGCTGTTCAGCGAAGTAAACCCGATTCCTGTTAAGACAGCTATGAATCTTATGGGAATGAACGTAGGGCCGCTTCGTATGCCGCTCTGCGAGATGGAAGAGGACACAAAGGCAGCTCTTGCAAAAGAGATCGAGAAATTCGGCCTTAAGCTTGCTAAGTGATCTGACTGTAAGCGAAAGGTAAAGGAGAATATACTATGGTAAAAATCATCATGCACGGCTGCAACGGACATATGGGCCAGGTCATCAGCGGCATTGTGGAGAAAGATCCGGATGCTGAGATCGTAGCAGGTATTGATATTGCAGATCAGGGAAAAAACAGCTATCCGGTATTTACCGATATTGACGCATGTCAGGTAGAGGCAGATGCGATCATTGATTTTTCTTCCGCAAAGGCAACAGACAAGCTTCTTGAGTACAGCGCGGCACGCCAGATTCCGGTTGTTCTGTGCAGTACCGGCTTAAGCCAGGAGCAGCTTGCAAAAGTTGAAGAAACATCCCGAAAGGTAGCAGTGCTGAAATCCGCAAACATGTCTCTTGGTATCAACACACTTCTGAAGCTGGTTCAGGACGCAGCCAGGGTTCTTGCAGCTGCAGGCTTTGATATGGAGATCGTAGAGAAACATCACCGCCTGAAATTAGACGCACCGAGTGGTACTGCACTTGCGCTGGCAGACAGCATTAATGAAGCTATGGATAACCAGTATCATTATGTATATGACCGCAGCCAGAAACGTGAAAAACGCGATGATAAGGAGATCGGTATCTCCGCAGTTCGCGGCGGAACTATCGTAGGTGAGCATGAGATAATTTTTGCAGGTCAGGACGAAGTGATCGAGTTCAAGCATACTGCATATTCCAAGGCTATTTTTGGAAAAGGTGCTGTAGAAGCAGCCAAATTCCTTGCCGGCAAACCGGCAGGACGTTATGATATGAGTGACGTGATCGGCTGATCCTGACAGATTGAGCCGCAACAGAATAAAATACAGGTAATACAGACGAGGTTCGTGTAAAATCGGACCTCGTCTTTTTTTGATGAAATTGTGGGCGATTTCATTCATGAGCATGCAGTGGAACGAAAAACGAATGTCCGCTCTACACTATTTTTGAAATTTTTCCCAGAATAGGATAGCGGAAAAAGTGCCATATTAGGAATACAGAATTTTTCAGAAAAAGGAGAAGATCATATGAAAAAATGGAAGGCGATTCTTTTTGGTACTTTGCTTACCCTGTCTCTGTGTACATTTACAGCCTGCGGCACAGAGGTAAACAATGCGGATGAAACAGTGGATGCAAAAAAGATACAAACGAAAATACTGCCGCAGAAGATGAAAATATGGGAGAAAAAGCAGACAATGACGGTGTGAAGGACAATGGAGAGCATACTAAAGATTCCGGCACGGATAACAATGAGATGTCCGATGGAAATATTACCGTGACGCCTGCAGGAAATGAAAATAACGGGACAGCAGCATCCGGAGCTGCGGATGCTGACAGAAACGAAAATGACGGAACGGTATCTGGTGAGCTGGGTGACAGTGTAAAGGACCTTGGAGACGGCGTAGGTAATGCAGTGGATGATATCGGAAACGCAGTGGGAAATGCGGTAGAAGGAAGATAACAGATATTTTACCACAGCATTGCATAAAACTGTTTCAGATGCTATTATCAGTGCATGGAAAGAAAACGGAGGACAGGATTATGAAATTCAGACCATGCATTGATATACATAACGGAAAAGTAAAACAGATCGTAGGAGGAAGCCTGAAGGATCAGGGGGACCAGGCGGCAGAAAATTTTGTGTCAGAGCAGGATGCGGCATTCTATGCAGAGCTTTATAAGAAGGCAGGGTTAAAGGGCGGTCATGTGATCCTTCTGAACGGAAAGGATTCTCCGAACTACGAAGCAACGAAAGCCCAGGCACTTCTGGCTCTGGGAAAATATCCCGGAGGGCTTCAGATCGGAGGTGGCATCTGCCCGGAGAATGCGGCAGAATATCTGGAGGCTGGTGCCAGCCACGTGATCGTAACTTCCTATGTGTTTAAAAACGGAGTGATATCCTGGGAAAATCTGGAGGAAATCCGTGATGCAGCAGGGAAAGAACATCTTGTACTTGATCTGAGCTGCCGCAAAAAAGATGGCAAATATTATATTGTCACAGATCGATGGCAGAAGTTTACAGAAGAGATCGTGACATCGGAGCTGATGGAAAGACTCGGAAGCTTCTGCGACGAATTTCTGGTCCATGCAGTGGATGTGGAAGGAAAGGCCCGAGGTGTGGAAACAGAGCTTGCAAAGCTTCTGGGACAGTATGCAGCTCATCCTGTGACCTATGCAGGCGGTGTGGGTTCTATGGCAGATATTGAAGAACTTCGAAAAGCAGGGCAGGGCAGATTGGATGTAACTGTTGGCAGTGCTTTGGATATTTTTGGCGGAAGCATATCCTTTGAAGCTCTGGCAAAAATGAAATAGTATACACAAATAGTGAAGCAGAAGCTTTTGTCCCATCAATCTTCTGGCACTGGTGTACAGATATAAATTTGTAATGAATTAATTAGCTGAAATACTCTAATAGTTGCGCATTCACGACAAAAAAAACATTTTGAAGGAATATATCGAATAAATTTGGAAAAAATTTATGAAATTTTTGAAAAGTGATGTTAAAATTCAATTTAATATGTTATAATAGCAACATAAAACAGCAAAGGGGATGGAAGTCATGAAATTTATTATTAGTGGAAAGAATATAGCAGTAACAGAAGGACTTAAAACAGCTGTTGAGGACAAGCTTGGTAAACTTGAAAGGTATTTCACTCCTGAAACTGAGATTTCAGTAACCTTAAGCGTTGAGAAGGATCGCCAGAAGATCGAGGTAACGATCCCTGTGAAAGGTAGTATTATCCGTTCCGAGCAGGTAAGCAATGATATGTATGTATCCATCGATCTGGTTGAAGAGGTAATTGAGCGTCAGCTTCGTAAATACAAGAACAAGATCGTTGACAAGCAGCAGGAATCCACAAACTTCCAGAAGGCATACCTTGATAAGGATTATGAAGAGGATGAGGAAGTTAAGATCATCCGTACCAAGAAATTCGGAATCAAACCAATGTATCCGGAAGATGCATGCGTACAGATGGAACTTCTCGGACATAATTTCTTCGTATTCTTTAATGCTGAGACAGAGCAGGTTAACGTAGTTTATAAACGTAAAGGAAATACTTACGGACTGATCGAACCAGAGTTCTGATAGGGGATTCTATTATTACAACTGAATATTGAATGGAAGGCTCCGGGAATCTGTGTGAGAAATCGGCAGGTTTCCGGAGTCTTTTATGTCACAACAAAATCAGACTTCTTTTCTGTTGCAAGCAATAGGGGAGAACTATATAATGAAGACATATGCGAAAGGAGGAAGGAGAAATGAAAAAGAAGCTGCCAAATGGCAGTCTACGGATAAGATACAGTCTGTACAGTACAAGTTTCAGTCAGCCTCACTTTCTGAAAAATAATATTGTGTAGAGTGCGAATATCTCCTTGACATAATAAATATGTAACACATGGAGAAAAGGAGGAAGGTAAATGAAGAAAAAAGTTCTGGCACTTTTTTTAAGTGCCGCGCTTTGTGTGACGGTGTTTCCGGCAACCGGTGTGGCTGCAGAGTTTGGCAGCGGTGATGCAGAAATCACAGAAAATGCTGGGGACAGCCAGGAGCTGTTTTCCGCAGAGGAAACTACAGAGCCTATGGGAGAGACTGAGCAGCCTGCAGAAGACAGTGAGGATATTTCTGAGGAAATGGTGGATAACTCTTCCGATGCAACCATGGAAGATGTGGAAAACGCAGAAAATGCGGAGAACAGCGAGGATGCTTTCGGCGGAGCTGAGGAAAGAGTTTCAGAAGAAATCTCCAGTGAGGATGATCCGGAAGTATTATTGACAGAACTGATACCTGAAGAAGCAGGAGACAGTATGGAAGAAGAAAACGCAGAAGCTATGTCAGCGTCAGCTCCAGAGCTGACAGTGACACCGACAGCGGATCCTGAACTGACAGTGACACCAACACCGGTGCCAAAAATAAACGTAAAATGGACCGGAGAAAAATGGGTAAGCCGCAGTTCTGTAAATGTGACACTTAAAGTTGATGCAAACGGAGCCTGCTACTACAAAGCTGTAGCGAGAAAAAAGGACGGAACATCTGATGTTCCGAGGGTCGATACGGGAAACTCTCGTGTGGCGGTTACTGCAAACAGAAGCTTTGTGATATATCTTAAGAATCTGGATACAGAGAAAGAATTTGATCTGTATCTTAAGGTATTGGGTTCAGACGGAAGAACCAGCAACCTGAAAAAATTAAAGTTGAATTACAGGGGAACCCGCCCGAAATATGATGTGACGCCGACGCCAGCCTATACACCTTATATACCGGATGTTAAAGATAGTTTTGTAAGAGGTTTGGATTCTCCGCTGAAATTTACTCCGAATAAATATTATAATTTTACCGTGACCGGTGCGGGAACTACAAATTTAAATCCCGGGCCTGGAGATGTGAAGTGGGTGCCGGTTTACTGGAGTACTTCACCAAATCCAACCGATAACAGGAAGAATACTACATGGCGGATCGGATCTGCCAAAGGAATAAATAAAGCCGCAACTTATAACATGTATATCTTTTTTCAGAAGTATGTTTATCAGAAATCTGCATGGGAAAAGACTGACGAAGTACAGTCAGCCGTATACCAGTTCCGGTCCGCGGCCTTGACAACTGTAAAGCTTACCACTCCCGGGCTATCCGGTACTTCCAACAGCCCTGCCGGCATCATCTTCAAATGGAAAAAAGCTGCAAATGCTTCCGGCTATAAGATATATCGAAGGACCGGAAACAGCAGCAAGTGGGTCAATATCGCTACCGTAAGCGGAAGCAATACGCTGGTCTACACAGACGGATCAGTAAAAGCAGGAACCATGTATACCTATACAGTCCGCGCATACAAAGGCTCTGCTTTAAGTGCTTATAACAAAAACGGCAGCAGGATCGTCCGCCTGACAGCTCCGGTGCAGTACAAACCGTCCAGCAAGGCTTCCGGGAAGCTGACTGTCCGCTGGAAAAAAGCAGCTGGCGCTTCCAGCTATCAGATCCAGTATGCGGCATCAAGGTCCATGAGAGGGGCCAGGACAGTGGCCACCAGTGCACTGACTCGAACACTTTCCGGTTTGAAAAAGGGAAGCACCTGCTATGTTCGTATCCGTTCCTGCAAAAAAGTAAACGGAAAGGCATATTATGGTACCTGGAGCAGTGTAAAAAATGCAAAAGTAAGGAAATAAGATATGTAATATCCCGCGGGATCCTCGAAAACAGGATCCTATGCGGGATATTTTCTGTTGTTCCTGACATGATTTGTTAAATAATTGTTCATTGTTTTTATAACAGGAAAGTGGTAGAATATATACCATATGTGATCCAGTATAACGGATATCAACAGAGAACTGGAATGATCCCAAATTGGACAGATCAGAGACAGCAGTCTTATTCGAATAAAATGATTGGAGCAGAAACATGAATGTTTTTTCAAAAGTATTTGGAACCCGCAGCCAGCGTGAGGTAAAACGTATCATGCCGCTGGTTGAAAAAACCGAGAGCTATCAGTCTCAGATGCAGCAGCTTACTGATGAGCAGTTACGAGACAAGACAAGAGAATATAAGAAACGTCTTGCAGAAGGTGCAACACTGGATGATCTTCTTCCGGAGGCATTTGCCACTGTACGTGAGGCAGCCAAGCGTGTACTTGGAATGGAGCATTACCGGGTACAGATCATCGGTGGTATCATCCTTCATCAGGGCCGTATCGCCGAGATGAAAACAGGTGAAGGTAAAACTCTTGTTTCCACACTTCCTGCATACCTGAATGCCCTTGAGGGAAAAGGTGTCCACATCGTAACTGTCAACGACTACCTGGCAAAACGAGATGCCGAGTGGATGGGTAAGGTTCACGAGTTCCTTGGCCTGACCGTAGGCGTGGTACTTAACGACATGAAGCCGGAAGAGCGCCGTGCAGCATACGGATGTGATATCACATACGTAACAAACAACGAACTTGGATTTGATTATCTTCGTGACAACATGGTCATCTATAAAGAACAGCTTGTTCAGAGAGATCTTCACTACTGTATCATCGATGAGATCGACTCTGTCCTGATCGATGAGGCACGTACACCTTTGATCATTTCCGGACAGAGCGGCAAGTCCACCAAGCTTTATGAAGTGTGCGATATCCTTGCACAGCAGCTGGAGCGTGGTGAGGCCAGCCATGAAATGACCAAGATGGCAGCCATCATGGGTGAGGAGGTTATCGAGACCGGTGACTTCGTCGTAAATGAGAAGGACAAGATCGTCAACCTTACCGAGCAGGGTATCAAGAAGGTTGAGAAATTCTTTAATATCGAGAACCTGGCAGATCCGGAAAACCTGGAAATCCAGCACAACATCATCCTTGCACTTCGTGCACATAATCTGATGCATAAGGATCAGGATTATGTTGTAAAAGATGACGAGATCCTTATCGTTGATGAGTTTACCGGACGTATCATGCCGGGACGTCGTTACTCTGATGGTCTGCATCAGGCAATCGAAGCGAAAGAGCATGTGAAGGTTAAAAGAGAGAGTAAGACTCTTGCAACCATTACCTTCCAGAACTTTTTCAACAAATATGACAAAAAAGGCGGTATGACAGGTACAGCTCTTACCGAGGAAAAAGAGTTCCGCGATATCTACGGCATGGACGTTGTAGAGATCCCGACCAACCGTGTGGTACAGCGTAAAGACCTTGACGATGCCGTTTACATGACAAAGAAAGAGAAATTCAACGCCGTTGTAGAGGCAGTTAAGGAAGCTCACGCAAAACATCAGCCGGTACTGGTTGGTACGATCACCATCGAGACTTCTGAGCTTCTCAGCAGAATGTTGAAGAGAGAGGGAATCCCCCACAATGTATTGAATGCCAAGTTCCATGAGCTTGAGGCTGAGATCGTAGCTCAGGCAGGACAGGCAGATGCCGTTACCATCGCGACCAACATGGCAGGCCGTGGTACCGATATCAAGCTTGACGATGTGGCAAGAGAGGCTGGCGGTCTGAAGATCATCGGTACCGAGCGTCATGAGTCAAGACGTATCGATAACCAGCTCCGCGGACGTTCCGGACGACAGGGAGATCCGGGTGAATCCCGTTTCTACATTTCCCTTGAGGATGATCTGATGCGTCTGTTCGGTTCCGAGAGATTGATGAAAGTGTTCACATCTCTTGGTGTTGAGGAGAATGAGCAGATCGAGCACAAGATGCTTTCCAATGCCATCGAGAAAGCCCAGGAGAAGATCGAGTTTAACAACTTTGGTATCCGTAAAAATCTTCTCGACTATGACCAGGTTAACAATGAGCAGAGAGAGATCATCTACGAGGAGCGCCGCCAGGTACTTGACGGTGAGAATATGCGTGATGCCATCTACAAGATGATCACAGATATCGTAGACAGCATGACAGACATGTGCTTCTCCGATGACATGGATTCTTCTGAGTGGGATCTTGATGAGTTCAATACTGCAATCACTCCGATCATCCCGATCCACCCGCTGACTGCTGAGAAGGTAAAAGGCCATAAGAAAGACGAGATCAAGCACATTGTGAAGGAAGAGGCTGTGAAGCTTTATGAAGCAAAAGAGGCTGAGTTCCCGGAACCGGAGCAGCTTCGTGAGCTTGAGCGAGTTGTCCTTCTGAAATGCATCGACAGCAAATGGATGGATCATATCGATGATATGGAAATGCTCCGTCAGGGTATCGGTCTGATGGCGTATGGCCAGAGAGATCCGGTTGTTGAGTACAAGATGAATGCATTTGAGATGTTTAACAGCATGATCAGCTCCATTCAGGAAGACACTGTACGTATGCTGTATCATGTTCATGTAGAGCAGAAGATCGAGCGTGAGCAGGTTGCTAAGGTAACCGGCACAAACAAAGATGACAGCGCAGGCCCGAAGAAACCGGTTCAGCGAAAAGAAGATAAAGTATACCCGAATGATCCGTGCCCATGCGGAAGCGGCAAGAAATATAAACAGTGCTGCGGACGTAAGGCTGCCAAGATCTAAGAAGGAAGATAAAAATAGTCTCACCCAGATGATGCGGTGGGGCTATTTTTTCTGGAATTTCTGTTACACAGGAACAGAGTACAGCGAATATTAATCATCCTGCGTCAATATAGCAGATACTTAATTTTCGTTGTAAGAGAAGGGATAGGATAATATGGCAATTATAAAAACTGCAATTCTTCAGACACATGTACATGCTGATAAATTTCGCAACATCACCCAGGCGGCAGAACTTCTTGCCAGCCCGGAGCTTCAGGGGATCGATCTGGCAGTCCTGCCCGAAATGTTCTGCTGTCCCTACGAAAATAAATACTTTCCGGAATATGCCGAAACTGAGGGCGGAGATACCTGGGAAAAATGTTCTCGACTGGCGGCAGAACACAGGCTTTATCTCATAGCCGGAAGCATGCCGGAGAGAGATGAAGCCGGCCATATTTATAACACTTCTTATGTCTTTGACAAAAATGGTCATCAGATCGGTAAGCACCGGAAGATGCATCTTTTTGACATTGACGTAAAAGGTGGTCAGTATTTTAAGGAATCCGATACTCTGACACCAGGAGACCAGGTGACGGTTTTTGACACAGAATTTGGAAAGATGGGCCTTTGCATCTGCTACGACTTTCGTTTTCCGGAACTTGCCAGGCTGATGGTGGACAAAGGAGCTCAGGTGATCATCGTGCCGGCTGCTTTTAACATGACAACAGGGCCCCTCCACTGGGAGCTGATGTTCCGCCAGAGAGCCGTGGACAACCAGGTGTACACCATCGGAGCAGCACCCGCCAGAGACCTGAACGCCGGATATCATTCCTGGGCCCATTCCATTGTCGTAGATCCTTGGGGAAAAGTCTTCATGGAGATGGAAGAGAAGCCGGCTGTGAAGGTTGTGGAACTGGATCTGGACGAGGTAAAAAAAGTCCGGGAGCAGCTGCCGCTTCTGAAGCACAGGAGAGGGGATATTTACGCCCTGACCACGTTTTCGTTGTAATTTCCATGCCCATATGGTATTGTATAAGACAGGCAGGAAATCCTGTATCAATATATAGAAAGAAGGTGAAGCTGTGGTTGAATTAGATCAGTTCAAGAGTATTCTTGCAACATACACAGAACCATTAGTGGAAGTGAGGGATTCACTTTGACCTCGCTAACAAAGAGCAGAAGGTCGAAGAATTAGAGCGCGAGATGGAAGCGCCTGATTTCTGGGATAATGCGGAAGCATCCCAGATGAAGATGAAACAGTTAAAGAGTCTCAAGGACGATATTGAGACATACCATAATCTGGAAACGCAGATGGAAGATATGGAAACCATGATCGAGATGGGATATGAGGAGAATGATCCTGAGATCGTCCCTGAGATCCAGGAAATGCTGGACGAGTTCCAGGCAAGCTTTGACAGTATCCGTGTGAAGACACTTCTTTCCGGAGAGTACGACGGAGAGAACGCCATCATCAAGCTGAACGCAGGAGCCGGCGGAACAGAGGCCTGCGACTGGTGCGGAATGCTTTATCGTATGTACAGCAGATGGGCGGAGAAGAAAGGCTTTGCGCTGGAAGTCCTGGATTACCTTGACGGTGATGAGGCCGGTGTGAAATCCGTAACCTTCCAGGTGAACGGAGAGAATGCCTACGGTTATCTGAAATCCGAGAAGGGTGTTCATCGTCTTGTACGTATTTCCCCGTTTAATGCAGCAGGAAAGAGACAGACCTCTTTTGTATCCTGCGATGTTATGCCGGATATCAAGAAGGATCTGGACGTAGAGATCAATGATGACGATATCCGTATCGATACCTACCGAAGCAGTGGTGCCGGTGGACAGCATATCAACAAGACATCCTCTGCGATCCGTATCACCCATTTTCCGACAGGAATCGTGGTACAGTGCCAGAATGAACGTTCTCAGCACATGAACAAGGATAAGGCTATGCAGATGCTGAAGGCCAAGCTGTATCTGCTGAAACAGCAGGAAGCTGAGGAGAAGCTTTCCGGCATTCGAGGCGAAGTGACAGATATCGGCTGGGGAAACCAGATCCGTTCCTATGTCCTGCAGCCATACACCATGGTAAAAGACCATAGAACCAATGAAGAAACCGGTAATGTTGACGCAGTTCTGGACGGCGGTATTGACATTTTTATCAATGCATACCTGAAATGGATCGCGCTGGCGAAAAAGAAAGAATAACATTACTGTCACGGAACCCCATAAAGACAGAGAAAAGGACTCCGCAGGCAAAAAAAGCGCTTGTGGAGTTTCTTTTATTATGATAATATATCTCTTGTACAAAAACAGTTGTCTTTATGAAACGGACAGGGGGCTGCTGGCCACAGTGTGAACAGCAGTCAGAGAGGTTACTATGCAGAAACAGGTTGAAAAGAAAAAATACTATGTAGTAAGAGAACGGGCAGTGCCGGAAGTACTTCTCAAGGTGGTTGAGGCCAAGAGACTGCTGGAATCCAAACGGGTGGCTACTGTTCAGGAAGCTGCTGAAAGGACCGGGATCAGCCGCAGTTCTTTTTACAAATATAAGGACGATATTTTTCCTTTCCACGAGGAGACCAAGGGAAAGACCATCACCTTTATCATTCAGATGGACGATGAGCCGGGGCTTTTATCAATGGTGCTGCAGACGATTGCCCGTTTTCACGGTAATATCCTGACCATACATCAGAGTATTCCAATTAACGGAGTCGCAACACTGACGCTGAGCGTTGACATCCTTCCGGGAGAAGGCGACGCAGAGGCTATGGTGGAGGATATTGAGCAGAGAGACGGTATACACTATTTGAAAATTTTAGGCAGGGAGTAAGCATATGATAAACATAGCAGTATTAGGCTACGGTACAGTAGGAAGCGGAGTTGTTGAAGTCATCAACACCAATCATGAGAGCATTAACAAGAGAGCCGGAGATGAGATCAACATCAAATACGTTCTTGACTTAAGAGATTTCCCGGGAGATCCGGTTGAGAAAGTTCTGGTTCATGATTATGAAGTGATCGTAAACGATCCGGAGGTAGATATTGTTGTTGAAGTTATGGGCGGGATCGAGCCGGCTTATACTTTTGTAAAAAGAGCGCTTCAGGCAGGAAAGAGCGTAAGCACATCCAATAAGGCCCTGGTAGCCAAGCATGGTTCCGAGCTCATGGAGATCGCAAAAGAAAAAAAATATCAACTTCCTTTTCGAGGCAAGCTGCGGCGGTGGTATCCCGATCATCCGTGCACTGAATTCTTCATTGACAGCAGATGAGATCGATGAGATCACAGGAATCCTTAACGGAACCACCAACTATATGCTTTACAAGATGAGCACAGAGAACTGTGATTTTGATACGGTTCTGAAGGAAGCCCAGGCAAAGGGCTATGCAGAGGCAGATCCGACTGCAGACGTAGGAGGTGCTGACGCATGCCGTAAGATCGCCATCCTTTCTTCACTTGCATACGGAAAATTCCTGAATTACGAGGATATTTATACAGAAGGAATCACAAAGATCACACCGGCAGACATGGAATATGCAAAAGAGCTTGGCATGACCATCAAGCTTCTTGCCACAAGCCGCAGGATCGGAGATTCTTTCTATGCAATGGTAGCGCCGTTCCTGGTAGGCCAGAGCAGCCCGCTTTACAGTGTAAATGATGTGTTTAATGCAGTATTTGTGCACGGAAACGTTCTTGGAGATGCCATGTTCTACGGAAGCGGAGCAGGTAAGCTTCCGACTGCAAGTGCAGTAGTTGCAGATGTTGTGGATGAAGCAAAGCATCTCCACAGAAATATTATGACAAACTGGAGCAGCTATGCCCTGAAGCTTATGGATATGG
>ENA-OPZZ01000840-OPZZ01000840.1-human-gut-metagenome-genome-assembly--contig:-NODE-840-length-21745-cov-10.119391_pt1 | contig 21745 bp, 16 predicted proteins | sample MGYA00242487_ERZ504511 | MGnify/ENA primary metagenome ERZ504511 (study PRJEB26092, sample SAMD00036241) | human gut metagenome | host: Homo sapiens | study: EMG produced TPA metagenomics assembly of... | reverse complement strand
CAAGATGGAAACCGAAATCATTCTGGTTTGTGGAGATCAGGCTGTATAACGCTGCCGGGATATGTTCTGCTGTGTTTGTAACAGAAAGATCGGTATCTGCAGGTGTTTCTGCTGTAATGGAAGTACCATTGATCTTCCAGATGAAACCATCTTCCATATCGAGATTCAGGGTAATATCTTTTCCTTTTATCCCGGATAAAACAGAATCAGGAAGTGTCCTGGAACCGTTCAGGGTAATGGAAATGGTATCTTTTTCTTTGGAAGTCCTGATCAGATGATTGACTGCATCCCAGCCTTTCTTCTGGAAACTGCCTTCAATGTAAGGCTCTCCATCACCAAGTTTGCCGAAATTTTTTGTATCCTGATGTTTGCATCGTTTACAGGTATAAATTACAATCCCGTCAGTTTCAGCAGTTGGTTCTGTAATAATAACACCTGCGTCATAGTCGTGTCCGTATGCAGGAATCGTGGAGCCGTAATAGATGGTTCTTTCGCAGTCGTTACAATAAGTATCTCCACTGTAACCGTTTGAAGTACAGGAAGGAGAGGAGTAGTAGCATCCCACGGTATTTTTGTGTTCACATTCCTTTCTGATGATTGTGTAAGTGAAAGTTTCTTTTTCGTAATTTCCCTTATCGGCGCCTTTGTAAATTGCGGTCGCTTTAATGGGGGTTTCAACTTGCAATTCCTGATCAACATCTGTATCCCATTTCCAGTCAGTTGAAAAAGGTCTGGTAATGTCGCTGATCCTTTTACTGGACCATGGCACGAATATAGTAGTTTTATTAAAATCTGCTCCTGGTGCTACAGGGGCTTTTTCAATAGTAAATGTCCATTCTGGACTTTCTAATCCATTATGTGCAAAATAGGATTCACTTGCCGCTATCTTAGCTTTTACGGTATATGTGCCTGCATTTACAGGGAGAGTATTGAGTGGTTGGGTGCTGTCATTGATATCATTGTAATTACCTTCATAATAATTCAATGAGATTGTTCTGTTATTTTCGGGTGTAGGTTTAAATTTAAACTCTAATGAGGCTTCTTTAGGTTTGCCATCGTAAGTAGTATTTTCAGGGGACTTAAAATCGAAATCATTGACAGCTTGCCAGGTTTTAAATGTTTTAGTATCGGTGTCGAACGAATAATTCCGTGTTCGAAATCCTGAACTGGTTTCTGGCTTAAGTGTAATCGTATAATAGCTGTTTTCAGAAGCGTCTTCGGGTTTGGGCAGCCAAACATACAGATTAGTATCATCAGGGTCGAGAGAGGAATGGTTTACAGACTCCCCTTCCCATATTAGATCTCTTCTAGTCTTGATTGTTACGTTCGCCTTTTCGGGATTTTCAATAGTACAACGGTAAACATCCTTCTTTGAATCATTTTGGGGTTGGCAACCCAATTTGGCAGCTTTTACAGAACCACCGGAAATAGTAATCTTAGAGCTAATGCTACTGCTCTTACCACCTCCGCCAATAGCATCTCCGTATAAAGAAGATGCTGATACTAAACTATTGGAAATAGTAATATCGTTACCATTTTTCAAATAGCCGCCGCCAATGCCTGCTCCGGATGAAGAATCTGCTGTTATTGTTCCTTTATTGATAGTAATATTAGAACCACAGCCATTTCCGCCGCCGCCAATGCCTGCTCCAAATGCAGAATCTGCCGTTACGAATCCATTCTCAATGGTAATTTTAGAACCACAACATTGCTCACCGCCACCAATGCCTGCTCCGTTACCGGACTTTGCCGTTATTATTCCCCCATTGATAGTAATCTTCTCACCATCGCCTCCCTTATATCCACCGCCACCAATGCCTGCTCCGATGCTAGAAGATGCCGTTATGGTTCCTCCATTGATAAAAATGTTAGAACCCATTTGATTTTTCCCGCCGCCAATGCCAGCTCCGACTGCAGAAGATGCCGTTATGATTCCTCCATTAATAGTAATGTTAGAGCCTTTTTGCTTAGCACCACCGCCAATGCCTGCGCCCCATGCCAGAACCCACTTTCCGCCAGTCTCGGTGGAAATGTAAGTGTCCATGGCTGTGGCAGTCAAACTTCCAGCAGAGTTTGGAACATTGTCTATTATAAGTTTAGAAGTGTTCTCTTTCTGCAAAGCTGCTGAATCCTGATTGCTTGTTTCAAGAACATTTTCACCCTCTAAATATATATGTACCTCTGCGTTAAGATTCTTTGGAATTAATAATGCAGGACCTTCACTGGTCTTGATGTTTACATTTTCCAGATAAATACAGATGGACTTTGCCGCGGTAATAGTATCAGAAATCGTAATTCGATTTGAAGTTTCCGTACCATTACTGGTAAATCTGTAAGCTGTATCACCAGAAGTTATGGTATAAACACTATCTATGATATTAGAGTCGCTTGTTAGATCGACATTTACAATCTTTGATTCTTCATTTGGCTTATTTGTTTCGTTATTATTATCCTCAAATTCAGATGTACCCTCTGAAAATACAGATAATTCTTCTTCTGTTTCTCCTGCTGACTCCTGATTTTCATCGGTAAAAACTTCAGGAGTTTCTTCCTCAGACACTTCCTCAGGATTCCCAGAAGTAAATTCTTCTGCAAATACAGTCTGAGGAAGTATATTGGTGGAACACAATGCCAGTGTAAGAATACCGGCTAATAACTTTTTCTTCACAAAGATTTCTCCCTTTGATGATTATGACTTTTGGTATATTTAGTGTACCAAATTATATTTACAACGTATAAGCTCCATATCAAAATGTGCTATAATGTAGATATTCAAATCTGATTAGGCACCCAGAACAGCAGATATCTTAATTTCTTTTTCCGTTTCACTGAGGTCAAAATCGCCGCCGTCTTCCACAGTCATGTGTACCTCATACAGTACATCTTCTGTCAGCGTATCCGGTGTTTCACCATCTTCTGTCTGGATATGCCATTTCTCTTCCGGAACTTCCTTCAGGGTACCGTCTGTACCATATGCATACAGCTTCAAAGAACCTGTTTCCCCTGAGATTCCTTTCATACGTATTGCAACGGTCGTATTCGGATGTACGTTCTCAATTGTGATCGTATTCAGCCATCCTTCCACATCTCCCTGGCCGCCGTCTGCCGCAAATTTCTCCTGACTTAACACATTGCGCATTGCCTGATCCAGATCCACCTTGCGGTAAGGCATTTCCGGCAGATATACAAACCTGTCCTGAAGTCTCAGAAGTTCCAGATAGCCGGTCGGACAATAGAGCGCATTTCCGCTGTTTCCCGCATACATACCGATAGCCATGTTGTTGTATCCCGGTTTGTCAGAAATATCCATGGTAAATGCAGTCTCGCCTGTCTCAAAATCAAGCATGATATACTGCCACATACCAGTTTCCATATCCTGAACATATCCGTAAATATATCCTGTTGCAGTGGACAGCTTCATCATGGAAGTGTCAGACAGATCACTTCTGCACCAGATACTCTTCATCTCATATCCGTCCTCCGTCTTAACTGTATCCACACGTTCTATACCCGGCGCGATCATTTTATTGCCCTGTCTCAGCCAGCCCACATCATAAATATTCTCATAGCTTTGTATTGAGGAATCATTATCTGCTTCTCCAAGCTTCGCACTTCCTGCACCAAACCAGTTACATACGATCGTGCTTACTGTTCCCTCTCCATCATCATATACAATTGCAGAATTTTCCACAGACACCTGTGTACCTTCCGGAAGCTCATCTATAACAGGCATACTCGCAACCTGTTCTCCTGTTTTCATATCCACCGCAATAAGATTTACCGGATCCTGATTGTCTGTAAACATAACCAGATCTTTGGTCAGAGACGGGGAACATCCACCTCCCCATGCAAGACCGCCACCTGTCGTCTCATCGCCTTCTTTGCTTTCCTTGGCACCCACACTTTTATAGGAAGTTTCCCAGACTTTTTTCACACCATTATCTGCCTGGAGCAGATAACACTTCAGATTTGTCAGAATGACCGCACCCTCCTTAGATGCCGCAATACCATTCTCTGCACCCTCTCCCGGTTCCAGTTCATATACAAACACTGCATCTGACAGATCCACATCTTCTCCATTCAGGATCTTATCGATAGCTGCACGTGAAACATAGCCAAAGGTTCCCTGCTGTTTTCTGTCGGGATATATACGGAAGCCTCCTGTTGCAAACCAGAGATTTCCCTCATAATCAAAAACTACAGATAACAGATTCTGATCCAGTGTTTTTCCAAGCGCTGCCTCTGCTGCCGCTTTAATGTCAATATCCAGAACCTTCTCAAATTCCGGAAGTACATTTCCCTCCTCATCTGTAGCCTTAAGCATAAGTACCCGATTATCGTTCGTCGGACACACAATGCGATTGCTCTCATCTACAAAAGAATATGAACTCTGTATCAGATAGCTTCCATTGTCATGCTGTTTTGGTGAAAAATAGCCCAAAGTCTGTGCCTCATCTGCATTAATATCACGGATCGCCAGGCCACCCAGAAGCGGAACCACAGAATGTCCATAGGAATCAAAAAAGACTGCCGGGGAAGCATTGGGATTAACTTTTTCATAAGAAACATTGATCTCAGAATAAATATCAACAGGCAATACCTCATCTGTTGAATCTGTATTATAGCAGTCATGATGAATATTGGAATCACTTGCTGCCATATAAGGATTCTCATCCATAACCTTCGGTGTAAGTGTCTTTATAGGCAGTTCTGATGTCTGACCTGCATTTTCCTCTGTCTGTGTTTCCTCTGCACGTACCATATTTATTGACGGTTCAGATGTTGTAGCTGCTATAAAAGCGATCATTGCAAGAATTAAAGCTCTTTTCTTCATAATTGTTTTCCTCCTGAGTGTTTTTGTCATATTACATTTCTGCGTTCAAACCAGATGGAGAGTCCTTCTTTTATTTTCTGCTCTTCCACAGGTTTCATAAAAAAATATTCTATCCGCATCCTGAACGCATGAAGCGAAAAATCAAGATCACTGCACCAGATAATCCCACATTTCGGATACAGGGACCGGAGATGTTCTGCCGCATTCAGCCCGGACACACCTGGCAATGCAAGAAACACCACTGCCGGTATTGTTTTTCGTGTCCGCCCAAAAAACTGTTCCTGATCCTGATAGATTTCAATCAATGGAAAAACTTTCTTTTCTGTACAGTAATTCCTGATATATTCCGCACAGTTCTGTCCTTCCTGTTCCTGATCAGTCAATATGGCAATACAATACACGACATCCCTCCTCTTCCATTTGATGTACTCCCATTTGTTATCCTCATTATAAAAAAGTCGTAATTTTTTTCAATAATTCTGTCACGAAACGACAGAAAATGACACGAATTGTAAATCTATGGTATTATTTTGTGATATACTTATAGCAGAATTTTATGAAAATTGCGGGAGCTGCTTTGCAGCGAAGCAATTCGTAGATATCAAGTTAGGGGCAAAATGCCTTTTGACCCTAACATCATTTTATAAATAAAGGAAGATTTACTATGAGAATTGCAATTGTTGATGATATTTCAGAAGAACGGACACTGCTTCGCAACAGACTGGAATCTCAATTTTCCAGGCGCAATGTCCACGTAGATATATTTGAATATGAAAATGGAGAAACTTTCCTCACTGCAGCGAAGGAATGTCCTTTCACGGTAGTGTTTCTGGATATTTATATGAATGGTTCTAACGGGATTGATACAGCAAAAGAACTTCGCAGATCAGATACTGACTGTCTGCTGATCTTTACAACAACTTCCACTGACCATGCATTAGAGGGATTTCAGGTCCGGGCTCTCCACTATCTTGTAAAGCCCTACAGTGAAAATGATATTTCCGTACTGGCAGATGAAATCCTTTCCCGCATCCCGGATTCCGGGAAATACATAGATGTAAAGGTAAACGGCAGTAATATTCAGATTCCCTTCCGGAAAATAATCTACGCAGAGCATTTTTCCCATATGATCCACATCCACACTGCCGGTGAAAGGGAACTGGTCACCCGTCAGTCCTTCGATTCCTTTATAACCTCCCTGAAAATGGACTCACGTTTCTATCGGTGTAACCGGGGCGTTGTGATCAATCTGGAGCATGCAGTTGATTTTGACGGAACAGGCTTTCGCCTTGATAACGGAAGTAATATCCCGGTGAGCAGGAAGCTTCTCAAAAACGCCAGACAGACATTTATGGAATTTCTGTTCCAAAGGAGGTCCTGAAATGACTGACATACTTCGCCCTGTACTTGAACTTTCCGTAATCATTCCCGGCATACTGCTGGCATATCTGCCTGTAAAAAGCTATCTGAGACAGACACCGCTTAAGCATGACAGCATGGCTTCTTCCTCTTCTTCTGGGAATCTGTATTTTGGGAGGAGCGGTTTGCTGTGCCCTGCAAATTCCCACCAGATGGTTCCTGTTTCCTCTGCTGCCTGTGATTATGCTCATTTATCACAAAACACTGAAAATCTCTATCTGGAAATCTGTCAGTATTTTTCTTGCAGTCTTCGCAGTTTTTACATGTGTCAAAAGTTTGTCCCGGGCAGTTAATGCACTTATGACCGCAGACCTGCATATTACAGAAAATGAACTGTGGTTTCACACCGGTGCCGGGATTTTCTATAACGTGATCTGTCTGCTTTTTGTTCTGGCAGCCTGGTATCCTGCCTGCCACTGTGTACAGACAATGATCACAGACGAGAACTTTGCCCAGACCTGGTACGTATTCTGGATTCTTCCGGTAATCTTCATAGGAGTGAATCTTTTTATGATTCCTAAATACCGCAATACTTTATATACCGGACGGGTCCTGCAGTGCTATATTGTTTTCAGTCTTGTACTGCTCATAATCCTGCTCCTGTTTTATGCCATGTTTCTTATGATGGCAGTCAGTCTGAACAGAAATGCCAGACTTCAGCAGGAGAACCATTTTCTTACTCTTCAGCAGGAAAGATACGAGAATCTCTGCATGGCTATTGAAGAAGCCAGACAGGCGCGTCACGATATCCGGCATCACTTTGTGCAGTTATCCTCTCTGGCAGAACAGGGTGATATGGAAAAATTAAAGAATATCTCTCTGCTGCAACCGGCAAAATCTCTGACTATAACCTGCATTTCTGTGAAAATCAGGCTGTTGACAGTGTTTTCGGATATTATTCCACCCTTGCCCAGAGAGAGAACATTCCTTTTCATGCAATGGTTTCCCTGCCTGCTGATCTTTCCATAGATGAGATAGATCTGTGCCTTGTGTTTTCCAATCTGCTGGAAAATGCCATCCAGGCAAGTGTAAAAACAGCGCCCGCCCGCAGAAAGATTAATGTGGAGATTTATCCCCACCATAATCATCTCCTTCTGATTCATGTGGAGAACACCTTCGATGGCAAAATACAGCAAAAAAACAATATTTTCCAATCCTCCAAACGTGCAGGAAGTGGAATCGGAATTGAATCCATCCGCCATACCGTAGAAAAAAATGGCGGTGCCTGCAGTTTCACACACGAAGACGGAATATTCTCTGCAAAAATTATGCTCCGCATCTGATACTCCAAAAAATCACGGGACTGTCGGTCTTTTTGACACGACAGCCCCGCAAAACAAAAAAATCATATTTCTTTATAATTCTTCTCCATTCGTCCTGATCACATTTTTGTACCAGTCAAAGGATTTCTTTTTGTATCTTTTGCCACTTCCGCTTCCATCATCATTTTTATCTACATAGATAAATCCATAACGCTTCTTTAACTCTCCCGTTGTAAAGGAAACCAGATCAATGCAGCCCCATGGCGTATATCCCATCAAATCCACACCATCCATTTCCACTGCTTTTTTCATCTCACTGATATGGGCACGAAGATATTCGATTCTGTACTCATCATCACAGGTTTTATCCTCTTTCAGAACATCAATCGCACCAAATCCGTTTTCCACAATAAAAAGTGGCACTTCATAACGCTCATACAAAGTCACCAGCGCATAGCGCAGTCCTACAGGATCAATCTGCCATCCCCAGTCACTTGCTTTGACATAAGGATTTGCAATGGAATATGGAGAGCTTCCATCCAAAGACTCTGCGGTATCTTTTTTCACATCTGCTTTTACAGCATTTGTCATATAATAGCTAAATCCAAGATAATCACATTTTCCCTCTGCCAAAATCTGCTCATCCTCCGGCAGCATCTCCGGCTTTGTGCCCTCACGTTCCCATTCCTTCTTTGCAAATGCCGGGTAATGACCACGAATCTGCACATCTGCGAAATAGAATCTCTCATGCATGCACTCTGTGGCAGTCATAATATCATCCGGATCACAGGAATATGGGTAAAACGGAACAAAGGAACACATACATCCAATCTTAAAATCAGGATTGATCTCATGACCTTTTTTCACAACCATTGCCCCTGCGACCATCTCATAATGCGCAGCCTGATACATTGCTTTCTTCTTATTCTCATACTGTGAGAAAAGCACTCCGGAATCTGTCCATCCAAAGATATCTGCGGAGGTATTGCTCTGGTTATTGATTTCATTAAAAGTCATCCAGTATTTTACTTTGTTCTTATAACGCTCCATCACAGTCACTGCAAAATGAACAAAGAAATCAATTACCTTACGATTTACCCATCCACCATACTTCTTTGCAAGATGATACGGCATCTCAAAATGGCTCAGAGTGATAACTGGCTCAATTCCATATTTTAAGAGTTCATCAAACATATCATCATAAAACTGAAGACCAGCTTCATTCGGCTCTGTCTCATCACCATTTGGAAAAATTCTCGTCCATGCAATACTTGTACGGAAACATTTAAATCCCATTTCCGCCATCAGTGCGATATCACCTTTATACTCATGGTAAAAATCAACTGCTTCATGATTCGGATAATACTCTCCTTCTATCACGCCATCTGTAATCTGACGCATCCTGGTGCTACTTCCGCCAGTCATTACATCAATGACACTGACACCTTTGCCGCCTTCATTCCAGCCGCCTTCCAGCTGATTAGCCGCAACTGCGCCGCCCCACAAAAATTTATCTGATAATGCCATAGTTATGGTATTCCTCCTTATTTTAATTTCAATAATTCATCACCATTCTTTACCTGTCCGGCAGCTTCTGTTGTAATCTCTGTAAATTCATCACTATTTGTAATGACTATAGGTGTTACTACTTCATATCCTTCCTTCTTGATCGCATCAATGTCAAACTCGAGTAAAAGCTGACCGCATTTCACATGCTGTCCATCTTCAATATGACAGGTAAAATGTTTTCCGTTCAGTTTTACAGTGTCCATACCTACATGGATCAGAATCTCGATTCCGTTTTCACTTTCTATACCAACTGCATGGTGGCTGTCCAGAAGTCCTACGATCGTTCCATCAAATGGAGCATATACCTTTCCTTCCGTCGGGATTACCGCACATCCTTTTCCCATTGCTTCGCTGGCAAAAACCGGATCATTTACTTCTGAAAGCGGAATCACCTGTCCAACAAGCGGACTTGCCACTGTCTTTACTGCATTTGCTGTACCAGAAATCTGTCCTGTCACCGCACTCTCTGTCTTAGATGCCGGATCCTCAAAACCAATCACCTGAATCAGTACAATGGCAATCACAGCTGCAACCGCACATCCAATCACTTCGCCAGGGAAAGACATCGGCGCATCCTTACTGATTGCATTTACGATCGTAAGCGGTCCTGGAAGTCCTGCATATGCATAATAAGCAGAATGGAAGAAACTCATTACAACTGCACCGATCGCACCACCGACACATCCACAGATAAAAGGTTTTTTCAGTCGAAGGGTAACACCGTAAATGGTAGGTTCTGTAATTCCGAAAAGTCCTGTAAGACCGGCAGAAAGTGCCATGTTCTTAAATTCTTTGTTTCTTGATTTGATAAATACTCCAAAAGCAGCGGCAACCTGCGCAACAACTGCGATTGTCTGGAATGCCTGGAAAGTATCATGTCCATTCATTGCAAAGTTTGCAAGGTTTACAGGAGTGATTCCCCAGTGAACACCGAAGATAACAACTACCTGCCAGAGTCCACCAATGATAGCACCCGCAAGTGCCGGAGCTGTCGCTGCAAGGAAGTTATATCCTTTGGCAATTCCATTTGCTGTAACTGCGGATACCGGGCCAAGTACAAGAATTGTAGCCGGAACCATGATAATAAAGCAAATCATCGGTGTTAATAACGCTTTAAATGTATCCGGAAGTTTTTTCTCAATGAAACGCTCCAGGTAAGAAAGAAGCCATACCAGAAACAGTGGCGGAAGCACTGTCGACGTATAAGTCGTCTCTGAAAGTTTAATACCCAGGAAACGGATCGTTTCTCCATCTGCAATTCTGGATGCCATCTCTGCCCAGCTTGGGTTTACCAGCGCACAGCAACATAAAATAGCAATAAATGTGTTACATTTAAAATGTTTTGACGCTGTCACTGCGATAAAAATCGGCAGGAATGTAAATGGTGTCCATGACATAAAACTTAAAACTTCATATGTGCCTGTATTTGTAAAATTCGGTGCTGCCATAGTAATAAGAATCAAAGCACCCTGAAGCAGACCTGCGGCTGCCAGAATATATACAAACGGTGCAAATACCGCTGACATTGTTGCAATAATACGGTTGACGACACTTTGCTTTGGCTGTTCTACTTCTTCTGCATTTTCATCTAAATGAAGGATTTCTGCCGCTGCCGCATATACATCTCCTACATGAGTTCCGATTACTACCTGAAACTGTCCATTATTCTCCACAACGGTGATCACACCCGGCATTTCTGCAATCTTTTCTTTTGCGCCCGCCGGTGTTTCCTTTAATACCAGACGAAATCTGGTCGCACATCTCGTTGCATTGACAATATTCTGCGCACCCCCAACCTCATGAATGATGTCATGGGCAAGTTTATTATAATCTCTTACCTGTGCCATTTCTTTTCTCTCCTTTACCTGAATCCGAAGTCCTGCGCGCCCTGACTTCTCTGTTCACATCTGATGGCTATACTATATAAAAAGCCTGCCTGTTTTTCAATCCATTTGAAATATAGTGATGTTCTGTTTCATATTTTCTGTTTCTTTCGCCCAAAAATAGTGCAACAGCGTTTCACATGTCAAAATCCACAGGTCTTTTTTGTGCAATTTTCCTATTTATTTTTTCAGGCATATATCTGTCACTAATTCCAAAGATAAAAAATACACAATTCTCCTACGGATAAGTATTTAATGTAACCCGGCAAAATGCTATAATCAAAGATCTTCAATAAGCCCCCATAGCAATTTCTCTCCACTTTGCTCATATTTCTTATTCAATTTCAGATTTTCTTCATATCTGCGGCTGAATTCCATCCCATACAGGATATCCAGAATATATTTTCCCGATGCGAAAAACATAGAGCTCCAGAATTCCACCACCTTTTTCTGCCCCGCCGCATACAGAAGTTCATCCGCATGAGGCGCAAGTGTCCCCTGCGGCTTTGAAGTGATCACAATCACTTTCGTTTTATTTTTCCTCAGCATCTTCGCAATCTCTACCAGTCTCTCATTTTCCCCCGTATGACTGATCAAAATTGCAATATGTCCATTCGCAGGCATAGATGCCTGAAGACCCTGAATATTCGTCGCAGAAAGTACATTGGCCACTTTTCCTCCATGAAAAAACAACGACCGCCCATATTCCGCCAGATAAACATTCATATCATACACATAAAAATCCACACAGCTCGCCTCTGCGATCAATTTCCCCACCCGTACAAGCTGGCTGTAAGAAATTTCTTTCTTTGTTTCCTCGATTGCCTGCTGCTGTATACGGGTAGCTTTCCGCACGATCGTCACCACGTTCTCCCGCTCAGACATCGCTACTTTTTCCTGCGTTTCTTCTATCTGTCCATTCTGCAATTCCCGTACAAACTGTAGCTTAAATTCCGGAAATCCCTTCTGGCCAAGCTTCTGGCACAAACGTGTTACAGATGCGGCACTTGTAAACGTTGCATGCCCCAGCTCTCTGGATGAAATCGTCTCCACCCGTTCCGGATGCTCCAGCATATAATTACAGATATCCCTTTCACGTTCTGTCATATTTTCCTGTTTCTTCATCTGCTGTATCAAACCCATAAGTGTATCTTCCCCTTTTCTCATATACTCTTACTATTCCATTTACTCTTAGAATAAATGAAGGCCATTGCAAAATGCAACAGCCTTCGAAAAATTTCCACTATATTATTCCATACACTCATCAAGAATTGCAGCCATCTTATCAATATGTTCTTTTGTGATCACAAGCGGAGGTACGATTCTCAGTACATCACTGCCTGCCGAGATCACCAGCAGTCCTTTTGCAAGAGCAGCCTTTACAACTTCGCCAACCGGGCGGCCCTGGATCACGATTCCCTGCATGAAGCCCATGCCTCGTCTTGTTGCAGCGCATTCATGTTTTGCAACAATTTCATCCAGTTTCTGTTCCAGATATGGAGTCATTTCCTGTACATGTTCAATGATCTTATCATTCTCATAAATGTCAAATACTTTGCTGACTGCAGCACATACAAACGGGTTTCCACCATAAGTTGTACCATGATCACCTGGCTCCAGAGAAGCTTTGGCAGCTTTCTCATTCAATATAAACGCACCTACCGGCACACCACATCCAAGAGCCTTGGCACTTGTCATAATATCCGGCTGTACACCGTATGCCTGCCATGCAAAATAATGTCCGGTTCTTCCCATACCGCACTGAATCTCATCGAAGATCAGCATAATATCTTTCTCATCACAGATCTGACGCAGACCTTCCAGGAATTCTTTCTTCGCCGGATAAATACCGCCCTCACCCTGAACAACCTCAGTGATAATTGCGCAGGTCTTATCTGTGATCTGAGCCTTTACACTCTCAAGATCATTAAAATCCGCAAACTTCACACCGCCCATCAGTGGCTCAAAGGGCTCTCTGTAATGAGCAGTTCCTGTTACGGAAAGTGCTCCGATACTTCTTCCATGGAAGGAATGGTTCATGGCAATGATCTCATGATCTGCATGTCCGTCACGTACATATGCATATTTCTTAGCTGCTTTTAAAGCACCTTCGATTGCTTCTGTACCACTGTTAGTAAAGAATGCCTTGCTCATTTTACTTGCCTTTACCAACTTCGCACCTGCTTCAATGATCGGCTCATTGTAATATAAGTTGGAAATATGCATCAGCTTATCAATCTGATCTTTTAATGCTTCATCATATCCCGGATAATGATATCCCAGAGAATTTACAGCAATACCTGCTGCAAAATCCAGATATTCCTTTCCCTCGAAATCATATAAATAACATCCCTGTCCCTTTTCAAAAACAACAGGAAAACGATTATAAGTGTGAAGGATACTCTCTTCGGATTCCTTCATCTGTTCATTCATGTTCATTGTAATATTTCTCCCCGTCTTCTCTCAGAATCGCAGTACCAATACCTTTGTTTGTAAAGATCTCCAGCAGTAAGCTGTGAGGAATTCTTCCGTCAAGGATATGGACTCTGTTAACGCCTTCTTCAATGGCATCAATACAGTTTTTCAGCTTCGGAATCATACCTCCGCCTACATAACCGTCATCGATCAGTTTCTGTGCTTCATCTACATGAAGTTCAGAGATCAGGCTGGACGGATCATCCTTGTCTTTATAAACGCCTTCAATATCAGAAAGGAATGCAAGCTTCTCAGCATGAACAGCCTCTGCAATGGCACATGCAGCATCATCCGCATTAATATTATAAGTAGCGAACTCATCGTCATAACCTACCGGGAAAATGATCGGCAGGAAATCTTTCTCCAGAAGATCCTCCAGAATCTTCGGCTCAACCTTTGTAACTTCACCAACAAATCCGATGTCTCCACCCTCTGTCTGTTTCTTGCGGCATTTCAGCAGACCACCGTCTTTACCACTGATACCAACAGCATTTACACCAAGAGATTCCACCATGGCAACCAGTTCCTTATTCACCTTCGCAAGAACCATCTCTGCAATCTCCATAGTATCTTTATCTGTAACACGAAGACCGTTAATAAATTTCGGCGCCATACCAACCTTGCCAACCCAGCGGCTGATTTCCTTACCACCGCCATGAACGATGATCGGTTTGAAACCAACCAGCTTCAGAAGAACAACATCCTTGATCACATTCTTCTTCAGTTCATCATCCAGCATGGCACTTCCGCCGTACTTTACAACTACAATCTTACGATTAAATCTCTGAATATAAGGAAGCGCCTCGATCAGCACCTCCGCCTTGTCCAAATATTTCTGATTAACCATTATTCTCTCCTTTTTCCAGTCAATGTCTGGTCTCCATCCCTGCTTATTGCTTTTCGCAATTAAAGCAGGAGACTTACCTGATTCGGTTAAAATCACCCTTATTCACAGAATTTTGTTATGAACGGTAATCTGCATTGATTTTTATATAATCATAAGTCAGGTCACAGCCCCATGCAGTTGCTGTGGCATCACCCATCTTCACATCAGCGATTGCTGTGACAGCTTCCTCAGAAAGAATCTTCGTTGCCTCTTCTTCACTGTAATCCACAGCCACACCATTCTCGATAATCTGAATCTTACCAGCCTTACTCTCAAAGAACAGATCCACCTTCTCAGGATCAAACTTCGCACCGGAATATCCCATAGCACACAGGATTCTTCCCCAGTTTGCATCATGTCCGTAGATAGCAGCCTTTGTCAGAGAAGAAGTAACAACAGACTTACTCAGTGTAACTGCCTGTTCCTTAGACTCTGCACCAATGATCTTCACCTCAAACAGTGCAGTCGCACCCTCTCCATCACCTGCAATCTTCTTCGCCAGAGAAGTATTAATATAATTCAGTGCCGCTTTAAAAGTCTCATAATCCTCGCCCTTCTCCGTAATCTCAGGATTCTCAGCCAAGCCATTTGCCAGAAGAAGAACTGTATCATTCGTAGAAGTATCCCCATCAACAGAAACCATATTGTAGGTATCTTTAACATCCTCACTTAATGCCTCCTGCAGCATCTTCTTGGAAATCTTCGCATCCGTAGTCACAAAACCAAGCATCGTGCACATATTCGGATGAATCATACCCGAACCCTTACACATACCACCAATCGTAACAGTTTTACCGCCAATCTCAATCTGAACAGCAACCTCTTTCTTCTTAGTATCCGTAGTCATAATCGCCTTCGCAGCCTCAGTACCTGCCTCCAGAGAACCATCCAGCTTCGGAGCCATCATCTTCACACCATTCTTAATACGGTCAATGGGAACCTGCATACCAATCACACCGGTAGAAGCAACCAGCACACTGTCCGCAGCCACATTCAAAACCTCCGCAGCCGCAGCCGCAGTCTCCTTACAATAACCATACCCTTCTGCACCAGTACATGCATTGGCAATACCACTGTTACAGATCACCACCTGCGCAGACGGATGATTATAAACAATATCCTGATCCCATTTAACAGGCGCAGCCTTCACCACATTGGTAGTAAAAGTCCCCGCAGCCACACAAGGCACCTCACTGTAAACCATAGCCATATCCGTTCTGCCCTTATACTTAATCTCAGCCGCAGCAGCCGCTGCCTTAAATCCCTTAGCCGCCGTAACGCCACCATCTATAATCTTCATAAAACCTCAATCCTTTCTATATAATAAGACAAACTATCTTGTTTCCCGTCCACATCCTCCACGCTCAGCGACTGCCGCAACTCCCCTGCGCAATCACGTCCGTCAGACATCCACATCTCTTCCGTCCTGAAAAGTCAGCTCCGGAAATTATTTGGTTTTGAACGCATTTGCAGGGACTGTAGTAACTCTTAGTGCTCGGGAATTTGCGTTATGAGGCGGCTGCATCACTGTCTGAGCGAAGTTTGCAACGGAGCGAGTTTGACAAGCCGCCTCATGCCTTTAGCAAATTCACGAACACTTAGAGTTAGTAAGCCCCGAAACCGCGTTCAAAACCAAATAATTTCCGGAGCGTCCCCTTTTCTCTAACTTACGGACACATCGGCACCTGCAGCAGTCCCTCAGCCTCCTTAAATCCAAACATCAGATTCATATTCTGCACAGCCTGTCCCGCAGCACCTTTCACCAGATTATCCATAGCCCCCATCATAATAACTCTATGAGTTCTCGGATCGATCTTAAAGTTCACATCCACATAATTACTTCCTTCCACACACTTAGTCTGCGGACAAACATCCTTATCCAGCACACGAACGAAAGTCTCATTCTCATAATATTTATCATAAACTGCCTTCACTTCTTCATAAGAAACATCCTTAGTCAGAGAAGCATAAGCAGTCACCAGAATACCACGATTCATAGGAATCAGATGAGGTGTAAAATTAATCAGCACTTCCTTACCGCACGCATAACCAAGCTGATCCTCAATCTCCGGTGTATGTCTGTGACTTGCAACACCATAAGCCTTAATATTCTCATTCACTTCACAGAACAGATTGGCAACCTTCGCTCCACGTCCTGCTCCTGAAGTACCGGACTTCGCATCAATAATAATGGTAGACGGATCGATCAGTCCCTCTTTAATCAGCGGATAAATAGAAAGTGTAGAACATGTCGGATAACATCCCGGATTCGCGATCAGTCTGGCTTTCTTGATATCCTCACGGTTAATCTCACATAAACCATAAACCGCCTCATCAATAAACTGTGGAGCTTTATGCTCGATACCATACCATTTCTCATACTTCTTCACATCTTTAATACGGAAATCCGCACTCAGGTCGATTACCTTCGCTTTGGAAAGAATTCCTTCATTAATTAAAGACGCACAAAGTCCCTGCGGAGTTGCTGTAAAGATCACATCCACTTCATCAGCTAATGCTTCCATATTATCATCCATACATTTCGCATCTACCAGCTTAAAAAAGTTCTGATAAACATCTGCATATTTCTGGTCAATGTAACTTCTTGAACCATACCACGCAACTTCCACATCTTTATGTCCCAGAAGCAGTCTCACGATCTCGTTACCTGCATATCCTGTGGCACCGATAATTCCTGCTTTAATCATAATAATTTCCTCCATCTTCGCCTCATCCGGCGATCTTCATTTCATAGTAAAACTTTACTCTATCAGAGTGCTGGACTAATTATACATCTTACCTGCATAATATGCAATAGTCATTTTTCAATGTTTTTACATGGATTTTATTTCACTCCACAGATTTTCCCCTGTCTTTTCCTATATTATGTTGCATATTTATGCAAAAGCAGATAAAACTTTTTTGCATTTTTCTATTGCATATTTATAAAAAAAGGTGTATATTATCACTTGTTAAGCGGAATCACACGAAATCATCTTGTTCCGCATTGAATATTTATTCAAAAATTTCAATCAGAAATTACCGCATTTATTCAAAAATAATGCGCTGAACTCCCGACCTATTCATTTACTTTCGGCAAACGGATATCTCAGGAAATTTTTACAAATCAGGAAAATAATAAAATCCAATTTCAGGAGGAATACAATCATGAAAGAAAAAGTCGTTTTAGCATACTCAGGCGGTCTTGATACCACAGCCTTAATCCCATGGTTAAAAGAAACATTTGATTACGATGTTGTCTGCTGCTGCGTAAACTGCGGTCAGGGAAACGAACTGGACGGACTGGATGAAAGAGCGAAGCTTTCCGGTGCTTCCAAATTATATATTGAAGATATCGTAGATGAATTCTGTGATGACTTCATCGTACCATGTGTACAGGCAGGTGCTGTATACGAACACAAATATCTCCTTGGTACATCCATGGCCCGTCCAGCAATCGCTAAAAAATTAGTTGAGATTGCACGTAAAGAAGGCGCAGTTGCTATCTGCCACGGTGCTACAGGTAAAGGTAATGACCAGATCCGTTTCGAACTTGGTATCAAAGCTCTTGCTCCTGACATCAAGATCATCGCTCCATGGCGTATGACAGACAAATGGACCATGCAGTCACGTGAGGATGAGATTGCATTCTGTAAAGCTCACGGAATCGACCTTCCATTCGATGCAAGCCACAGCTACAGCCGTGACAGAAACTTATGGCATATCAGCCATGAAGGTCTGGAACTGGAAGATCCTTCTCAGGCTCCAAACTATGACAATATGCTTGTTTTAGGTGTTACACCTGAAAAAGCTCCTGATAAAGAAACAGAAGTAACAATGACATTCGAACAGGGTGTTCCGAAAACATTAAACGGCAAAGAAATGAAAGTTTCCGAGATCATCACAGAGCTCAACAAATTAGGCGGCGAGAACGGTATCGGTATCGTTGACATCGTTGAAAACCGTGTTGTTGGTATGAAATCACGTGGCGTATATGAGACTCCTGGCGGAACTATCCTGATGGCAGCTCATGAACAGCTCGAAGAACTTACACTTGACCGCGAGACAATGGAAACCAAGAAGAAACTTGGCAGCCAGTTCGCTCAGGTTGTTTACGAAGGAAAATGGTATACACCACTTCGTGAGGCAATCCAGGCATTCGTTGAGTCCACACAGAAATATGTAACAGGTGAAGTTAAATTCAAACTGTACAAAGGCAACATCATCAAAGCCGGTACAACTTCTCCATACAGCCTGTACAATGAATCTCTTGCATCTTTCACAACAGGTGACCTCTATGACCACCACGATGCAGATGGATTCATCACACTGTTCGGACTTCCACTGAAAGTTCGCGCTATGATGTTAAAAGAAGTTGAGCAGAACAAGAAATAATTAATTTATAACAGACAGCTTCAGCCAGATGGACACTTTATTCATCTGGCTGTTTTTATTACCTGATACAGTATTGCAATTCTGTAAAAAATGGCACAAAAAAGACACAGCCAGATGGCCATGTCCGTTTTTATCTGCTATGTTTATGATTATCTGCTTTCCAGTTCCGCACGTTTCTTATCGATAAGCTCCTGAAGTTTTTCCAGCTCTTCCACTGTAATCCCATCAGATTCCAGAAGCGCATTCATCATTTCCACCGGATTAATCTTTCTGCTTTTGGCATTTCCCTTTAAATAATCCTCTCTTGAAAGAAGAGGGGTATAATTTCTTGCATACACCTTGCCGTTCATTGAAGTTCCCGCAACCTGGATCAGGTTCTCTTTCAAAAGAAGCTCCAGGCATCTTCTTACTGTCGGCATTTTCAGTTCCGGTGCAATGTCATTGATCTCAAAAGCAGACAATGGTCTTCCCTCTTCCCAAAGCACATTCATAATATCATAACGTTTACCTTTTAAGATGTCCATCTTAAGATCTCCTTCCATTTTTAACCAGATATCACTATAATACAGAAATATCGAATTAATTACAATTACAGAGACCTTACACTGATTTACAGTCCTTTTACAAATTTGTTACCAAGTTTATCCGGACAATAATACATCTTTCTACACATCACGAATCATTTCGTCATAAAACAAGCTGTTTTTTCTCAAGACGGGCATATACCCACTCTCTGAAAAGTGTATAGATGACAGATACTGTCGGAATGAAGATCAGCATTCCCGCAATTCCCATCAGACTGCCGCCAAGTGTTACAGCTACCAGTACCCAGATGGATGGAAGCCCGACAGAACCACCTACCACATGAGGATAGATCAGGTTTCCTTCTATCTGCTGCAGGATAAGGAAAAGTCCCAGAAACAGAACTGCTTTTACAGGACTTATCATAAGGATCAGAAAAAATGCTACCCAACATCCGATAATTCCGCCAAACAGCGGGATCAATGCTGTAAATGAAATCAGGACACCCACCAGCATTGCATATGGAAAATGCAGGATTGTCATGGATACAAAGAACATACTTCCAAGAATCACAGCTTCGATACACTGTCCGGTAATAAAGCTGGAAAAAATCCTGTTTGCCAGATTCCATACATGTGCCAGGTATCTGACCGGTTTTTCCGGGAACATTGCGTACATTGCTTTTTTTATCTGCTGCAGGAGCTTTTCTTTCTGCAAAAGGACGTAGCAGGCGAATACAAAGCCAATGGATACATTCATTGCAGTAGTCAGAAGTCCCATGGTGATGGACACTGTGGAGGAAACAATGTTATTGACTCCGTTCTTCAGTACGCCGAGTACAGAATCGATTATTTTTCCCGGCTCAATGTCAAGAGACTGCGCCCATTTCACAACTTCCGGATTGTTTCCGAATACATTGTCGATCCATTTCTGGAAAACCGGAATATTTTCTTCTATCTTTTTCGCTATGTTTACGAATGTTGCCCCCAGTTCCGGTACTACTACCAGCATAACGATCACGATTATACAGATCACAAAGCAGATAGAAAGCACCAGACTGACCGGCCTTGCCAGTTTTTGTGCTGTTTTTTTCTCTTGTTTCAAGGCTTTTCCGAACAGATGATGTTCTATGAATTTCATTGGAATATTGAGGATAAAAGCGATTCCGAAACCAATGATGAACGGAAAGAGAAAGCCAAGCAGAACTCTGACAGTGCTGATGACTATGTGCAGGTTCTGGACACCCAGATATAAGAGAATTGCAAATGCGATGAGCCATCGGATTTTTTTTATGTTTTCTTTGTCTAGCTGCATGTTTGTTTTTCCTTTCTTTTTGATATTGGAGAGTATTATATCATATTTTCCCCAAAAACGGACGCTTAGAAAAATATTTTATCTGCTATGCGGTTTCGGCATCTAAAAGATTCTAAGTCATCTGAAATCTGCTAAAAGCATGAGAAGAAAAGTCTGTGATTGCTCGCTGGTGCTCAGGCAATGGACTTTTCTTCTCATAACGCAGATTTAAGAGGACTAAGAATCTCTAAGATGCCTGCAAATGCATAGCAGATAAAATATTTTTCTAAGCTGGTAATTGGAAGGTGGAAAATATCGCATCAATTCGCATGTTAAAAGCCTACATGAATAAGAAAGACTTTAAATATGAAAGAGATTGTATAAGTTCACATGGGATATCATATACTTTATATAAATTCTGCCTGTAAAATGCTTTATAGACTATGAATTATCAAATAGCAATGCAAAAAGAATATTAAATTAAATTGCAGAAAGGAATTGACAGTTAACTGCAAATATTTTATAATCATTTTATAAACAATATAAGTAAACTTATATATGTCCATAATCGGTTGGACGTTTCTACCAACTACCGTAATAGTTGTCTATAAGTTCTCTCCCCAGGGAGAAAGAATGAGGTAAAGGCAGCGTCGGTAGATTTTTTTTGCCTTTCCTTAACCGCAAAAAGGAGGGAATTAACAGTTAAATATAAATTATAAAATCATATAAGTATATGTTGAGTTTTATAAGATATTAGAGTAGAATATTATTGAAAGGAGTTGATACTTTGAGTAAATATTATTCTATACATGAATTTTCAAAAATTATAGGCGTATCTGCCCAGACATTACGAAATTGGGATGCCAATGGAAAACTTCATCCGCATCATACTACAGTAAGTGGCTATAGATATTATTCTGATGAGCAACTCAACCAGGTAATAAATGTAAAGCCTAAAAAACGCATTACAATTGGATATTGTCGCGTTTCCAGCCATAAACAGAAAGATGATCTGGAACGACAGATTGATAATGTTAAGACATATCTTCTGGCAAAAGGACAGCCATTTGAGATAATAAGTGATATCGGTTCCGGAATTGATTATAAGAAAAAAGGACTTCAGGAATTGATCAGGCGAATATCTCAAAATCAGGTTGAAAAGGTTGTTGTTTTGTATAAAGATCGGTTACTGCGATTTGGTTTTGAG
>ENA-OPZZ01000839-OPZZ01000839.1-human-gut-metagenome-genome-assembly--contig:-NODE-839-length-21749-cov-3.499168_pt1 | contig 21749 bp, 18 predicted proteins | sample MGYA00242487_ERZ504511 | MGnify/ENA primary metagenome ERZ504511 (study PRJEB26092, sample SAMD00036241) | human gut metagenome | host: Homo sapiens | study: EMG produced TPA metagenomics assembly of... | reverse complement strand
CGCCATATCCGGAGCAACCTGGCTTTGTATAATCGAACTGTATGGGGAGTTCTTTATCATGAGACTTTCCCTGAATTGCGTTATGGTTACAATGAAGCCATTAGAAATAAGATTCGTGAGCAATTAGAACAAGCATTAATCTACGAACAATCTCAAAATTGGTAATATGGGAAAGAAGCATTTGTCAGAAGATGAAATAAAGTATATTGTGTCTGCTGAATCCAGTCAGGCCCAGCGGGAAATTCACGAACTAACCAAGGCCACCAAAGAACTCAAGAAAGAAGAGAAAGAACGTCGTACTGCGATGATCGAACTTGAGGCTCAAGGAAAGAAGAATACTAAAGAATATCAAAATCTAGAGAAGGAAACGAAATCGCTATCTAAACAGATTACTGATAATAACAAAAAAATCGGCACGCTGACTCGCTCTTTAGATATTAATGCTATGACCGGTCGGCAACTCAAGAAAGTGGGCAAGGAGTTAACTGCGACACTTGAGGATATGTCGGAAGCTGCGGATCCTGAAGAGTATGCAAAGTTGAATAATCAGTTAAGGTCAGTTCGTCAAAGGCTATCAGAATTAAAGGGAACCGGGCAAAATATTAAGTCAGAGTTCGGTCCGATGGAAACAGCTATGGGGAAATTGAAAGCTGTTGCAGTAGCGTTTATTACAGTGAAACTGGCAGGGTATCTGAAAGATATAGGAAAAAGTGCATATACTACTCGAAAGGAGTTCGCTAAGTATGAAGCTGTACTTCGTAATACTCTTCAATCGCAGGAGAAGGCTGCTGCTGCAATGAAAATGTTACAGAAACTTGCTGCAGACACCCCTGGCTCTTTGGCTGAATGGACAGAGGCTTACATTAAATTGGTTAATCGAGGAATAAAACCAACGACTTCAGAACTTATTAATATTGGAGATTTGTCTGCATCGCAAGGTAAGAGTGTGGATCAGCTTATTGAGGCTATTTTGGATGCAATGACAGGGGAGAATGAACGACTGAAGGAGTTTGGTATCAAGGCTAGTAAAAGTGGAGATACAGTTAAGTACACCTTTAAGGGGGTTACCACAGAGGTGAAAAACTCCGAAGAAGCAATTAAAAATTATCTTTTATCACTTGGTCGTATGGATGGTGTTGCTGGTTCTATGTCTACACAGATGCAAGAACTTCAAGGAATAGAGTCCAACTTAGGTGACACAATGGATAATTTCTACAATAAGCTAGGAAAAAGACTTGAAACCTACTTTAAAAATGGTTTGAAATGGGCTAATGATTTTATGTCCGGGCTAACTAAAGCTATTGAACCTCTCTCCGATACTTTTGAAACACAATTTGAAAAGGTGGTAGAATTACAGTCTACTTTACCTGCACTTGCAGCTCGATATGAAGAATTGAAAGGTAAGACATCTTTAACAAAGGATGAACAGGATGAACTAAATCAAGTGATCGAACGGGTATCATCTATTGTCCCGTCTGCTACTACGGAATGGAATAAGTACGGAGTAGCGATAGCATTGAATACAACTCGTGTTCGTGAATTTTTAGAAGCAGAGAAGGCTAGTCTTCGATATTTGCATCGGGAGGAACTAAAACAAGCTCAATCTGATATGGATTCTGCAGAGAAAACAATGAAAGAATATCAGGATCTGATTGCCAAGGGAGGTAAGTGGAAAACTGATAGGAAGTCCGGAGAGATGTTTTTTGTTAAGTGGAATAAGAAGGAACTGGATGAATTTAATGCCAAAATAAAAGAAGCTGGTGATTTATTTAAAGAGGCTGAAGCGCAGTCCAAGAAGTGGTCAGGAGAAGATATTGAAGCTAAAGTTAATGAGCAAATAGAGGCTGATAAAAAGAAATTGGAAGCACAGACTCGATTTAACAACATGAATAAGTCTATGTTGTCAGCGTGGCTGAAGGATGAGAAGAATGCAGCGGACCAATATAGGGAAATAGCACAGGAAATCTATGATAAGCGTTTTCCGACAACGCCAATAGAGAAAGATAAATCGGATCCGAATGCTGTTACACTCAAGAATCAGGAGTCAAATCATGAGGCGGAAATAAATCAAATCCGGTTAGTTGGGAGAGAAAAACAACAAGCGGAAGAAGATATTAATCAGGCTATCCTCAAGTCTGATTTGGACTATTATAATAAGCGGATCAAATTACTGGAGCAATTTAAGGCTAATGCTACAAAGTCGGCCAAAAAATCTGAATACCAAAAACAAATTGTAGATGCTAAGTCTAAGCTGATCGATACGGAAGAAGCAATGGAAAAGCAAAAGATCTATGCTGTTGATAAATTGCGTCAGGAGGATTTGGAGAGAGAGAAAGCGGTAACTTCTGCGCAAAGAATGTTCCTTACTAATGAACTTGCTGCAAAGAATATTACTCGAGAACAATATGAGATGTTAACTCTTTCTCTAACCTCTTCGAGTGCAGAAACAAGGTTAGCGATTGAACAGCGGTATTTGAATGATGTCAATGATCTTGAACTAAAGAATGGAAAACTGAAATCTGATGCTGTAAAACAGGCTAATGCTGCAGTTTTATCAGCTGATCAGGACGCTGCCAATGCCCGTGCTGCCATCCAAACCAAAATGAATGATCTTACTAAAGATTTTAAAAGTCAGTTTAAACTCACTACGGTTGGGGAGGATTTGCAGGCGCAAATGAAGGTACTGGATGCAACTTACCAGGCACGCAAGCAACTTGCTGAAAAGGAAAAACTAGATACTCAAGAACTGGATATTGCTTACCTGAAAGCTAAGGAACAGTTAGTGCAGGATAGTGAGAACCGTATTAATCAGATCCGGAATCAATATGGACTTCTAAATCAACAACAACAATATGATTTGCAGCTGCAGCAACTTAAAACTCATCTTGAGAATGAAACGCTGACTCAGGAAGAATATGAACAATCAGTTCAGAATCTGAAGCGTGATTCTTATAAAAAACAGTTTGATTATTATTCGGATTTGTTTTCTGGTGCTGTTCAGGCACTCCAACAGGCTGAAATGGATAACGTGGACGCCAAGTATGATGCGGAGATTGAAGCTGCTCAAGGTAATACGGAGGAGGTAGAACGCTTAGAGAAAGAAAAAGCGCAAAGAAACTGGATATTCAGAAGAAATATGCCGATGTTAATTTTGCGATTAAAGTCTCTCAAATTATTGCTGATACTGCTGTTTCAATAATGAGGGCTTTCGCTGATCTTGGACCAATTGCCGGTGCTGTAGCTGCTGCGCTCATGGGGGTAACAGGTGCTGCGCAGATAGCTTCCGCAAATGCTGAACGTAATAAGATTAAAAACATGACTCTTTCCGGAGGAACAGGTTCTTCAAAAGGATCCGGGCAGCGTGTGGCAACCGGTCGTGAAGATGGCGGCAAGATTGATGTTCGTCGTGCTCAAGATGGAAAGTTGTTTGCCGGTGCCGATTATGATCCGGATGCTCGTGGCTTTATTGACAAACCGACTGTAATCGTAGGAGAAGGACCAGCGGGGCAGTCAAAAGAGTGGGTGGCTAGTAATGCCGCCGTTGAGAATCCTACCGTTGGCCCTATTCTTGATATGATTGACAAGTCGCAACAGGCCGGCACTATCCGTACACTTGACTTGAATCAGGTTATACGATCCAAGATGGCAGGCTTTTCTTCCGGAGGAAGTATTTCACAACCGCTTCCAGTAACCGGTACACCAAAAAAATGACGGAAGTGGTGCAGCATTGTCTCCTGAATTAATGGAGAAGTTTGCTCATGCTATTATTGATATGAATAAGAACGGGGTAAATGCTTCTGTTGCGTTGAGTGAATTTGAGAAGAAACAGGAACTTCGTGATCGTAGTCGCCAAATTGGTTCAAAAGGATAAAAAATGAAAATAACGAATTTAAAAACGGGAATATCTTATCAATTAGCTCCAGGTACTCAGCTGGAGGTTGAACGTCCTAACTTGTTTTTCAACGAATGGGGAGAGCAAACATTACCTGTTGATATACCCGATTCAGATTGGAATCAGAAAGCATTGGGGTATCCTGATATCACAGGAATGCGCAAACTTCCTTCAGATATTCAGGCCACAATCTCTTCCGGAGAATATTTTTCTGCTTGCCGGCAGGCTATTCTGAAAGTGAAACGTAAAAAGACAGTTTCCACTTCATTTTATTTAAATGAAGGGTCGTTTTTATCACAGACAGCAAAGGCTTCTGTGCAAGAAGTGTTTGCAGATGAAACAATCCCAGGAGTGAGTACAGTTCAGCAAGGAATTGACTTTTGTCGTTCTCTGTTATCTAATGAACATGAGCATTTTACTATTTTTCCTGTTATAGTTGACTTTGATAATAACAAGCGTTATGTGAATCGGATGGAGAACATGGATGCTTCTGGCAATATTATAGACAGAAGGGTTGAAGGAACTTTTAATTTTTATAATTCATTTCCTCGTATTGAAGTTGTGGATGATATAAATGTAAAACTGGATCCGGGTTATTATATGAGTCCGTTTATTCGTGCTCCTTATCTTTTACGCCGTATTTTTTCTTTTTGGGGATATACTCTATTAGAGAATTTTTTTGATGTGACAGAACCTTTTCGTAGTATGGCATTTGTCAATAATACAATTGATTCACTTGTCAATGGTGATATATTACTGTCTCATTTGGTTCCGGATTGTATGTGTAGTACCATATTGAATGTTTTCCGAAAGAGATTCATGTGTGAGTTTATTCCGGATGAAGTCAAGAAAACCGTTAGTATTGAATTTTTCAGTGATATAGCTAATATGAAAGCGGAGGTTGATTTTACAAACTGTTTAACCTCCGAGTTAGAGTTTGATGTATCTACATATCAGAAAGTCAGCCTTTCTTCTGAAAGCGTGATTTCTGATGAGTATGATACCTTTGATTCGACTTCTGACCTGAAGGCCAAATATCCTAATGCTTGTTATAATCCTGTAACTGGCTGTTACTGCCGTGTAGGGTATAATGAGAATGGATCACTTGTTCAAGTAATCTGCTCTTCTAATATTCCTTATCTGGATGGGAAAAATACTCTGAAAGAAAAAAAGATTACTTGTCCAGATGCTATGTTCGCAATACTGCCGGAAACGAAAGAAATATTAGGATATTCTCCTTCTGTATACACTCGAACACGAGTTAGCATTCCATATATCGGAGAAGGTCGGTCGCTAAATTCCACTTTGATTGTAAGCGCCGCTTCAAATAATGATGATGAATCTGATGAAATAGCGGCATCTAATAAGGAACAAGTACCAATGTTGGCTTTAGTCTATCATTATCGAGATGGATATAATATTGGTACAAATAGAAATTATACAGTTGAAAACAAGTGGTTTGCAGATTATTCTTTATTATACAATGGGCCGGATGGTATTTATGAGAAATTTTATCGAACTTATGACAACTTATTGAGGAATTCTATGCACCCAGTTAAAGGTGATATCCTCTTGTCCGATCATCAAAAGATGAACATACCGGCTCATCGAAAGGTTATCATTGAGGGACAGGAACTCTTTGTTGATAAGCTTAAGTATTATATTGGAGGGAATAATGAACCTGTTGAATCGACCTTCTATACTACCCGATTATATGAACCTGTAGAAATTGCTATATCTGAAAGCCAACGGTTTCCAACTTTGGCGAATGCTTACTGTTGGAGTGTAGATAAAAAAACTTATGATATTACTGAAGATGAATATAATGCAGAGTTAGTGAAACTGAACTATGGCGCAAGGGACAGCGATCATCTTCCTACAATTTATCCTCCATTCCCGACAAAAGAGCAAGTTACTGAAGGGAAACTCTATTATGAGCGTTCTTTTGCATATTATCAGGATCATAGAACAGGACCACGTACATTTCATCGTGTCGTGGCAAAACTTCGTCCTATAAAAACTCCTTACTAGCTTAAAATAATGTCCTTTACTCTGTTATGTGCTTCTACTAATTTTGATACAAAAAATAAGAACTATGACCATTCTCCAACAACCTGATCCACTATCATTAAGTGGAAATATTAAGGAATTCCGCATTGGAACTACAGACATAATTTCTTTTAGGCTCTTACAGGGAGATGAAGAGATTGTGGCTCGGAGTTACGAACCGGGTGCGGATGGTGTCGTTATTATTAATATCCAGGATATCATCCATGCTCGTTTGTCTTTCCTATTCAATAATACTTCAATGGTATATGAGCAGAAGACAATTGTTTCTACTTTTAAGGCACTACTTTCCGCTACTGAAGTGGAGTTTACTGCCATCCGTTGCGGAGTCGATATGCTTGCTGATACTCCAGCCAACTTTCTTCTTCAGAACTTTCTGACTTGGCAACCGAATGTAAAGCCAGTCACATATTACTCTCCTGAATTTCTGACGTATTATGCCGTTCAGGAATGTAGGGTAAAACTTCATGCCTATTTTACTGATGAGTCAGCTACAATCGTTTCGCAGAGCGATTTGGTATTAGCTGACCTTACAAAAGGGAAAGCTTATACAATTCCTTTGCAATATGCTTCTGTTGTAGGAAAGCTAGGTGATAAAATGCCGGCTTATTATGATGTTTGGGTTGAAGATGCGGAAGGGATACGGCTGTCGTATGTACAGCGGTATTATGCTTCAGATATGAAATCAGAAACCGAGCAATGGGTATTATTTGAGAATTCGCTTGGTGGTATTGATACGTTTCGTGCGTATGGTTCTACGGCTTTCACTGGAGAACATACGCATAATATTGCGGAGATTGATGATATATCTCTTGAATACCGTGTTGATACTGCTCGTAAATTTCAAAAGGATACGGGATATTTGAATAAGAAAGAACGTACCTGGTTGCTTGACTTTTTCCCGTCTTTGAAGAAGTATTTATATACAGGAGCCTATATCCGTTCAATTATTGTTGTAGAAGTAATGTGACTTATACAGATAAGGAGTTACCAAGCAACTATACTTTTACTTATAAATTTGCTGATGCCAAACCTTTCCTGAACCTGCAAAGGTCAGATACTCCAACAGATGCACTTGAAATTGTTGTGCCTGAAGTTGGTTCTTTACAGTGCCCCCTCGACTTATTGAATTCCCTCGTCTAGCCACTGTCCGAGGGGGCGATTATTCCCTGTTCAAGACCCTTTTTCTGGAAAACTGGAACGTAACGACTGCAGGATCCTTGGGGGATTTATTGCAGAACGAATTGCGAAGGATTATGGTGGGGGAGGAGGAGTTGGACACCAACATAATAATATTGACTTATTGCAATTGATGTCTTATGCTGCAGAGTATTTATTAGTTTCGGGAAAGAAAATTAAAGCGGGGTATGCGGATAAGGCAAAATTAGCGGAGGATTTGATTGCAGATAGTGTTGTTTATGATAAATTCTTATCTAAAATTAGTCGTGATGAAGCGGCAGAGTTGATAACTTTCTTGAAAGGACTAGTATCTGAAGGATTGATTGAAGCGAATGCTGGGTTGGTTGTCCGTAAGACGGAATTAGTTGAAGGTAGTTCAATATCTCTAATAGAAGAATGTGAGGATTCACTAGTCGAGGAATTGAATATAAGCGGGGAAGTCAACACATTAGGAGAACTAACAAACGTAAATGTTGATGTTGACACTGCCGCACCGGGTTCTTTATTTGTAAAAGAGGAAAATTGGGAAGCCGTTCCACCCGTACTTAGTTCTCTGACAGATTATGATAATATGCTCATGCCTGTATTTCACAAAGTATTAGGTAAATGGGTGTTTATATCAGTGTCGTCAATCTCTGGCGGAGTTACTCCTCCTGTGACTTTAGAAATGGTATTAGATATAGGTCTATTAGATGTAAATAAATTAGCGTGATATGGATAAGCTAACGAAAATATTTCAATCGGGCGAGGTGCTGAAAGCACAGGACCTGAATAGCATAAAAGACAAGATTAATGAGTTGGTAGAGGGGAGTAATTCCGGAAGCAGTACAACTATAACCGTTGATTCCTCACTTAGTGCCACTTCTACCAATCCGGTACAAAATAAGGTCATAACCGAAGAACTAAATAAAAAGGTAAATAGCGAAGCAGGAAAAGGACTGTCGACTAACGATTTTGATAATGAATATAAGTTGAAAGTCGATAATATGTCCGGCGGCGGAGTCGCATCTACTACCGAGAAAGGTTTTTTTGTTTGCGATTCAAACGGTAATATAGCCTTCAGATATGACTCTAACGGGTTCGATGCAGCTGAATTGAGTACTCACTTTAAGTCATTATTGCAGATAAATATTGGCTCTAAGTGGAAAGGAAAAACAATCAATGTATTGGGTGACAGTAATACCCAGTTTGGGAAGTATACCACTCCATTAGCAAAATTGCTCCAATGCACACTGAACAATTACGGTGTAACAGGTACGCGAATCGCATCTGCGGCTGAATCAAACACGGACTGTTTTTGTGTCCGCTATCCAAGTATGGATAATGTTTGCGATGCTGTTTTGGTCATGGGTGGTACAAACGATTGGAATCAGGCATGGTCTGAACCTTTTGGCACGTTTTCCGACAGGACACGTTATACTTTTTGCGGTGCTCTTCATTTTCTGTATTCTGGACTTATAGAGAAATATCCCAGTAAACCTATTATAATCTGTACTATTCCGCATAATAAAAATGAAGCGTATTCACACATGACGCCTTCGCAATACATTAGTGACAACGGGGAAGGCATAACCTTGAATCATAATGGCAAGACACTGGATAATTATTCCGATATGATAATACGTGTTGCTCGCTGGTATGGCCTTCCGGTGATTGATGTGCGTCATGCGTTCGCCTCCGGTGTTCTCGCACAGTATTTTTCAGACGATGTTCATTTTAATGAGGTTGGAGGAAGTATGATTGCAAGATGTATCGCTGTTGAAATGGAACATATTTACGATAAATTTTATAAGGAGATACAATAATGGGAAGAGCAATACAAGTAACAGACCTGTCATTTACAACAAATCTGGGTAAGATAACGATTATATCCGGTGGTGATATTCCGGAAGTGATTGAAATATCTGGCATAAACATTGTTGGTAAGGCGTCAACTATACAGGACTATTTGCAATTGTCCGTATCATATACTCCTTCTAATACCACTCAAAAAGGTGTGACTTGGAAGAGTAGTGATGATACAATTGCCACTGTCAATTCATCCGGCTATATAACAGTGAAGAAGAGTGGAACGGTAACAATTACTGCTACATCGATGTATAATAGTTCGTTAGTTGATAGCTTTACCGCCAACTGTTCTGTCAGTCAGACACAAATACCCGTAACCTCACTATCCGTAACTGGAAGTACCAGTGGGAAAATAGGCGAGACAATTCAGTTGACCGCCACTGTGCAACCTGCTAATGCAACAAATAAGAGTGTGACTTGGCAGAGTAGTAATGAAGCTATTGCGACGGTTGACAGTTCAGGCCTTGTTACTTTGAAAGCGGAAGGAAATGTAACTATTACAGCAACATCTGTATCTGAAACATCGATCTCAAATACAATATCAATAGCAGTTACGGCTTCATCTTCTGCAACTGGTAGTGCGGTTGAAGTATATAACGCTTATCTGACCGCTTCCGGACGACCTTCCACTTCGCAGTTGTTGAATATGCTCAATGAATTAAAGGATAACGGTATTCTTGATAAAATGGATGAATTGTATTATTTGGCAGGGAGTTCCTATCAACAAGTAAAATTTAATATTGTAAACACAGCACAAACACTTGTAATACCATCTTCTAATAGTGCAAACTTTATAATTAACACGGATGGAATAAAGAGTGCAGATTCTTCAAGGAACCATTTTCTGACAATGAATACTATTTTACCGATATCTGATTCATTCATCGCACAATGTGGCAAGGATTATGAACTAGGTAGATGGACATGTGGATATAAAACTTCTGTGTGGGAAGTAGCTATACAGCCTAACTTAGATAGCGGTAATATTCTAAGGCTTATCTCTTCAAATCAACTGTCTGCAACCCCAGACAATACGGTTGAATCAGGTGCTACCGTTTTATCGTTGTCAGGTGACAAAAAATGGTACTATGACAATTCAAAAGGTTCGTTTGAAGGAACGTATGATCCTAGAACGGCAGAAGTTATTAATGGATCAGGTATCTTGTTTATGAACAACGGAGCTGAATTCACCTCCAATCCTGGTATCTCTGCAAAATTCGCCTGCTGTGGCAGCACTGCTTTAACAAAAGCTGAATCTTTAAAGTTAAGAGAATTATTTGATAAGTATTATTCATTGTTGTGATACCATAAATATGGCAATATTAAGTAACGGTAAGTTTTATGGCTTCCTTTGTTCTGTTAAAGCAACCGGGCAGAAATTAACAAATGGAGTGAAAGAATATGTGGAAGATTTTGTGTCCGGATTTGCCGGACACGGTTGGAAAATTTGGGAGTACATAGCTGGTAAATGGAAACTTGAGATTGATACAATCGTAGTTCGTGAAACTATGCTTGTTTTTGAAATGTTGATAAGCAAAGTTAGAGCGATAATTGGTGCGCAAGCCATCACACAGGGACACGGAAAGGTTAAGTCCACTCGAATCTCTGACGATGGTACAGAATACCTTATTGAGTTGGAGGATGAAGATGTGAGCATAGTAGCGCATGACTTCGTGCGCTGTCAGACATTCGTAGGAGATAAGACAAAACTTTATCATGTCGAAGTATCATCGGTTGAGGTGGAAACAAAAACCTTACACGTACCTTTATCGGAATTTGATAAAGATGAATCCGGTAATGTTCTTAATCCTCCAGTGCAGGGAGATGAGCTAGTACAGTTTGGTAATTCACAGAATAAAGCTCGCCAGTCTGCAATTTATATGCATGCCGACGAAACGGGGCAACCAGCTATTGACGTGATGTTCGATGTCAATAGCAAGAATTGGGACGAGAAGGTTAAAGTTCGTATGGGAGGTGATATTCCTGGTGGCAATGGATTGAAAGGGTTCTACAGTGTCAACGGTATGGTAAAAGCGGTGGATGATAAAGGTGCTGTTATTTATGAGTTGTCTCCTGATGGTTCAGTCAATCTTGGAAAGGGAAACATTGTGTATAGTCCTTCCACAAACAAAGTAACTCTCGGTTCAGGTGTAACCTTAACATGGAATAACCTTGATAATGAGAGTAAGGAGAATTTGAAAGGTGAACCGGGTGAGAATGGAATCAGCCTTGTATATAAGGGTGAACTTTCCTCTCATCCTTCCAACCCCCCAAAAACGGTTGGTATTACCGTAATATCACCGATAAAAAAAGCTATGTTTATCAAGATGGTGCATGGTATGTTATGACAGTTGACGGTTTGGATGGTCAGGACGGTAATGACGGGCTTGATATTGTATGGAAGGGAGATTCTTCAATTCCTCCCGCTAATCCTCAAAAGAATTGGGCCTATCGTGATACAGATAACGGGCGTGTTTACATCTATAACGGGACTGCATGGGCACTAATGGTGGCAGATGGCACTGACGGTGAACCCGGCAAGGATGGCATGAGGGTTTATATAACCTATCATGACAGTGAAGAAAAGCCGGAAAAACCTGTCGGGGATGGTACGACAAATGGTTGGCATACGGATTCAACTGAATCCGTTATTTGGATTTCTCAAAAAGTATCGGAAAGTGCGGATTCAGGTGAATGGGGTGATCCTATACGAGTAAAGGGGGAGCCGGGTAAGGATGGTCAGGACGCAAATCTTTTGCCGTGGATTGAAAAGTGGAACGGTTATGCAACGGAATTGGGTGAAGAGTATATTGTTACTCCCAAGATGTTTTCGGGCACAAAATCTGCTGACGGAAAACTGACCGGAATAGCGCAAGGGAAGGATTGTCTCACGGCAGCAGATGGTACTACACGCACAGGAATCTTTGCTTTAGTTGATAATGAGATTGTTTTTGAACTTGATCCAGTAATGAAGAAATATTTGTTTAAAGGGCGGGTAGAATCAGGTGCAAGCAAAGGAAATAGAATAATAATTGACCCAGAATCAAACTCGCTAAAGATGTATGACGAAAAAAATCGATGTGTTACAAACATCGATTTTTCGGGAAATCCAAGTTCTTTTTCGTGGCCTCAAATAAGGATGACTGCCTTTAGTGCAGAGGGGAAAGTTAGTGGTAGAACGACTATACGTGCAAATTATATAGAGCTAGAGCGTGGATCATGGGACTCAGGTGAAAGTAGTACTGACGATTACAGGTCTATTGTTATCGATTCAACTGAAATTACATTCTATGAAAAAGGGACAATGGTAAAACGTATAAATGCACATAATTAAGAATAAGCAAAACCATCAATAATCAAAAAAACAAAGCAAATGGAACTAAACGACTGGTTAGCAATACTGGGAGCAATAGGTGGTACTTCAACAATCACATGGCTTGTAACCTTTTGGGTAAATCGTAAAACAAATGCTCGAAAGGAGGATGCTTCTGCTGACTATATGGAAGATGAAGATGAACGCAAACAGGTGGATTGGTTAGAGGATCGTATTGCTCAACGTGATACGAAGATTCATGCTATGTATGTAGAGGCGTTTCATTTAGAAGATTTTCGCAAGAGGTATGATCTAGAATTGTGTTTTTAGAGAATCGGAGATAAAGAGATATGATGTTTGCGAATGTTCAGGTGGCACTTTATGAGGTTTTGTTTTAATATTTGTTGGACAGTAGGACTGTAGAATTGAAATCCATGTATCTGCAGTTAAAAAAATGCTCCAAAAGGACTCTGGAGCACTGACTTTTTAAAAGGCATCGTCATAATTTTTTGATGAGCTCATTTTGCTTCTTGGATGTCATGTGGAGTATAGATATCGGTCATGAGTATACTGCTATGTCTTGCCTGATCACGAACACTTAATGTATCATAATGGCGTAACATGTTAGTAATGCCAGTATCCTTGAGCGAATAAAACTTATATCGATCCGGGAATTTTAGGTCTATTCGTACATGTCGTGCCCACCAATCCCTAAACATCTTCTCTGATTTTTGTTTCATTCCTGGTTTGAATCCATCAGAGAATAAGAAGCAATCATTTGGCATATTAAAAATTTTGAGATCCAGCATCAAATGGATTACTTTCGCTGGTAGGGTAATAGTACCATCCTTTTTATTTTTCGATATCGTGTCCGGAAGAAATATAGTTTGTCTAGCCAAGCTTATATTAGAAAGTTTAAGTTTACTCATCTCGGCCGGTCGGATGAAGCAGTAATATAGTATATAACTTGCTAAAAGGAAATGAGGATTCTTTTCCTTGAGATATTCTGTCAATTTGACTAGTTCTTCTTTCTTAAGTTGTGTCCGGATCTTCTTTTTCCCTTTTCGGCCAATGACACTAATTCCTTCAGTAGGATTTTTGGCGAGATAATTTCGTTCCAGACAATACGATGAGAATGATCTTAAGAAACCTAGATAATTGTCTCGAGTGAATGCGGTGTTATCCCTTGTTATATATACTTCTTCTAGTAGCATGACACAAAAGTCCTTGCTAAATTGGTAAATGTAGGTAATTGGGACTTCTCTTCCTTTGTTGTATATCTCCATATTATGAAGGTAAGAGGAATATGATTTCAAGGTTTCTGGACGGTAATGACCATCACGAAGCATTTTGTAAATGTAGGATCGATACTTATCGATAATATCCTTGAATAAGGTATAGGCGTTTCCCTGCTCCTGCTCGATCCAGGGGTTCCAACCGAGTGAGAGTTTTTCAGATATCCGGATCATATAATCCTTTGCGTACTTTCTACGTTCGTTTGCTCTCTTGATAAAGTTAAGTTTGATTTTCTTTCGTCGCATTTCTCCTTTTGCAGGATCGAATGCATAGAAGTCAATGTACCAATCATTTCCAGTATGTAGGACCGGAGGAGTGAAACCTTGAATTTCCTTAAGTGAAGACATTTTTTTTTAATTTGTTTTCGCTGCCTTGCGAGAACAAATCCGTTTATACCCGCCGTCCCGATTTCGTCCCGGCTGTTATTGAAAAATCGGGGTTAACTCTCTGATAGTCAGTTAGTTAGCCCCGATTTTGTCGGAATGAGGCGACTCGAACGCCCGACCCCTACGTCCCGAACGTAGTGCGCTACCAACTGCGCTACATTCCGATTGCTTAAGAAGTGGTGCCACCAGGAATCGAACCGGGGACACAAGGATTTTCAGTCCTTTGCTCTACCAACTGAGCTATGGCACCTTTCTCGTTTGCGGGTGCAAAGATAAGTATATTTTTTAATACCGCAATAACTTAAAGGGAAATTTTTACCAATTTCTGACTCGTGGAAATATAAATGCATTTTTGTTAGAATAAATATGTAGATAAACAGCTATTTATGCGACATATTTTATAAATTTACGCACTGAAACGATCAAAACAATATAAACACTCTATTACTATGTCATCACTGGCGATTATTGTTATAATAGTTTTGTTAGCTGCCTTCATCTATATGTGGGCAAAGTGCCAGTCACTCCAGAAAGAGGTGCATTCGAAGGAAAACAAAGAGAATGAACTTAAAAAGTTAGCTCTGGTTTTGCAGAACATCAATGCCTACTTCTTATTGATTGACAAGGATTTTGTGGTTTGTGACACCAATTATTATTCTTTAAACCGTCTTCCGATTCAGGTAGGTGGAGTTACCAAAAGAGTTGGGGATTTGCTGCATTGTAGAAATGCGATTGCAGCCGGTGAATGTGGTCAGCATGAACAATGCAAACTATGTTGTATCCGTGCGTCTATCGGAAAAGCTTTTTACAAGAAAGCAAGTTTTAAAAATCTGGAAGCTTCCATGAAGTTATTAAGTGAGGATGAAACGAAGGTGACGCCTTGCGATGTATCGGTATCGGGTACTTATCTGAATATTCGTGGCGAAGATTACATGGTGTTGACTGTTTATGATGTGACGGAACTGAAAAATGCGCAAAGGTTACTGACCATTGAAAGAGAACATTCCATTTCTGCAGATAAATTGAAATCTGCCTTTATTGCTAATATGGGTCACGAGGTACGTACACCGCTAAATGCAATTGTCGGATTTTCCGGTTTGATGGTATCGGCTTCCAGTGAAGAGGAACGAAAAATGTATGCTGATGTTATTGCAGAGAATAATGAACGCTTGTTGCGCCTGGTGAATGATATTTTCGATCTTTCTCAAATAGAATCGGGAACAGTAGATTTTGTTTATACGGAGTTTGATGCCAATGATTTACTAAGAGAGTTGGAGGGAATTTTTAAGACGAAATTGAATAACTCGTCGGTGGAATTGGTTTGTGAGGCACACATACAACCTATAATGATGTATTCGGAACGGGAACGTATCATTCAGGTATTGTCTAACCTGTTACATAATGCAATGAAATTCACCGAATCGGGTGAAATTCGTTTGGGTTGCAGCCTGAAAGGAACGGAAGAGGTTTGCTTTGTTGTGTCCGATACAGGCATTGGCATACCGAAAGAGGAACAGAAAAAAATATTCTCACGTTTCATAAAACTTGATCGTGAAATGCAGGGGACAGGACTTGGACTGACTCTTTCGCAAACGATCATCCAAAATCTGGGTGGAAATCTTGAACTTGATTCGGAAATTAACCGGGGATCTACTTTCAGCTTTGTGTTGCCACGGGTGATAAAACCGGAACTAATAAAGTCACAGGCAATAAAGTAATCTCCAATCGCTAGGTATTGTATCTATTAAATGATGATTGGCATACTTCTAAATAAGAGGGCCTGCAAAAATCTCTAAAATAAATTACCCTCACTACAACCGTGAAGTGCATCCCAAAGGTTTTATAACCGACTAAAGGGGAGCACTTCACTGTAGTGAGGGTAATTTTATAAGTTCAAAGCTGTTTGAATAGCCTCTTACTTTTTTGTGAACAGGATGAACACTTAGTCTTTACGACTTAGGTGCATCCTTATCTTTGTCTCCGGTTCCCGGAGATGCTTTGCCGGAAGTAGAATTTCCGCCGGATGTAGCAGAACTGCTGCTTGATGGAGTAGCACCGGAAGCGGTGGCACCAGAGGATGCCGCATCAGGAGCTGCTGCATTAGAAACGGTTGCACCAGGCTTAGCTGTACTTGCCCCGGTTGCTCCTCCTGTATGTGCAGAAGTTGCGGTAGGACGGGCAGCATTAACGTTACTTGCACTGACATTGACAGTGGCAGGTTGAGCCTGAACTTCCCAGTGGAACGGTTCGAAATTGGAGTTTGGATCTACCCAAGACGGTTTCTTGGAAGCATAGATAATAAACGGAGCAATAACAACGATAATGGCGCCGATAATCAGTACGGAGAACCAAACGGTGTTGCTACCTGTAGAGATCTGGCTGGGCGGGATGAAGCTGAGGATAAAGGCAAGCAATGATCCGCAGAAACCAAGACCGCCAACAAACCACATCAAACCGTTACCTGACTTACCGATACGGAACGGACGGTTGAGTTTCTTCATCTTATAACGCAATGCGATAGCTCCGGAGAACATCAACAAGTACATAATCAGATAAAGAATAACTGTCAGCTGTGACAGAATCTGATAGAAGCTCTGTACGGACGGCATAACGACGAACAACAGACTTAATACAGTTACAGCGATACCTTGTACGAACAGGATATTCTTCTGTACACCCAGTTTGTTTGTTTTCTGGAAGAACGGAGGCATGTACCCCGCTTTACCTACGGCAAATATACCTTTTGACGGACCGGCAACCCATGTTAATACACCTGCCAGTACACCAAATGCAAGAGCGACAGCAATGATTGGTGACAACCAGGAAGCATGAATATATCTGAAATAGTTGTCGAAGCCGACGAGTAGACTTTGAGTCAGGTTGATATCTTTTGCAGGGATAATCACACCTAATGCAAAAGTACCCAAAACGAAGATCAACACTGTGATAAGTGCACCGATGAATACGGCTTTCGGATAGTTTTTGGAAGGGTTCTCTACGTCTTTTACGTGGATACCACCCATTTCCATACCGGCATAAAACAAGAAGATACTGGCAGCAAGAACAACATTATCAAAGTTGGTAAAGTCGGGGAAGAAGCTGCTGTTGAAATCCATATTGGAATGTCCGCCGCTTGCCAGATAAATGATTCCCAAGATAATCAACAGGGCAGCCGGGATAATTGTACCGACCATACCACCGATTTTAGCAACCTTACCTACCCAGCTCATACCTTTCAGGGAAATGAAAGTAGCCAGCCAGTAGATGATAAGCACTACGACGAGCGTATAATACTTATTGTTTGCCAGTGACATGTCATGTACGTCATTCATTCCGATGAAAGCGATAGATACGGCACCAAACGTTAACACTGTCGGATACCAGATCGTACTTTCGATCCATTGTACCCAAATGGCGAGGAATCCCAGTTTTTTGCCGTAGGCTTCGCCTACCCACCGGAACACACCACCCTGCTTATCCTGAAACATCGCCGCCAACTCTGCTGCAACGAGCGATGTAGGGATTAGAAAGACAATAGCTGCAAAAAGATAATAGAAGGCCGAACTCATTCCATATACGGCCTCGGCTGGTAGTCCACGCAAGGATACTACTGCCGTAACATTCATGATAGCCAGGGTAAACACACCCAGCTTCACTGCATTTTTAATATTCGCCATAAGTTAAGGTTTTAAGTGAAAAATATTTTAAAGTCAGTGTTATAACAACATTTTGCGTGAGATGTTTCCGCAATCTCTTTCAAAGTTCGTTAATTAACATCGATAAACTGCTCTTTTGCCAATCTCAATTTGTCTGTTTCAAAACAATCGCTTTCTCCGATTGTTTCTAAGCATTATAAATTACATACGAATCATTTTATTATAAACTAAGTAGTTATGAAATCAGCACTTTCAGATTTTATCTTAGGGAAAAAAGGCATTTATGGCATTCTCCACATTATTATATTGGTGATGTCTCTTTTTCTCGTAATTAGTATCTCGGTAGATACTTTTAAGGGAATTCCTTTTTATACACAGTCGTCTTATATGAAAACCCAGTTGTGGATTTGCATTTGGTTTCTTTTCGATTTTGTATTGGAATTTTTTCTGGCGAAACACAAAGGACGTTATTTACGGACACATTTCATTTTCCTGTTGGTAGCCATTCCTTATCAGAACATTATTGCTTATTATGGATGGACTTTTTCTCCCGAAATTACTTATCTACTCCGTTTTATTCCTTTGTTGAGGGGGGATATGCGCTGGCGATTGTGGTCGGCTGGCTGACGTACAATAAGGCTTCGAGCCTGTTCGTTTCTTATCTGACGATGTTGCTGGCTACTGTTTATTTCTCCAGTCTTGCTTTCTTTGTGCTTGAGCATAAAGTAAATCCGCTTGTCCATAGTTATGGGGATGCATTGTGGTGGGCATTTATGGATGTAACTACTGTCGGGTCGAATATAATAGCGGTAACGGTGACCGGTAGAGTGTTGTCCGTACTGTTGGCAGCGTTAGGAATGATGATGTTTCCTATCTTTACAGTGTATATCACGAATCTTATTCAGCAGTCCAACAAGCGGAAGAAGCAATATTATGCAGAAGAGGAGGAAGAAAAGGAGAAGGCTGTCGGACAAGAAACTCCGGCGTAATCCGTACAAGAGGCAAAAACATAATGCTTTTATAAAAGATAATATCCTTCATATTGAAGTATAACCGGGAAGAAGAAAAAAGGTTACTATCTGCAGACAGTAACCTTTCATCTTTTTCATAGAGAGAGTCGTTAATCAACTATAGTGATACGATTGTTACCAAATACATTCAATCTTAGTTTGTTCATGATGTATTCGATAGCCAACTGAGCTTTTACAGAGTTACCCGATCCGTCCAAAGGAGGAGCGAATGCAGCGATACCGAATTGTCCGGGTAATACGCCCATTACCCCACCACCTACACCTGTTTTTGCAGGGATTCCGGAAGTGTACATCCAGTCGCCGGTATGTTCGTAGAAACCTACTGCAGCAATCATGGCTGTGATTTTAGGAGCAAGGCTAGCATCGAAAACTTCCTTTTTTAGTCACTGGGTTCACACCACCATTGGCAATTGTCCCGGCAGCAACAGAAAGCTGTAATGCAGTAACTCCTAATGAACATTGGCGGGTATAGAGGTCTAACGACATATCTGGATCATCGTAGATACGGTTATAGTTTTTCAACAACCAGGCAATAGAACGGTTATTGAAGTTCGTATCCGATTCGGATTTATATAATTCATCAATCAGCTGAGGAGCGCTGCCGCACAAATCGGTTACGTTTCCAACGATAGCATCCCATTTCTTGGCAGAGTCACCGATAGGCTTCACCATACTGCAAGCAGAAATAGCACCGGCGTTTACTAATGGAGTAGACGGATGGTCGTTCTCCAGTAAGATAGCGATGATTGAGTTGAAAGGCAAGCCGGTTGCATCAGCTCCGATCTTGTCCAGAATTTCCTTGGCGCCATATTGACGTAATGCAAGGATAGCGGTATGTACTTTCGATACGGATTCTATTCCGAAGCGGTAATCAGTATCTCCCACATGGATAGTCTGCCCGTTGAGCAGGCAGACACTAATTCCGAAGAGATCTTTATTGACATTTGCCAAGTAAGGAATATAGTCGGCATTCTTGCCTCCTGTATTGGTTTTTACCTGGTCGTATGCCTCCTGTACCACTTCTTTCAATTGAGCGAGTGTTACTTTTTTATCCATAGATCTATTCTTATTTAACTGTTTTGTAACGGCGGCCACCATGGTTGAACATCTTTGTTTCTACCGGAAGATTCTTTTCTTGAGCCATACGGGTAGGAGTCGGATAATCCAGTTTTTCTAGTTCGGCAACAGCATTGTTGATGTCACCTAGTAACATGTCTGCCATATCGCGGCTGAATCCTTGGCGGACAACGACACGCATTACTACATAGTCTTCCAGTTTAGAAGGTAATGTATAAGCCGGAACCATCCAACCATGTTGAGACAATTTGTCTTGTAGGTCATATAACGTCCATTTGGCTGCTTTGGCGTATTCAGGTTTGAGATACCAGATGAACAATGGGTTCACTACATCTTCGGAGTAATTGACGAACGGAGCCATTTTGGCGATTTCATCGTGGATATATTTAGCGATCATCAACGAATTGTATTGTACTTCTTTGTATCCCTGGAATCCTAAACGAATGAATTGATAATATTGTCCCAGAATCTGAGCGGCAGGACGGGAGAAGTTCAGACCTACCTGTGTGATGTTAGCACCCAGATAATTTACGCTGAACGCCATTTCTTCGGGCAGATATTCTTTGCCTTTCCAGCAAACCCAACCAAGTCCTGGATATACTAAACCGAATTTGTGACCGGATACACTGATAGAAAGCACCCATTTCAAACGGAAGTCCCACTTCTTTTCCGGATAAAGGAACGGAAGGATGAAACCACCGCTTGCGGCGTCTACGTGGATAGGAATGTCATAACCAGTTTTTGCGTTGTAAGCATCAAGTGCTTTATCTAATGCTTCAACATCATCGTTCAATCCTGTCCATGTAACACCTTGGATAGGTACGACACAGATTGTATTTTCGTCACACATCTTCAATGCTTCTTCGGGGTCGAGTGTGGTTTTATCAAGTGTCAAAGGCACTTCACGCATTTCAATCTGCCACAACTGTGCAAACTTCTCCCATACCACCTGGAAACCTGTTGAAATAACGAAATTTGGTTTATCGAATGGTTTGCCTTGAGCCTGTCTTTTCTTACGCCAGCGCAACCATGCAGCTACACCACCCAGCATACAAGCTTCTGAAGAACCGATTGCCAATGCACCTGTTTTCCATGTGTCTTTTTCGGGAGAGTTCCATAAGTTGGCAACGATATTGATACATTTACCATTCATTACTGCGATACGTGGATACTCTGTTTCATCAATATAATTGATATTGATAGCTTCGTTCATCAGCTTGGTTGCATATTCGTCCATATAAGTGGTAACGAAAGTAGCCAGATTCAAACGGGGCTGAGTTTGAGCAAATGTTTCATCTTTCACCATTTGATAGGCGACTTCAGGAGTAGTAGGTCCATCAGGTATTTTCTCTACCGGAGAGGGTTGTAACATTCTGTCTGAACCAAATACATCGGTTTTTGCATCACCTTTTCTGAAATTTAAATCTTCCATACTAATTTGTTTTTTTAAAGGTTTAGGGCGATGGGGATTTTCCCCGTCGAATTTCCCACAACAACAGCAGATAGGTTTGAAAGTTTCCCGGTTTTACATTATTTGGCGTTTATTAAGGAGGAGGACGCCCTTATTGAAGCGGAGCTTTTGTGATTTAGCGGAAAAGCTTATGATCGTACTAGTTTTGAACTAATTTCGAGCTTGTGCAGATTTATTTTTGATGCCTAATGGGTTTATGGCTAATGATACATAATTTTATTCGTCTGGCAGTTGTTTCTTTTTCGTCTGACAGTTGTCAGACGAAAGAATAACAGCTGTCAGACGAAAGTTCAACAACTGTCAGACGAATAAATTTATGTATGATGAATATTAAATCATCGCATATTACCAATTAAATCTTAGAAGAACTAAGATTAGTTCATTCCCGCACAGTTTTGAATAAAATAATGGAGTATTCTGGAAACGTTGTGGTAAATCTGAAAAAGATGATTGAGTTTTTAAGATTCCCCGTTATCTTTTTATTATAAGATATGGGTCCAGGGTGAGGGGTGGTGAGGGTAGATTTATAACCT
>ENA-OPZZ01000831-OPZZ01000831.1-human-gut-metagenome-genome-assembly--contig:-NODE-831-length-21899-cov-3.269934_pt1 | contig 21899 bp, 20 predicted proteins | sample MGYA00242487_ERZ504511 | MGnify/ENA primary metagenome ERZ504511 (study PRJEB26092, sample SAMD00036241) | human gut metagenome | host: Homo sapiens | study: EMG produced TPA metagenomics assembly of... | reverse complement strand
GAACTTGAACACGTCAAGGCTGTCAAGGACGCCACCGGCGATCTTGCAGCCGCAGTGGAGAAGCAGCAGCGCACCGGCCTCGCCTGGTATTCCGGCGATGACGGCCTGTTCCTGCCGTTCCTCTCCATCGGTGCCGTCGGCATCATTTCGGTGATTGCCCACGTCGCCTCCAACCCCATGCAGCAGCTTGTCCAGGCATTCGATCGCGGCGATATCACTACCGCCCGTCGCCTCGCCAACCAGCTCGCCCCCCTTGTCCACGCGTTGAATGGCGACGGCTATCAGGCCGTCATGGCCAAGGCTGCGCTCAAGGTCAAGGGCGTTATCCCCTCCACCACCATGCGTCTGCCGAACATCGGTCCCGACGCCACTCAGCTTGACAAGGCTGAAGAGGGCATGCGCGCTGCCGGACTGCTGTAAGCCCGAAACGCTGCATACGGGTTGCCAGCCCGCCGCCCCTGCATGACAGAGCAGAGGCACCACAACAGAAATCCCAAAAAGGTTATGGCACAAGAACAAAAGAAAACAAGCAAGAACACGAATTCTCGCCGTCGCGGTTCCGCGCGCGGCCGCAACGCCAACGGATCCAACAGCCGTACGCCGTCCCGTAAGATCAACGCCACCCGGCAGGCCACCGCGCCCCAGCAGGATGCCGTGCTGATCGCCCCGCCGAAGTACCGCAAGGGCTCCATGCGCATCACGCCGCTCGGCGGCTTGGGTGAAATCGGCCGCAACATGAACGTGATCGAATACAACGGTCACCTGCTGCTCATCGACTGCGGCGTGCTCTTCCCCGAGGAGGAGCAGCCGGGCGTGGATCTCATCCTGCCCGATTTCAGCTACATCAAGAACCGTCTCGACAAGGTCGACGCCCTAGTGCTCACCCACGGCCACGAGGACCACATCGGCGGCGTGCCCTACCTGCTCAAGCTGCGCCCGGACATCCCGCTGATCGGCTCCAAGCTGACCCTCGCCTTCGTGGACGCCAAGTGCAAGGAACACCACCAGAACCCCACCAAGGTTGAGGTTGCCGGCCGTGAGAAGCTCAAGGTGGGTCCCTTCGACCTCGAATTCGTCAACGTCACCCACTCCATCCCGGACGCCCTGGCCGTCTATGTCAAGACCCCGGCCGGCTCCCTGATCGACACGGGCGATATCAAGCTCGACCAGCTGCCGCTCGACCACCGCATCACCGACCTCGTCGAATTCGGCAAGATCGGCGAAAAGGGCGTGGACCTGCTGATGATGGACTCCACCAACGCCGAGGTGCCCGGCTTCGTCAAGCCCGAGACCTCCATCGGCCCGGCCCTTGACCAAGCGTTCGCCCAGGCCACCCGCAAGATCATCGTCGCCAGCTTCTCCTCCCACGTGCACCGTGTGCAGCAGGTGGTGGACGCCGCCCACAAGTACGGCCGCAAGGTCGTGTTCGTCGGCCGTTCGATGGTGCGCAACATGTCCATCGCCGCCGACCTCGGCTACCTGCACATCCCCGAAGGCACCGTCGTGGACCTGAAGCAGGCCAACGACATTCAGGACGACAAGCTCGTCTTCATGTGCACCGGCTCCCAGGGCGAACCGATGGCCGCACTCGGCCGCATCGCCGACGGCAACCACCGCGATATCCACATCAACGAGTTCGACACCGTGATTCTCGCCAGCTCCCTGATTCCGGGCAACGAGCACGGCGTCTACAAGGTGATCAACAAGCTCGTGCAGCTCGGCGCCAAGGTCGTCAACCGCGACAACGCCGCCGTGCACGTGTCCGGCCACTGCAACGAGGGCGAGCTGCTGTACATGTACAACATCGTCAAGCCGAAGTGCGCCATGCCGATCCACGGCGAAAACCGCCATCTGGTGGCCAACGGCCTGATCGCCGTCAAGACCGGCGTGGACCCGCAGAACGTGGTTTTGGCCGAAGACGGCGATGTGGTCGACCTGTACCACGGCAGGGCCGCGGTCGTCGGCTCCGTGCCGTGTGGTTACGTGTACGTCGATGGCGATTCCGTCGGCGAGCTGACCGATGACGAGCTGGAAAAGCGCCGCATTCTCGGCACCGAGGGCTTCGTATCCGCGTTCGTGGTGGTCGACACCGACAATCACGAGGTCGTCACCGGCCCGAAGATCTACCTGAACGCCGTGGCCGAGGACGAAAGCGAGTTCGACAAGGTGCGTCACCAGATCGTCGAACAGCTCAACGACCAGATGATGCAGGGCACGCGTGACACCTACAAGCTGCAGCAGACCATGCGCCGCACGCTCGGCAGCTGGGTTGCGCGCCAGCTGCACCGCAAGCCGATGATCGTGCCCGTCGTGGCCGACATCGCCCAGGACGTCGAAACCGTAGAAACCAAGTAGTCCGGATTATCCAGGGACGACCGTAAGGAGTAATTGAAGTCATGCCCGGTTCTAATCTCACTCGTATTGAAGCCGAAGAACGTAAGGCCGTTATCGAAGCGCCGATTCACTATCACGTCGACCTTGACCTGACGGTCGGCGCGAAGAACTTCGGTTCCAAGTCGCTCATCTGCTTCAACGCGAAGCCTGGTTCGTCGACCTTCCTCGACCTGATTGCCGACGAAGTGACATCCATCGACCTCAACGGCAAGTCCCTGGACCCAGCCGTGGCCTTCCAGGACAACCGCATCGAACTGACCGACCTCAAGGAGAAGAACGAGGTCACCGTCGAAGCCAAGTGCCGTTACTCCAACACCGGCGAGGGCCTGCACCGCTCGGTCGACCCGTCCGATGGCAACATCTACCTGTACTCCCAGTTCGAGGTGCCGGACGCGCGCCGCGTCTACGCCGTGTTCGACCAGCCTGACCTGAAGGCCACCTTCGATTTCAAGGTGCTCGCTCCCGCCAGCTGGATCGTCACCTCCAACATGCCGGTTGCCACCATCGAGGACGATCCGCGCGAAACCCTCGACGGCACCCTCGGCGACAAGCCGAACGAAAGCACCCGTCTGTGGGACTTCGAGCCGACCCCGGTGATGAGCTCCTACCTGACCGCCATCTGCGCCGGCCCGTACGCCGAATGGCACACCGAATACCTGAACGAAGACGGTCGCACCGTGCCGATGGCCCAGTACTGCCGACAGTCGTTGGCCAAGGCCTTCGCGAAGGACGTCGACTACCTGTTCGACATCACCAAGAAGGGCTTCGCGTTCTACGCCAAGACCTGGGGCGTGCCCTACCCGTACGCCAAGTTCGACCAGATCTACGTTCCCGAATACAACGCGGGCGCCATGGAGAACATCGGCATGGTCACCATCCGTGACTCCTACGTGTTCGAGTCCAAGGTGACCGACGCGCTGGCCGAGCGCCGCGTGGTGACCGTGCTGCACGAGCTGGCCCACATGTGGTTCGGCGACTATGTGACCATGAGGTGGTGGAACGACCTGTGGCTCAACGAGTCCTTCGCCGAATTCACCTCCACGCTGGCCACTGCCGAAGCCACCGAATGGCATGACGCCTGGGCCACCTTCTGCTCCGGTGAGAAGAGCTGGGCGTTGCGCCAGGATCAGCTGCCCACCACGCACCCGATCGTCGCCCCGATCAACGACCTCAACGACACCTACGTCAACTTCGACGGCATCACCTACGCCAAGGGCGCCTCCGTGCTGAAGCAGCTGGCATTCTACGTGGGCCGCACGCAGTTCTTCGAAGGTATCCACAACTACCTGAACCGCCACGCCTACTCCAACGCCACCCTGGCCGACCTGCTGAGCGAACTGGAGAAGACCTCCGGCCGCGATCTCAAGGCCTGGAGCGCCAAGTGGCTGGAGGAATCCGGCATCAACACGATCGCCACCGGCCTGACCGTAAACGCGGACGGCACCATCGCCGAACTGAAGCTCACCCAGAGCGCGCCGGCCGAACACCCGGTGCTGCGCCCGCATCGCCTGGCCATCGGCTTTTACAACGAAGACGCCGCAACCGGCAAGATCGTGCGCACCGAGCAGTTCGAACTCGATGTAGATGGCGAAACCACCATCGTCGAGGCCGCAGCCGGCAAGCCGCGCCCGGCATTCGTGCTGGTCAACGACGATGACCTGACCTACACCAAGATTCGTTTCGACGCCGAATCCCAGGCATTCGCCGAAGCCAACCTGCATCGTTTCGATGATGCCCTGGCCCGCGCCGTGACCTGGCTCGCCTTCTGGGATATGACCCGTGACGGCGAATTCCCGGCCGAACGCTTCGCGGACATGACCCTGCGTCTTCTGGCCACGGAAACCGAATCCACCACCTTCCGTTACGCGCTGGCCTGCATGAGCACCACCGCCCACCACTACGTGGCGCCCGCCCGCCGCGACGATGTGCTGCGCCACGTGGCCGCCGAACTGTGGACTCTGGCCAACGCCGCCGAAGCCGGCTCGGACACCCAGTTCCAGCTCGTCACCGCCTACTTGGGCTACGGTGAGGAGGGCGACGCCGCATTCGCCGCCAACGCACACGGTCTGCTGGACGGCACCGTGCGTCTTGAAGGCCTCGAAATCGACAACAACTTCACGTGGACCATCGTCCAAGCGCTCACCTCCGTCAACGAGATGACCAACGACGACGTGGACGCGCAGCTCGCCAAGAAGGAGACCACGGAAAACCGCGAGTTCGCCTACGGCGCCGTGCCTCCATGGCCACCGCTGAGGCCAAGGAATGGGCTTGGGATCAGGCGCTCCACAACGACGAGCTGACCAACTCCCAGCTCGAGGCCGTGGCCCGTGGCTTCTCCGCCACCCCGCGCTCCGATCTGGCCGAGCCGTTCGCCGCCAAGTACTTCGAGACTGTGGACTGGGTCTGGGCCAACAAGACCTACCACATGGCCGACGCCCTGCTCAACGGCCTGTACCCGGGCTACGCCGATCCGCCACGCTGGTCAAGCTCGGTGACGCCTGGCTGGACGAGCACATTGCCGCCGACAATGCCCTGAAGCGTCTGTCGTCGAAACGTGGCATCCTCCCACCGCACCCTCAAGGTTCGCGAATACAACGAAGCGCTCTGATTTCCTTCTGGCTCCCCTCGGGCGCGAGGGGAGCTGTCGCCTCAGGCGACTGAGGGGAGTCGCTTCCGCGAGAAGCTACGTCCACATTCCAACATAAAACCCGCAACCAATCCTCAACAGCGTATTCTCGCTCAAGGCCGGCAATATGCCGGTCGATGAGCGACAAGGATACGGGGAATGATTGCGGGCTTTTCCATAACTTCATTACTGCTGATTCTGTTGGCCGGAATCGGCGCAGGATTCGTGGGCTATGCGGTAGGCGCATCGTCACTGGTCTCATACCCGGCCCTGCTCGCGTTCGGCATTCCGCCTGTATTGGCAAACGCTTCTAACACCGTTGGCGTGGTCGGCACGGGCATCGGTGGCGTGATGGGTGCGCGCAAAGAACTCAAAGGCCAAGCGGTACGCTCCATTACGTATGTGGTCATCGGCGCATTCGGCGGGGTGGCCGGTGCGTTTCTGTTGCTCAAACTCGACCCGAGTGTCTTTGAATTTGCCGCACCAGTGCTGATTTTGCTGAGCTCGCTGATCATCGCCATCAATCCGCGCGGCCGCATGCAGGCCAAGCAAGCCGCCGCGGATGCCACCGCGCAACTCAAGCACATCGAAGCCACTGAAGCCACTGAAGCCACTGAAGCCACTGAAGCCGCCAAGCGCGCAACCACCCCTACCGCACCTCACCGCCCGCCGGAACAACTCGTGCAGCCCATGAGTCAGGATTCCTGGTGGGTATGGCTGGGCGTAGCGGCGGTCGCCATCTACTCCGGCTACTTCGGCGCGGGCGCCGGTACCTTGGCTCTCGCTGTGCTTGATGCCGCCAAAATCGGCCCATTCCACAAGATCAATGCATTGAAAACCCTGATCGGCACAGGCTCGAACATCAGCGCCTCAGTGGTATTCATCATCCAAGGCGCGGTCGATTGGCCGGCCGCCATCATGCTGTGCATCGGATGCTTCATCGGCGGGTACATCGCCCCGTCCATCACCCGCAAGATTCCCGCAAACATCATGCGCGCCGCCGCCGTAATCGCCGGCATCATTCTTACCATCGATCTGGGGCTCAAAACCTATTGATTCGTGCCTTACACTGATGCAGTGAAGCATACAGCATGGCCGTCAACCGCAGCGTGGTCGCAGACCCCGATAAGGTGGCCAATGTCTGGCATTTGGCGACTGCGGAACCTGAGCGCCTAGAAACCAGCGCGGCAGGCGAAGCGGTGAACGACTTCCTCGATCCGCCAGACACGTCGCAGATTCACGGCATTGCGTGTCATGCTGATTGGCGGTTCGCGGCGCGAGCAGGTGCTGTTCGCCGGCGTTATGAAGGAGCTACTCGCGCCCATCAACAATCCGCGATATGTCATCATCGGTAAGGAATGGGGCGTGCGCGCTTACTGCGTGAGCTTCCCCTGCCCGTCCGTATTTGCCCGCCGCCAGCAGGACGCCGAGATACTGAGCCGGCAGTTGGACCGCTGCCTGACGCATTGCACCATGGTATACGCCCGCACTGAGGAAGGTCGGCATACGCTACTTCGCTGCCAAACGCGTTCTTTCCTCAACCGCGACGAGCAACTGCCGCACATACTGACCACAACATCGGAGTAATAGATCGTTGCATTCATGGCCGAGACCACCCCGGTAGAGGAGATGCCGTTGGGCATGTTCATCGCATGGCTCAGCGTGTTCCTCGCCGTCGTTCTGTTTGGTGTTGCTTTGCCGGTTATCGATGTACGCTGGGTAGTTCCGTTCGTCGTATTTGCCGCTGTATTGTTTACAGGCGCGTTTGCCGGCCCGTTCTTACTAGTGCGATGGCTTCGTTCCCGTGCCGGAGTGCATCGGTCCGCCCGGCATGCCCGCTAACGAATGTATCTCATCATTCATCCGCCGAACAAGATGAATATGCGGGTTTGTGGGTGATGCCATTGCGGCTGTTGAATGCTGATTTCCGGTTCTGGAGCAGATTCCGTGGCGGTTTTTTGCCGAGTCGGGTCCTAGGGTGGAGCACAACGACTACGATGGTGCGGGTAACGCGATACAAGGAGTGGAACTTCATATGCCGAAGATGTTTGGAACCGATGGTGTTCGAGGACTGGCCAATAGGGATTTGACCGCACGTCTGGCGTTGGATTTGGGCGATGCCGCCGTGCGTGTGCTCGGCGACGCCGGCACCCAAGACGATCAGCCTGAGGGGCGCCGCCGCGCGCTCGTGGGTCGTGACACCCGTGTGTCCGGCGATTTTCTGGCTTCCGCCCTGTCTGCGGGCATGGCCGCCGGCGGATTCGACGTGATCGACGCAGGCATCATCCCGACCCCGGGCATCGCGTTCCTGACCAGCGTGCTCAACGTTGAGATGGGTGCCGTGATCTCCGCCTCCCACAACCCGATGCCCGACAACGGCATCAAGTTCTTCGCACGCGGCGGCTTCAAGCTGCCCGACCAGAAGGAAGACGACATCGAGGCCGTGCTCGGCCAGGACTGGGACCGCCCGACCGGTGCCGGCGTGGGCCGCGTGAGCCACGACCAGACCACTGCCACCAACCTGTACATCGATCATCTGGTGGCCACCATCGCTCCGCTGAACGATGACAAAACCCAGCCCAAGCCGCTCAAGGGACTGAAGATCGTGGCCGACTGCGCCAACGGCGCCACTTCCGTGGTGGCTCCCGAAGCCCTGCGCCGTGCCGGTGCGGATGTAATCGTGATCAACGCCTCGCCGGACGGCTACAACATCAACAAGAACGCCGGTTCCACCCACCCCGAGCAGCTGCAGGCCATGGTCAAGGCCACCGATGCCGTGATGGGCGTGGCCTTCGACGGCGACGCCGACCGTTGTCTCGCCGTGGACGAAGACGGCAACATGATCAACGGCGACCAGATCATGGGCATTCTGGCCCGCGCCAAGCAGCGCGAAGGCAAGCTCAACCACGACACCCTCGTGGTCACCGTGATGAGCAACCTCGGTCTGAAGCTCGCCCTGAAAGGTATGGGCATCAAGACCGTGGAAACCGCCGTGGGCGATCGTTACGTGCTTGAGGAAATGCTCAAGGGCGATTACTCGCTCGGCGGCGAGCAGTCCGGCCACGTGATCAACCGCGAATTCGCCACCACCGGCGACGGCACCCTGACCGCACTGACCCTGTGCAACGAGGTCGTCAAGTCCGGCAAGAGCCTGAAGGAGCTCGCCGCCGACTTCCCGCAGCTGCCGCAGACCCTCATCAACGTGCCGAACGTGGACAAGAAGGCCGCCTCCACCAACAAGCGCATCCAGGATGCCGTGGCCCGTGAGGAGGAACTGCTGGGAGACACCGGCCGTGTGCTGCTGCGCCCCTCCGGCACCGAACCGCTCGTGCGCGTGATGGCCGAGGCCGCCACCCAAGCCTACGCCGACGAAGTCTGCACCCGCCTCGCCAAGATCGTCGCCGAAGAACTCGCGCTGTAGCACCCTTCCCTAAGGAAAAAAACAATGTTTGGAAAGAACGCCAAAGTCGACCTCGAACTCAACCGTGATGTCGAACAACTCATCAAAACCGGCGGCAAGGAGAAGCTCCTGCCCATCGTGCAGGCCGGCGAACCGGTGTTGCGCCAACGGACAGTGGCCTATAATGGCCAGCTTTCCAAGCGTACGCTCGCCAAACTCATCGATACGATGCACACCACCATGCTGGAGGCACCCGGCGTGGGGCTCGCCGCCACCCAGATCGGCTTGGGGCTCGCGCTCGCCGTGGTCGAAGACCACGTGCGCGACGACGAGGATGATCCGCGCGAAATCGCGGAATTCCCCTTCCACGTGATCATCAACCCGAGCTACAAACCCACCAGCGACAAAACCGCCTCGTTCTACGAGGGCTGCCTGAGCTTCGACGGATACCAAGCTGTGCGCAAGCGTTGGCTCGACATCACCGCCGAATGGGATGATGAAGACGGCAAACACCACAGCGAGCCGCTGCACGGCTGGCCCGCACGCATCTTCCAGCACGAAACCGATCATTTGAGCGGCGAGTTGTATATCGATCGCGCCGAAATCCGTTCGCTGACCACCAACGAGAACCTCGAGGACTACTGGTGCGAAGACCCGGTGCCCACCGAGGCCGCTGAAGAGCTCGGTTTCGCACTATGACCGACCGTGCATGGTTCGACGCCGCCAAGGGAGACATTCCCCAATGGGCGGCGTCCATGCCCAAGGACGCCGATGGCACCACCATCGACTGGGACTGGGTGCGTTCTCTGGACCTGGCGCATGGCGTCGGCACAATACCGGAATCCACCCCACAGTCCATCCACGACGCATTGAAGGCCGACTACGCCACACGCGAGCGTCTGGAATCGATCATCGCCCAATGCAACAGCGCATTCATGACCGATTTCGACCGGTTCATCGGCTCCTATCGTCTGCCTCGCGCGCTCGCCTACGCCAATCGTCGGCTCAACGACAACATCAACACGCTGTTGCATCTGGGCGAACAGCAACACCTATGGGCGGTCAGTCGCGAACGGCGGGGGAGGGCCACCATTGCCGTGCTCAAGCCGTACTCCGGCAGCGGCCCGTCGAACGATGACCAAGGCATGCTGGATCTGAGCGGCGAAGCCGGTGGCACATCTGCCGGAAACACTGCCGCCGAAAACAGCGATGTCAAGTTCCCCACAACAGTCGCCTTGGACGATGTCCAAGATCGTACGGCAGCGATTCTTGACGCACGCGCCGAACGGCGTAAGGCCCAGCGCTTCCAGAAGCGGGCGGGCGATGCGGCGATGGCCCGCGCCAATCTCTCCGGCGCGACTTCGCCGGGTGGTGCCGCTCTGCCGGGTGGTGCCGCCGCGTCTGGCATCGCTTACCGGACACCATCCCAAGCCCGACTGGCGCGACGCCTACCTGCCCGGCCGCGACGTGGATGCGGTGATGGGCATCGACATCGAAACCACCGGCATCGATCCGGCACGTGACTACATCATCGACGTCGGCTTCGAGTTCATGAACATGGCCAGTCCGCGCCCGGCCGGCGAACCCGAGACATACGCCTATGAGCAGGGCTATTACGCCGCCGGCGACGCCTACGGCCAGTCCCGCCTCGCTTTTGGCGTGCCGCCGGAAAACGCGGCGCTCGGCAACACCCTCATCGCCAAACTCACCGGCATCGATGTACGCGGCCGCAGCAGCGAGGCCGGGTACCGACTCTTCGACGAATGGGCCCCAAGCCCAGGCCGGCCTGCTCGCGCGGCTTACCCAGCAGCCGTACGTGGCGCATAACGCCACCTTCGAACATAGCTGGTTCATGCTGAACGTCGCCGGATACGCGGAAAGCTACCGCGCCGGGCGCATCACCATCATCGATACCCTGCCGATGAGCCGGCAGTGGGACCCCGGCGCGGTACCCACCAACGAGCATCCTTACGGAGACAACACGCTCGACGCCTACGCCAAACGTCAGGGCGCGCTTGATTCCGCCCACAACGAACGCCACCTGGGCCTTGAGGATTCGCACATCATGCTGGTGGCCATGAAACACCATCTGGCGGCGCTGAAAGCGCAAGGGAAAGGGCCGTGGGGGTCCACCGGCAGGGCGGGCGTCGGCGGCAAGTCCTGCGGTCGTAAGCGGTGAGTACACTATTGGTCTCGTGAGTAACTATCAGGACAGCCGACAGCAGCGTGAGAACCGCCGCCGCACCATCGTGCGTGTGGTGTGCGTGGTCATAGCTGTGGCCATGCTCGGCTCCCTGGTCATCCCGGCGATTTACGCGGGGCTTTGACGTTGCCTTCGCATATTCGTGCCCGCAGTTGAACACGTCTGATGCGAGGGATTCGTGAGGTCGCCCGGCCGGTTATCGGCAAGGCAGGCCCGGAACCTTCTGACAGCATGGATTGCAGGCGGATGCGCGTGTGGCGCGGCAATGCCCGCCAACGCCAGAGGAATGTGCGAAGGCTGTCAACAAGGACGTGACTTCCCAAGGAATCTCAAAGAATCAACAGTAAGGTAAACCACGATGGCAGAATTTGACTTTACCCAGGCGATCGGCGAAGCCCGCGCCAAATACGAATCCATCGCCAAGGCGCTGGACGTCGACCGACTCAAGGCCGATATCAAGGATCTCGAAACGCAGGCCGCGGCCCCGGGCCTGTGGGATGACCCGGAAAACGCCCAGAAGATCACCAGCCGGCTGTCCGCCGCGGAATCGCAGCTGAAGCGTCTGAACTCCGCCTCCCAGCGCATCGACGATGTGGAAACGCTCGTCGAACTCGGCCACGAGGAGGGCGATCAGGACTCTCTGGACGAGGCGCAAAGCGAAATCGGCGAGATCCAGAAGGATCTCGACCAGATGGAGATTCAGACCCTGCTTGACGGCGAATATGACGAACGTTCCGCCGTGGTGACCATCCGCTCCGGTGCCGGCGGCGTCGACGCGGCCGACTTCGCGCAGATGCTGCTGCGCATGTACCTGCGCTACTGCGAGCGTAACGGCTTCAAGGCCAAGGTCATGGACACCTCCTACGCCGAAGAGGCGGGCATCAAGTCCGCCACCTTCCAGGTGGACGCCCCCTACGCTTACGGCCGACTGTCCGTGGAAGGCGGCACCCACCGTCTGGTGCGCATCTCCCCGTTCGACAACCAGGGTCGCCGCCAGACCAGCTTCGCCGCCGTGGAAGTGGTGCCGCTGGTCGAGGCCACCGATCACATCGACATTCCGGATACGGACATCCGCGTGGACACCTACTGCTCCTCCGGCCCCGGCGGCCAGGGCGTGAACACCACGTACTCGGCCGTGCGCATCACCCACCTTCCCACCGGCATCGTGGTGACCATGCAGGATGAGCGTTCGCAGATTCAGAACCGCGCCTCCGCCATGGCCGTGCTCCAGTCCCGACTGCTCGTGCTGCGCCACGAGGAGGAGGCCAAGAAGAAGAAGGAGCTCGCCGGCGATATCAAGGCCAGCTGGGGCGATCAGATGCGCTCCTACGTGCTGCACCCCTACCAGATGGTCAAGGACCTGCGCACCGGCTACGAAACCAGCCAGACTCAGGCCGTGTTCGACGGCGACATCAACGCGTTCATCGAGGCCGGCATCCGCTGGCGCCATGAACAGCGCCGCGCCGCCGAAACCGAGGAGTAAACAGCATTATGGCACTGATCTCACTGGACAATGTGTCCAAGATCTATCCCAAAGGCACCCGACCGGCGCTTGACGGCATCAACCTCGATATCGAACGCGGTGATTTCGTGTTCCTTGTGGGTGCGTCCGGCTCCGGCAAGACCACGCTCTTGAGCCTGCTGTTGCGTGAGGAGGAGGCCACCAGCGGCGAGATTCGCGTGGCCGGCAACGATCTGCGGCGCATCACCAACCGTCAAGTGCCGCAGTACCGCCGTTCGCTGGGCTTCGTGTTCCAGGATTACAAGCTGCTCAATAACAAAACCGTATGGGAGAACGTGGCGTTCGCCCTTGAGGTGATCGGCACGCGGCGGTCCACCATCAAATCGTTGGTGCCCAAGGTGCTGAATACCGTGGGGCTCACCGGCAAGGAAAAGAACTACCCGCATGAGCTCTCCGGTGGCGAGCAGCAGCGTGTGGCCATCGCCCGCGCCTACGTGAACCACCCGCAGATTCTGCTGGCCGACGAGCCCACCGGCAACCTCGACCCGACCACTTCGCTGGGCATCATGGAAGTGCTGGACGCCATCAACCGCACCGGCACCACCATCGTCATGGCCACGCATAACGAAGAGATCGTCAACTCGATGCGCAAGCGCGTGGTCGAACTGCACAACGGCAAGATCGTGCGTGACGAGGCTCATGGCTCCTACGATTCCGCCCTGTTCTTCCCGGATGCCGAAGTCGAAGCCAAGTCCGACACCGCCCATCATGTGCTGGCGGCGGCGACCAAGGCCATCGAGGGCAGTGACGAGCCGTCCGAAGGCATCGCCCGTCTGGCCAACTCCGTGCATTCCGGCCGCACCGGCCGCTATGGCGAGACGTTCGCGCCGCTGGAAGACACGCTGACCTGGGGCAAGGGCATTCCGTTGGATGAGCAGGCCGCCGCCCTGGAAAGCACCCAGGCGTTCGACCCGTTCAAGGACGAGTCCGCCGCGACCGCCGCGGTTGCCGATACGTCCGTGTCATCCGCCGCCGAGCCACCGGCCCCGCCGGAGCCGCCCGCACCGCCGGAACCGCCCGCACCGCCGGCCAACGAGCAGTCCGCCGCCGAGCAGCCTGCTGACGAGCAGTCCGCCGACGAGCAGTCCGCCGCAGACCAAACATCCGACGATCAACCCGCTGAGGGCGCGAAGGAGTAAGGGGGATCATCATGCGAGCACGATTCATTCTGTCCGAAACGTGGGCCAACCTCACCCGTAACCTGTCGATGCTGCTGTCGCTGACGCTGGTCACCTTCATCTCATTCCTGTTCATCGGCGCTTCGGTGCTTACCCAGGCGCAGATCACCAAAGCCAAGGGCGACTGGTACGACAAGGTCGAGGTCGTGGTGTGGCTATGTCCCGACGGCACCAGCCAGTCCGCGAACTGTGCTTCCGGCAAATCGCCCTCAGCCAATGAGATCACGGCACTGCAGAAAACCATTCGCGATGAACTCAACGACGTGGTCTCCAACATTGACTACGTCAGCAAGCAGGACTTCTACGACAGCACATTCACCAAGCAGTACCCGAACGGTGAATTCCAAGGCCGTACGCTGACCGCGGACGATATGCAGGACTCCCTCTGGCTCAAGCTCAAGGACCCCACCAAATATCAGGTGGTCTCCGAAGTGCTCTCCGGCAAGGAGGGTGTGGAAGACGTTACCGATCAGCGCCAGATCTCGACCCGGTGTTCGCCGTGCTCAACCGAGCCACGGCGGTTACGGCTGTGCTCGCCGGCGTGATGGTGGTGGTCGCCATCCTGCTGACCGGAACCACCATTACGTATGTCCGCCGCATCCAGACGAACCGAAACCGGAAATCATGAGGTACGTGGGTGCCTCGAACTGGACGATTCGTCTGCCGTTCATTCTGGAGGGCACCATCGCCTCGCTGATCGGCTCGGTGCTCTCGTGCCTGATGCTTTCGGCTATCGTCAACGTGTTCGTCACCGGCTGGCTGGCGAAATCCGTTACATGGATTCCTTATGTGAATCAGCTCACGGTACTGGTGAATATCGCCGTTCCTGGTTGTGGGCGCGATACTGCTGTCCATCATCGCTTCAACCATCTCGTTGCGGCGTTATTTGAGGGCGTAACGCGACCGGCTTACCCGCGAGAAATGTGATGACATCGTGTGCAAGCCTCTCAGGTTCGCATGTTATGGTATTGGCTTAAGTGAGCGAAAGGACTATTCACATATGACGAACGTACGTGTGATCAAGCCCGCACTGGCGGCACTGGTGGCCGCCGCAGCCTGTGTGGGAGGTCTGGCGTTCAGCTCGGCACAGCCTGCCCAGGCAGACACCTATTCCGACCTGATCAATGCGCAGAACCAGCACGCCGCGTCGGTACAGCGCGAGGCCGAACTCAAGCAGCAGCTGGCCGGTGCCAGCCAGGACCTGGCGAATAAGGTACTTGAGCTGGACGATCTGACCAACAACAAGATTGTCGCCGCGCAGGCCAAGGTCACACAGGCCAACGAGGATGCCGCCACCGCTCAGGACGAGGCCGATGCCGCATCCGGACGTCTTTCCGCCGCGCAGAAAGACAAGGAGACGCTCGAGGAGCAGATCAAGCAGACCGGCAAGGACTACGATGACGCGCACGCCGCCGTGGCCCAGCTGGCCCGTGACGAGATGCACGGCTCGAATGCTTCCGACGTGATGAGCGTGGTGACGGGTGCCACCAGCACACAGGACTTCGTCAACTCCATGCAGTCCCGGGACGCGTTGTCCCGCAACGAGGCGAATGCGGCTTCCTCCGCCGCGACCTCACTGAGCACGTCGAAGAACCGTGGCGAGCGCTTGGCGGCCATCGAAAAGCAGATCGCTGTGCTCAAGACCCAGGCCGATGAGAAGGCCGCTTCCGCACAGACCGCCGCCGAAACCGCGCAAAGCGAACGTGACGCTTTGGACAAGCTGCGCCAGGAAGGCGAAGCAAGGCGTGACGAACTGTCTTCCATGATCGACAGTCTGGATTCCCAATCCGCCAAGCAGGCGGCCCGGACCGTACTGATCGCTTCCCCAGGTCGATTCCTACAATCGTCAGTTCCAGAAGGAGCAGCAGGACGCCGCCAAACCCCGGGGGTTGGGAATTAACCCCGGGTTACCAAGGGCCCAGGGGCACCGGCCAGTCCGACCGCTGCCACTCCGGTCCGACCCCGCCTGCCGGCCGCCCGCTGCCGGCTCCGGCTCGGCGCCGGCGCCGGCCCCCGCCCCCGCCCCCAGCGTCGGCGGCCAAGGCACGTCGAACGGTGATTACGGCAACGCCTATGCCGCCGGCCAGTGCACGTACTGGGCGTATGAACGCCGTAGGCAGATGGGCATTGGCACGCCGTCCTATCTCGGCAATGGCGGCAACTGGTGGCGCAGCGCCCCCTCGTACGGCTTGCGCGTGGACCACAACCCTCAGGTCGGTGCGGCGCTCTCCTTCCTGCCTGGTCAGGATGGTGCCGACGGTACCTATGGCCATGTTGCCGTAGTCGAAGCCGTGTATGGCGACGGCACATTCCAGATCTCCGAAATGAACTGGGGTGGTCCGTGGAACATGCACTACCGCACCTTGACCAATTTGGGTCAGTACTGGTTCGTCCACTGACCGGTTGGTTCGGCCGATATATGCGGTTGAAGGGTTCCTCTTGAAGGGGAACCCTTTTTCGTATTCGAGGCCGGTCCGTGATATCGTCGGATGTTGCGTTGCTACTGCTACCCACGAGTTGTTGCCCACGAAAGGAGGAGACATGCCCAAGGAAACCGGTGAGAAACTCATCGTCCAGAACAAGAAGGCCCGGCATGACTATGCCATCGAAGACAAGTACGAGGCAGGGCTGGCCCTGACCGGCACCGAGGTCAAGTCGTTGCGCGAAGGCCGCGCATCGCTGTCCGAGGCGTTCATCTCCATCGACCGCCGCGGCGAGATGTGGCTGGAGGGCGCGAACATCCCCGAATACCTGAACGGCACATGGAACAACCATGCGCCCAAGCGCAAGCGCAAGTTGCTGCTGCACCGACTGCAGATCACCAAGCTCGCCCGCGGCATCGAGGCCAAGGGATACACGATTGTGCCGCTGAGCCTGTACTTCAAGGACGGTCGCGTCAAGGCGGAGATCGCGCTGGCCCGAGGCAAGAAGGAATTCGACAAACGCCAGGCCCTGCGCGAAGAGCAGGACAAGCGCGAAGCCCTACGCGCCATGCGCTACGCCAACATGCGCCACTAGTCCCGCCCCTTGGCTCCCCTCCGGAGGGGAGCCAAGGGTAGGATGTCCGCGTTGTGGGTCATTTCGCCCACGATTAACGCTTTCGTAGCATTGCACTCCTACGCTCTGGAACCATCTGGGAAACATACCCGCCCAGCTGACTATCCGGAGAGAGGAAATCCAATGTCTCTAAGCAAGGGAATACAATCCGCTGCGGCCGCCGCCCTGAGCGCGGCCATGCTGATCGCCGTGGCGGCCTGTGGCACGACTGACAGCACCGACACCGCATCCAAGAGCGGCGATTCATCCAAGGACTCGTCCAGCACTTCGATTCAAGGCTTCGACACCAGCAGCATCCAGAAGGACGACGAGATCGCCGCACTGCTGCCCGATTCCGTGGCCGGCGACGGCACGCTGACCGTCGGCACCGATACTTCCTATGCCCCGGCCGAGTTCCTGGCCGAGGACGGCAAGACCCCGGTCGGCTTCGACGTCGACCTGTCCAAGGCGCTGGCCGCAGTGTTCGGACTGAAGGAAAACGCCGTCTCCTCCACGTTCGATTCGATTATCCCGTCCGTCGGCTCCAAGTACGACATCGGCATCTCCTCCTTCACCGTGACCAAGGAACGCATGGAGGCCGTCGACTTCGTCACCTACTTCAAGGCTGGTTCCACGTTCGTGGTGCAGAAGGGCAACCCGAACAAGGTCGACTCCTCGAACCTGTGCGGCGTGAAGGTGGCTGTGCAGACCGGTACCACCCAGGAAGAGGAAGTCAACAAGGCCAACGAGCAGTGCAAGGCGGACGGCAAGGATGCCATCGACATCCAGTCCTCCAAGCTGCAGACCGATGTGACTACCGCCGTGGCTTCCGGTAAGGCTGATATCTTCTACGCCGATACGCCGGTTGCCGGCTACGCCATCAAGCAGACCGGTGATACGCTCGAGGCCCTCGGCGAGGACGTTGGTGTGACCCCTGAGGCCGTGGCCGTCAAGAAGGGCGATTCCAAGACCGCCGAGGCCGTACAGAAGGCCATCCAGAAGCTGATGGATGATGGCACGTACAAGAAGATCCTCGACACGTGGGGCGTCTCTTCCGGCGCCGTCGACAAGGCCGAGATCAACCCGTCCGTCGAGTAGTTTCGGTTACTATGAAGACTCCCGTTGCCCTGCGGCGGGAGTCTTTTTGTATATGTATGCACTGTAGTGTATAAATATGCTTAACCGTTGATCGTTGCCGTTGAAGCGGCGTAAGAGAGAAGAAGAAACGATTATGCAGTCCACCAAACTGAAGTCCATTATGGCCATTGCACTGAGCTCGGCCATGCTGTTCGCCACCGCCGCTTGCGGCACCTCCGACAAGGCCGATGCCGGTACGGATTCCGCCAAGGGCTCCGATGCCGCCACCATCACCAGCTACGATGTCAGCTCCGTGGAGAAGGATGACACCATCGCCGCACTGCTGCCTGAATCCGTGACCAAGGACGGCAAGCTCACCATCGGCACCAACCCCTCCTACGCCCCGGCCGAATTCCTCGACGCCGACGGCAAGACCCAGATCGGCTACGACATGGATCTTGCCCGCGCCATGGGCAACATCTTCGGTCTCGATACCGAAATCGTCTCCTCCAACTTCGATACGATCATTCCGGCCATCGGCTCCAAGTACGATCTGGGCATCGCCGCCTTCACCATCACCAAGGAGCGCATGGAATCCGTCGACTTCGTCTCCTACTTCACCGCAGGCATGGGCTATGCAGTGGCCGCAGGCAACCCCAAGAACGTCGATGAGAACGACCTGTGCGGTCTGAACGTTGCCGTCGAGACCGGCACCGTCGAGGAAGAGGCCATCAACAAGACCGCCAAGCAGTGCAAGGCGGACGGCAAGAAAGACATCACCATCCAGTCCTCCAAGCAGCAGACCGACGCCACCACCGCTGTGGTGACCGGCAAGGCCGACGTCTTCTTCGCCGATTCCCCGGTTGTCGGCTACGCCATTGCCCAGACCGATGGTCAGCTGGAACAGCTCGGCAAGGACTTCGATGAAGTGCCGAACGCCATCGCCATCAAAAAGGGCGATTCCCAGACCACCGAAGCCGTGCAGAAGGCCATGCAAAAGCTTATGGACGACGGCACCTACACCAAGATCCTCCAGCACTGGGGCGTCGAATCCGGCGCACTGGACAAGGCCGAAATCAACCCGGCCGTCGAATAGCCGACAAGCTGTCGCGAAAATTCGAATGGGGCGCACTGTTTGTAACACAGTCGCCCCATTCGTACACTAAGGTTCAACGCTAGTTGCAACTTGCAGTTCAGGCTGCCCAACACGTCCAAGGAACCAAATTATGGCGAAGAAAGAAGTCGACGGTGAGGGAGTGAACATCCCCAACCGCATCAAGGCGCTGCCGGTCAAGCGCCCCGGCCCGATTGTGGCCGCAGTGATCGTGGTGCTGCTCGCCGCGATGCTCATTCAAGGCTTGATTACCAATCCGCGACTGGATTGGCCCACCGTCTGGAAGTACCTGTTCAACGAGAACGTGCTTGAAGGCATTCGCTATACCTTGGAGCTCACCGTGATCTCCATGGTCGTGGCGATCATCCTGTCGGTGATTCTCGCCATCATGCGCAAATCCATCAATCCGGTGCTGCGCGGCGTCAGCTGGTTCTTCATCTGGTTCTTCCGCGGCACGCCTGTGTACACGCAGCTCATTTTCTGGGGTCTGTTCGCCGTGCTGATTCCCAAGATTAGCCTCGGCATTCCGTTCACCTCGGTGGAGTTCTGGAGCATCGACTCCAACGTGGTGGTCACCGCATTCAACGCCGCATGGATTGGTTTGGCTCTGAACGAGGCCGCCTACCTGTCCGAAATCGTGCGTGCCGGCCTTGAAGCCGTGGACCCCGGCCAGACCGAGGCGGCCAAGGCATTGGGCATGAACCGCACGCTCATCATGCGCCGCATCGTGCTGCCGCAGGCTATGCGCATCATCATCCCGCCCACCGGCAACGAGACCATCGGCATGCTGAAGACCACCTCGCTGGTCACCGCCGTGCCGTTCACCCTCGAACTGCAGTTCGCCACCAACGCCATCGCCAACCGTATCTACAAGCCGATTCCGCTGCTTCTCGTGGCCTGCTTCTGGTACCTGCTGATCACCTCCATTCTGATGGTTGTGCAGTCCCGCCTTGAGGCGCACTTCGGCAAGGGCTTCAATGCCCGCCCGGTGGGCACCAAGGGCAAGCAGACGCCATTGCCGGGTAAGACCGACGGTGAACCGAAGGATGACGTGGACAAGCTCAACCAGACCACATTTGTCGGATTGAATGCATAAGGCGGGAGCGCGATTATGACTACGAATGACATCACCAGTGTTGCCCCGGTCGTGCGCAAGGCGGCTGACGGTTCCGTGATTCCTGCTGTCAAGGCCGTGCAGGTGCACAAGGCGTTTGGGCCGCTGCATGTGCTCAAGGGCATCGATCTAACCGTTATGCCCGGTACTGTGACCGTGATTCTGGGGCCCTCCGGTTCCGGCAAGTCCACGTTCCTGCGTCTGATCAACCAGCTGGAAACCCTGACCGGCGGTTCCATCGAGGTGGACGGCGAACTCATCGGCTACAAGCACGTGACCAAAAACGGCCAGGACATGCTGCAGACCCTGGACGATAAGGAGATCGCCGCACAGCGCTCTCGCCTCGGCATGGTGTTCCAGCGCTTCAACCTGTTCCCACACATGACCGCGCTGGAGAACGTGATGGAAGCCCCGATCCACGTGCAGCACCAGTCCAAGAAAGCTGCCCGTGACCTGGCCGTGGCCGAGCTTCAGCGCGTCGGTCTGGGCGATCGCATGGACTATTACCCCTCCCAGCTGTCGGGTGGTCAGCAGCAGCGCGTGGCCATTGCCCGTGCTCTGGCCATGAAGCCGGAGATCATGCTCTTCGATGAGCCGACCTCCGCCCTTGACCCCGAACTGGTGGGCGAAGTGCTCAACGTCATGCGTTCCTTGGCCAAGGAAGGCATGACCATGGTGTGCGTGACCCACGAAATCGGCTTCGCCCGCGAAGTCGCCGACCAGATCGTGTTCATGGACGGCGGCGTAGTCGTAGAAAAGGGCGGCCCCGACATCATCGACCACCCCACCGAGCCTAGGTTTAAGGACTTCTTGCAGCACGTGCTGTAGGAAGGCTCGTTGTTGCAGCTCCAAAAACGTACGCTGATGAACTCAGCGTACGTTTTTTTGCGACGCCTAATCGCACCCCCATCTCGTGAAGAACGTACGCTGAGTGGTAGTCAGTGTACGGTTTTCACGAAGGGGCATGTTCCAATCCTGCAAAGGCGGCGGGTTGGATTCGCTTTGCGCAATAATCGTCCGCTAGGCTGGTGAACCATGTGTGGAATCGTTGGATACGCGGGAAATATTGAAACGGCATGCGGCAAGCCTTTGGAGGTCTGCCTGCAAGGCCTGGAACGTCTGGAATACCGAGGCTATGACTCGGCCGGTGTGGCGCTGACCGCGCCCGGCATGGATAAGGTGGTCGTGCGCAAGAAGGCCGGCCGTTTGAAGAACCTGGTCGAAGACATCGAGCGTAAGCCGATGCCGCTCGCCACGGTGGGCATCGGCCACACGCGCTGGGCCACCAATGGCGAGCCGAGCGACGTGAACGCCCACCCGCACACCAGCATGGACGGCAAGGTGGCCATCATCCATAACGGCATCATCGAAAACGCCTCTCAGCTGCGTCTCGACCTGCAAGCCGAAGGCTACCGATTCGCCTCCGCCACCGACACTGAGGTGGCCGCTAAGCTGCTCGGCAAGATCGTGGACAAGATTATCGCGGACGAAGGCAAGCCAGACCTGTTCAAGGCTGTGCGCCGCATGGCCCGCATGCTTGAAGGCGCGTTCACCATTCTGGCCACCGACTGCCGCCAGCCGGACATCGTGGTCGGAGCCCGCCATGATTCGCCGCTGGTCGTGGGCCTTGGCGAGGGGGAGAACTTCCTCGGTTCCGACGTCGCCGCATTCGTGGCCTACACCAAGCGCGCCATGGAAGTCGACCAGGATCAGGCCGTATGCGTGTCCGCCGACAAGGTCATCGTCACCGATTTCGACGGCAACGTGGTCGAAAACCCGAAGACCTACACCGTGGATTGGGATGCTTCGGCCGCCGAAAAGGGCGGCTGGGATTCCTTTATGGACAAGGAGATCCACGAAGACCCTGCCGCAGTGCAGCGCACCCTGCTTGGCCGCTTCGATGCGAATGGCGGCATCACCCTTGATGAAGTGCGTATCGACGAACACGACTTCAAGGCCATCGACAAAATCATCGTCGTGGCCTGCGGCACCGCCAGCTACGCCGGCCAGGTAGCCAAGTACGCCATCGAACACTGGGTGCGTATCCCCGTGGAAATCGAACTCGCGCACGAATTCCGTTACCGTGACCCGATTCTGACCCCGCGTACGCTCGTGGTGGCCATTTCTCAGTCCGGCGAAACCATGGATACTCTGATGGCCCTGCGCCACGCGCGCGAACAGGGTCCAAGGTGCTGGCCATCTGCAACACGCAGGGTGCCTCCATTCCGCGCGAAT
>ENA-OPZZ01000830-OPZZ01000830.1-human-gut-metagenome-genome-assembly--contig:-NODE-830-length-21900-cov-6.190741_pt1 | contig 21900 bp, 19 predicted proteins | sample MGYA00242487_ERZ504511 | MGnify/ENA primary metagenome ERZ504511 (study PRJEB26092, sample SAMD00036241) | human gut metagenome | host: Homo sapiens | study: EMG produced TPA metagenomics assembly of... | reverse complement strand
GTATTGATCAGTTTGATAAATGGATAGATAGAATTACCAGATTTCCAGGAAACAATCTTTTCCACCGCATCTTGTTTCTGCTTTTTTTGCCAGTCTCAAAAGCTTCTCAAAATCTTCACGCGGCATCAGAACATCGATATCATCATCCCACGGAATGAAACCTTTATGACGGACTGCACCAAGAAGTGTTCCTCCGCACAGGTAATATCTGAGCTTGTATTTTTTACATATCTCATCCAGTTTTAATAACAGGTTCAGTTCTATTTGTTTGATTTCTTCAGAGCTTAATTTTTTATTTTTCATCTGATAATTCCTCTCATTGTTTCAGCTTTACTTTTATCAGATCCTGCTTACCAGAAAAAACAGCAACCTGTCCAGTCCGATTTTTCTCAGTCTTAAGATCAGCCATGTTGTATATCTCTTTTTTGCCGGTTCTGATTTTAAATACTTCAATGCAATGTATTTGTTTTTGCAGATATCTCTGTCTATTTTATTGAGCAGTTTATTATACTGAATATATAATTCTTTCATTTTTTTTCCGCCGCATCCCTGACCATTATAAAGCATATTTGCCGTCAGTCCGGATACCAGGCAATAATTTAACAATGGCTGAGTCTCTCTGTCACACTTTACGGTATCAGCCAGTTTGTTCACTGTCTGAAAATATTCTTTTACGATACCGGTTCGATCGCTCTTGCTGCTCCTGGTAATAGACTCGCTATTCATATAGTAATAGTAACCGGAATATGCCATAAGTTCAACAACCGGATGAGATGCCAGACATCGATACATAAATCCTTCATCTTCGTAGCGTCTTACTCCATAAAAAGACAGATGATTATCTTCCAGAAATTTTCTCTTATATACTTTTGTGCAGGCACTGACATTCATCCATACAAATGTATCATCGTTGACATCGATCGGTGTTTCCGATAACTTTCCGTTTACATCACGGATATAACCGCCAACAATGATATCTGCATCTTTTTTCTGTGCTGCATGCATATAAGTTTCCAGAAAATTTCGTTTCAGATAATCATCGCTATCAATAAAGGCAATGTATTCCCCGGATGCCGCCTTCATTCCTCGATCTCTTGCAGCACCCAGGCCCATGTTTTGTTCCCCGTATAATATTTTTATTTTCTGCGGATATTCTTTCTGCATCTGCTCTATAATAGAAATGCTCTGATCCTGACCACAGTCATCCACACATAAAATTTCAAAATCCTGCCAGCTCTGATCCAGAATACTTTTCAGGCATCGTTTTATATATTGCTCTACATTATAAACCGGAACAATCACAGATACTTTGCTCATTTTTCCTCCTTGTCCGCTTCTTTGTTCTTTTTATTTTCATCTAATGCTATTTTCTGTACCAGCTCCTGTATTTTGTACTGAAGCTGTGAGATTTCAAGTGTCAGATTAAACGTCTTAATTAAAAGGATAAAGATAACAAAGAGAAATACCATATTTGCCGGAGACTGGATGCCCAAAAGCTCTGCAAGCCAGAACATCGGATCCGGGAAGACTGCCACCAGTATCAGCAGCAGTGAAAAAATGATCCAAAAAATAGAGTTTTCTATCTGCAGTTTGAATCTTCTCACTCTCTTCATAACGTTCATCATACTGAGCATGGATATGACAACCAGAATAATTCTTAAATAGATCGACATATTGACTCCCTTCTTAGTCTGCTTTTCTGCGTTTTCTGAAATTCTGGATAAACAGAATCGAAAGCATCATTCTGAGCATATAGGCGATCGATCTTGTCAGATTCAGATAACTTTCTCCTGCAGTTCTTTCATCCATTTTCACCTGCACATCCTTAACGGAAGCTCCCTGTTTGATCATGAATGAAATGGTATCCGGCTCTGGTCCGTAGTTGATATTGGATGCAAATTCGTGAATGATCTTCTTACTGTACATACGCATTCCGGAAGTAGGATCAGTCAGTACCTTCCCGGTTGAAAATTTGATTGCTCTTTCGATCATACGATTTCCTAACATTCGCATCGAGAATGGTTTTTTCTCCGTCACAAAACGGGAACCGATCACAATATCATATCCGTTTTCAATTTCTTTTAAAAGATCTTCGATATATTCCGGTCTGTGCTGCCCGTCCGCATCAAACTGGATCGCACAGTCATAACCTTCCTGATCTGCATATTTCAGTCCTGTCTGGAAAGCTCCTGCAAGTCCAAGATTGACCGGCAGGTCTATGATATTGTAGCCTTCCTGGTGACAGATCTGCGATGTGCTGTCTGCGGAACCATCGTTTACAACCACATAGTTATACTGTGGATAATGATCGATCAAATTAGACACTACTTTTTTGATATTTAATTCTTCATTATATGCCGGAATGATCACTAATACCTTCATTTTTCTTCCCTCTGTTGTATGTTATTTGATTTCTCACTTAAACGATAAACCCTGACAAGCGGTTTTGCAACCCATGCCGGCCAGAATTTTCGAAACATTTCATAGTCTTCTCTCCAGCGGATATCTCCATGAATGATTTCTGTCGTTGTTGATTTTTCATGAATACGATGATACATACCTATGTCTGATATATAACAGAAAGATCCCTCTTCTCTGGACTGCTTCTCCAGCATCATCCAGTCTACGTTGCTTGAGAATCTTACTTCAAACGGATCCCCCTTAAATTTTTTCCTGATGTAAGTTGTCGCCGGACAGCAGACCGGATTGCCGAACCTCAGAAAAAGGCGTTTAAAAAATCGCACATTCTGGAATCCCTGAACTCGCATCGGCAGCAGCAGAATACGTTTGATCGTGAGCAGCGTTGATTTCTGAACTTTTTCTCCATCTCTGAGTTCACCATAATCGGTAAACACAACAATCGGATCTTTACCTTTTTTCAGTTCTCCGAAAATCATTTTCAAATAATTCGGTTCATAGATATCATCCTGATGGGCGATCGTGATATAGTCTGTTTTTGCCTGTCTGTATGCAAAATTCCAGTCCTGGGCAATTCCGCCTTCACCTGTATTGATGTACAGCGGAATCTCATATTTCTCTGCCAGTCCCTGTATCCATTCATTTGGCGTTGAAGTAGCCATTATGATATTGCTTTTGACCGTCTGATTTTTTAGAGAAAGTATGCATTCCTCTAAATATGGACTTTCTTTGTATGCACAAATTGCAAACGTATGATCATTTCTTTTTGTCATTCTATTCCCCTATATTAATCTTCCCTGCAGCAATAATTCCCATACCGCTGCAATTTGCAGTATATTTGCAACAATAAATGATAGTTTTGCCAGTCCGTATTTACTGATTTCTACTTTTATTTTTGAATTTGAAAGCAATAATGCTCCAAGATAAATAAGCGGCAGATAATATCTTGCCTGCACACCGGCGATACTTGCCTCTCCTACCGGCGTAAAACTTAAATACATTGCACTCCAGATCAGCATTACCGTGATCAGAAAAATACCCCACATCAGGATTCGTTTCCATATCTCACAATTTGCCAGTCTGCTGCTGCCCTTTTCTTTCTGAAAAACCAGCAGGGTCAGCATCGGAAGCAGCAGGATACTCCATTTATCTGCAAGTGTTCCCCTTGATGCATAATTTAAAAACATCAGATTTCCGAAGAAATAATTATCGGAATCTATATTACCCAGATTTCGGAAATTGTCCAGCTGGAAAATACTTCCGAACATAAGCCGGATACTTGCCAGCGGATGTTTTACCATAGATACCAGCTGTCTTACAACGCTGGTATCTCCGCCTCGTGAATCGCCGCCATAAGCAATATTCCCCGACACTGTATTGGAAATAACCGGTAATACAAACGTTGCCATAACTACCAGGAATAATACTCCGATTCCGATCAGGAATAAGATTTTTTCTTTTTTATTCTTTTTATAAAACTGCGGCAGCAGAAGCATCAGCAATACCAGTGGAATATAAACTGCTTTTGAGAGACATCCGACGGACATCATAAATATTGCTCCGATCACAGAAGCTGTATGATAATACTTCGTTGACTGGAAAAATGCTTCTCTTGACCACTGGACACATCCCAGTGTAATGAACGAGAACACAACGCTGTCATACGTATAAGACGATGCCAGAAACAGCGGCGTCGGAAGCATCGCCACAAACGCCAGCAGTAATTTTCTGCTCTTTGCAAGGCGAATCGCCCAAAACATCACAATCACATACATCAGAAGATTGCCGAATTTTCCAAGTGCAAACACTGCCGAAAATGGAAGTTTCAAATTCTTTCCAATAAACAGAAAAACTGCCATCGGGATATATGCAATTTTATCATAGGAAATTCCTGACGTTTCCTGCGTCTCTTTCATAACAACTTCCGTGCCATGTTCATCCATATATGCTTTCAGAAGTTTATATTCTTCCTTTGTATTACATTTTGGATTAATGCGGTTCATAATGTTAAGTCCGGCTTCTGTCCATTCTACATTATGCCCGCTGGCAATTCGATAAGAATCCCGGAAATGAATCTGCTCGTCCCAGGAATTGCAGGTTGGCTGGGCCGCTGCAATGATCAACATGCCAAAACTCAGTGCAAATACTGCGAAATACCATTCTGTCTTCTTGATAAATTCTTTTTCAAAGAAAGTACAGTAAATCATCGCTCCGATCAGTAACACAAAAAAATAACGATACAGATTGATATCTGCTTTATTGGACAGAGATACTTTTGTCAGTTCTGCATCCTTATTCTTCTTCATGGTCATCTTCAGATAGGTGACTTTTTTATTAATGTTTGTTGAATATTCCGGCAGAAGTTTATTTACACAATCATGATATTTTTGCTCTGTTTCTTTGCCAAAATCATTGATTTCTTTTGTTTCTATATCATAGAACTCTTCATCTTTAAAATGCCCCTGCACATGGAGCATCTGAATATAAAGTCCTTTTGGAGCAGAAAATATAACCTGATATTCTTCCTGACCTGCACTCTCGCTGATGTACATATGATCGGTAATATCCAGATCATATGCATGTCCCCATGCAGACCGGTTTGCAAAAATCTCTACCAGCACTGCCAGCAGAATCACAACAATCGCAGCTATCAGTCTCTTATGTTTCTTAATATTATTCATGTTCTTTCTCCCTCTCATTCATACATATGATCAGGCTAAAGACAAAACTCATAGCCAGTAAAAATGCACAGGCCCATACATATGGTCGTTCTGGTTCTAAAGTTTCCACAATATAAAGAATTCCATTATAGTTCTGATAATTTGCATTGGTATAATCCAGGAAATATTCATCTGCCTTATTACCATATAAAGAAATCCTTGTCTGCGGTGAAATTCCACTTCCCTTTATTTCCAGCGTATAATCGCCATTGCATACTTCACCGTTTCCAAGAATCAGTTCTTTTGGTTTAATTTCATTCTTATTGACAAGAGCAAACAGCTCCTTCACTGCCACCGTCTGTTCTGAAATAGTCTCTCCATCGTGCTTCAATGAACATACAAGCTCTCCATCGGTATTTTCTCCCGATACATAAAAAAAGAGAGCTATGCCATATAAGTTTTCATCGTACAATGAAAACTGGATCTCAGCTGTTCTGCTGTTCGTGACAGCTCCAAGCTTGGGTATGGTATTTAAACTCTTGTATCGTTCTATGTCCGTATTGGTGTAGGCCGCATTCTTTCGGTCAACGGTAAAAACTACAGACCATAAAAGTGCCAGTACAAGAAATACATTTACTCCAAGCATGACAGCTTTTCGCTTTTTGCCCATAAACATCCTCTTTCTCCTTTAATCTCTGGTTATTGATTATAACAAACAATACTGTTAAAAACAAGACCCGAAAAACTACGCAGCAGTAATACGCACTCTCCCATAATTGATTTAATAATATAAATGTGAGTGAATTGTGATTCCTTCAAAAACAGAAGTAATATTTGACTGATTTCCTTTTATTAGTAAAATACTCAGAAGAGAGGAGCGATCTATAATGTTAAAAAAGCGATTGCCTGCCTGCTGGTTTTAGCCGGTGTATGTTCGTTTCACACCAGTGCAGCAGACAGTAAAAACGAGCAGTTCGTAAATGTAAATGTTTTTAATAAAGTATATTATGGAACCGTTACGAAGAATGCTGATGCCGGAGAAGCTATTTTCACTCCTGCCGGTAAATCCGCTGATTTTCTTCAGATAGAAGGAAGATGGGATGACGATGCTTTTTCCGGTGACTGTGTCATTTCTTACAAAGATGGAGAATCAGCAGAAGTTCAGTACAAAGACGGTCTGATTTCAGGAAAAATAAAAGAAACAGACCCTGACGGCATTTTTTTAAAATATTCTGCCATTGCCGGAAAACCATACAAAAAAATTAAATCCTATTCTGCCGATTCCAAAGCAGCATCTGTAGACTGGTTTTATCTTTGTACTCCAATCTCAGAATGGAAAGCAAATGCCCGGTCTATACCTTATAAAGAATTAACAGAAAATCCTTACGATCACGTTGATCATCCAATTGAGCTTGAAGGTGAAGTTCAGGAAATCTACGAAAGCACAAAATATGCCTATTTCAAGATCAAAGATGATGCCGGCAATCCTTATCTGTTTCGTGCCGTAACATTAAAAACAGATAAATTTGCTACTCCATGTATTCCAAATCTTTCCGTAGGTGACAGGATAAAAATTTACGGCGTTTATAATGGTTTGTCCGAGATTTCGGACAGCTCTACCATTTTATATCACCGCCTGCTCGGTTACAAAAAGTCATTTGATTCATTTAAGGACTGGATTATTTCAGAAGATGCCATGAAACAATACAGCGATCTGGTATCCGTTACGGATGTCGAAGCTCTTGATTCTCTTCCGGAATTTACCACGATCTGTGGGGAAATTGAAGACGATGACACCGCCGCTGATCCGATGCACCTGACGAAAGATTACAGAGAAATCTGCAAATATCCTCTTTATTATGCTGACTCAAAAGTTTCCGTAACCGGCAAAGTTGTATATGAAAATGCTGATGCCGAGTCAAACAATCTGGTTATGCTGTTATCTGAAGAGGGCACAGGACATATCTATTCATTATCCATGAAAATGAAAGACTATGTTTCCTATCTGGATAAGAAGATCACCTGCTCAGGAACCTTCAATGGAAATAACAAGATTCCTTACTGCAATCCGAACAGTCTCTCTGTCGGGTATGCACTTTTTCCAAATATTACTGTTGGCAAGATTCAGGATTGATTTCTTTAAAAGGAAAAGACTTATGAAAACACGAAATTATGGTATTGATTTTCTTCGAATGATTTCTATGATTATGATCGTCATGCTCCACACTCTGGGGCATGGCGGTATTTTACGTTCTGTTTCTTTTTTATCGGTACATTATCAGATTGCGTGGCTGCTGGAAGTGATTGCCTTCGGTGCTGTAAATACTTACGCTATGATATCCGGATTTGTCAGTGTTGATTCTCATTTTAAGATTTCAAACATTCTGATTCTTTGGCTTCAGGTCTTATTTTATGGAATCCTGATCAACACAGTTTTCTTTTTTCTGCTTCCGGAAAGCAGAAATACATCCGGCTGGATACAGGCACTCTTTCCGGTCACCCGAAAAGAATACTGGTATTTTACTGCTTATGCAGGAGTGTTTTTTCTCTCCCCATTCATCAATCAGATGTTTCGGAATCTCTCCGAAAAGCAGATAAAAACTTTATTCTGTTTTACTCTTGTCGTATTTTCTGTGGTTCCGACCATTTCACAGACTTTTACACCGCAGCAGGATGTTTTTTATATGGGCGACGGATACAGTGTTTTCTGGCTCACACTGATGTACCTTCTCGGTGCGTGCATCAAAAAACTGAATCTGGTCTCTCACTCTAAAAAGAAAGAATACTTTATCTTATATTTTTTCTGCATTTTAATTACATGGAGCAGCAAAATTCTTGTTGAAAAATTTCCGATCAGCGGATTTACTCTGGATTCTTCTTTTTTGATTCACTATACATCACCTTTTATTGTACTGGCGGCCATATCATTGCTCCTCATTTTCGGCAGCATGAACTTTTCCGAATCCGTCAAAAAAATGATCATGCTGATATCACCTCTTTCTTTCGGTGTCTATCTGTTGCATGATCATCCTCTTGTCCGCAGTTATGTTATGACAGACCGTTTTGCTTTTATCACAAATGGTTCTGTTTCAAAAATGCTCTTATTCTTTTTCGGAATTATCCTTGCCATTTTTGTTGTTGGCTGCTGTGTAGATGCGGTTCGAAGCAAACTGTTTCAGTTACTTCACATACGCAAATCCTTAAGTAAGCTTGACCGATATTTTGATGTCTGAACGATTACGGAAGACTGTGTAACCATTTCAGACAAATCGAATCATTTACTGTCAAATCTTTCAAGTCGAACGCACGTGAGACTTGGCACGCGATTCTGGTCAGCTTTGCTGACATTTACCCAACAGAATCGCTGTGCATCCTCGCGGAGCGTTTATCTTAGTCGGAGATTGCACTCCCACTAAGACAAATTTGTTGCTTGCCACTTATAGAAGTGGGAGTCTTCTCCGACTAAGATAAAAATATTTTTAAACATTTCTGTTTTTCATACTCGCAATCAGTCTTCGATAGGATTCTTCCAGATCTGTTTCCGGCTGCCATCCAAGTGCCATCAATCTGGTGGCAGCCAGATGCATTTTTGTATCATTGGCATATCCAAATTTATTTTCCTTTGGAATATCAAATACAACTTCTATCGGCTTTTCTGCAATCTTCTCTGCAACAAATTTTGCCATATCCGCAATCGTAATATGCGATTTCTCATTCACCACATTATAGGCCTGCATATTTTCGCCTTTAACCAGAATGGTCAGCAATGCCCGTACTGCATCCGCCGTATAGCAATAATTTCCTTCGGATTTTCCTTCTGTATGAAGTACAATATCACTGCCCTTCATGGCACTTCTTGCAAACTGTGCAAAAACACGGTTTTCCCCTGGCAATACTCCGGCACCAAACGTCTGTGCCAGTCTTGCGATCTTCACCGGAACTTCATACTGCGTTCCATAGGCAACGCACATATTCTCACACATACGCTTGCTTTCCGGATAATTGCTGCGTAATGCCAGCGGATTTAAATAGCCCGTCATTTCCTCTGTCACCATCTGATCATCTTGTAAATTTAATACCCCATACATTTCCATTGAAGAAACATAAACCATGCTTCTGACCTGTTTTTCCTTTGCAAGTTCCAGAAGATTCTCCGTTCCGTTAAGAGACGTCCGGATCACGTCCACCGGTCTGCTGATCATGATTTTAGAAGTCGTGATACTCGCACAGTGGATGATATAATCAATCTTATCTTCCACTTCAACCGGCATCGTAATATCTCCGATCACCAGCTTTAAATCCTCTCTCTTTAACAGATCACCAAAAAGTCTTTCTGCCTTTTCCTGATTACGCACAAGTGCTAGGATTTTGATACCTGTCTCTTTTCTTCGATTACAACACTGTAATGCTTTTACCAGCAGAGAACCGATCAGCCCGGTCGCTCCCGTTACCAGAACTGTCTTGCCCTTCAGCTCTTCCAATGGAATATCACTCTCTGAAATACGATCCAGGTCTTCCTGTAAAATAGAATCGTCTGCACTTTCCTGTAAAATTTTATGATTCATTTTGCATCTCCTTGTCTGTTACTGTAGCCGCCTTACTGTTCTTTTTTAGAATTGTATATGTAAAATGTAAATAACATCCTGCATAAATAATTACTATATACTTGTCAAGTCCCCCATTTGAAAACAGATAATTTCCATAAGTAAATAAACTAAATAATATTACCACCGAAGAATACTTTAAATAGTCTTTATTGATGCAAGTAAGTATAACCAAAAGTATTTCCAACGGATATGCATATCTTTCATGCATTGCCGGTAAAAACAATACACAAGTCCAGATAAACCAACTCGCAATACTCACAAAATTTTCAGGACGACTGCAATCTAACTTTCTTTTCATAATAATATACAATCCCATACCACATATGCCTGCCGCCATAACGATTGCTGCCGTTTTCAGCCATTCATAATCATTTCCTACAAACATCCAAAAACTCGGAAAATTCACATGCATATACTGGTATGTACCTGTCTGATTCGCATAAATCCTAAATGGATCAAGTAAACTCCGTCCCTGCACAAAAGCACCTATTCCCGATATCCAGAAAGTAAACACTGTAATAAGAAGTTCAAATATGCTAAATTGTTTTTTATAAATATAGAAACATATAATAAATGGAAAAATAAATATTGTCTGCATTTTAAAAGCAAATGCAATACCTAAAAACATAAATGCTCTATGGTATTTTTCTCTATATAAGTACAGTAATGTAAGAATGGTAAACGTTGTATAAATAGAATCACATTGTCCCCAGTAAGCAGAATTAAGAATAACGGTCGGCAACATGATCACCGCAGCAAACGTAACAAAAAATACTTTATCGTTTTTTTCCTTTTTGCTCAATTCGCATGCAAATATAGCTGCTGATATTGCCATACAAAAATCAAAGAAAATCGATAATATTTTATAGTAATAAATGCTCTTGTCTCCTATATATGTAAATAACGCTACTATTGTCTGATATAATATATTATAATCTCCAACCTGATCTTTTAAACTATGGATGCCTCCGTTATCCGCTATTTTTTGAAACCATCCTAAAAGAAACCATGTCATATCACCAGAAACAAAATCTCTTCCTGCATAACGTACAACAATCGCCAAACCTGTAATTGCCAGCATAAATAATATATTAACATTTCGTTCCACAAATTCTACAATTTTTCTTTCTATTTTGAACATTTCTTTTGCTCCTCCTTTTCATCTTTTTCCCATGTGCGTTCACTGATAATATATCGAGGTCTTGCTTTTACCTCCATATAGATTTTTCCGATGTATTCTCCCAAAACACCGAGACAGATCAACTGTATTCCTCCCATAAAGCACACGATACACACCGTACTGGACCATCCGGCTACGGTTTTTCCTAAAATTGTTGCAATAACCGCCCAGATAATTCCGATAAAACTCAAGGCAGAAACTCCAAGTCCAAACCCTGTAATCAAGCGAATCGGTTTTACACTCAAACTTGTAATTCCATCAAACGCCAGTGCAAGCATTTTTGAAAGTGGATAATGAGATTCTCCGGCAAGTCTTTCGTGCCTTTCATAATAAACGCTCGTACTTTTAAATCCTACCAGTGGAATCATACCCCGCAAGAATAGATTAACTTCTTTAAAATTTGCAAATTCCTTTAATACTCTGGCTGAAACCAGTCGATAATCTGCATGATTGTACACAATCTCTCCCCCAAGTTTATTTAATAGCTTATAAAAAGTCTGAGCCGTAAATCTCTTAAAAAATGTATCTGTATCACGATTGCTTCTTACACCATATACGATTTCGCAGCCCTCATGATAACGATCCACCATCGCTTCCATAGCAGCTATATCATCTTGTCCGTCACAATCAATTGAAATAGTAATGTCCGCAACATCCTTTGCTTCCATCATTCCTGCCAGAACAGCATTTTGATGTCCTCTGTTTCGGCTCTGACAAATCCCGATGAAATGTTCGTCTTTCTCTGAAAGTTCCTTAATCAAATCCCATGTTTTATCCTTACTTCCATCATTGACAAATAAAATTCTGCTGTTTTCACTTATTTTATCTTTTGTTATCAATAAATTCAGCTCTTCCAGAAACATTTCTGATGTAATAGGAAGCACTTTTTCTTCATTGTAACAAGGTATTATCATATATAATCTTGGTTTCATTTTTTCCTCCTCAATATTTATGATCATTTTTAACTCAATTTATTACTCAATTTCTCTATTCCACTTGCTGCTAAAATACAAAACACCGGAGCGTATGTATATAAATATCTGGCTCTCGCTTCGAAAAGCACTTCAAATAAGGTCAGTCCTACAATGGAAAGCATCAGTACTATAACTTCCTGCCGATTTTCTTTCCCCAATCCCGAAACAACAACCGCACCCAGCACAAAAACCCAGATACTCTGCATTACTGTTACATAGATATCATAATATTTGTGATCTGCATAATATATATTTCTTAGAAAGACAGCTATATGATTATCAGGCTGCGGAAAAACAACCATAAAAAAGTTTCCTTCTCCGCCCCATGCATAAGTACCATCATTATAGACAGTAAGCATCTTTTTTGCTAAAAATCGAAGATAACCTGCTATTCCCATATCTTTCATTCTTTCAAAAGTTCTTTGTATATTTGCTTTTTTTCTTTCCTGTGGCGTTGCAAAGGATTTCGAATACGCCACATCATCCCCAACGTAAAGACCTCCACCTTCTTCATTATTTCCCATCATCAGAAAATGGGACATTCCCAATCTCTGATTTGAATCCAGAACAATTTGATTTTTTTCACAAATCAGGTTGATACTTGTTTTTATTGTTATCAGTGAAAGAATAAAACATCCCGCCAAAATCACAATTTGAAGAAGTTTTTTCTTGTTTTTTAAACAACCGAAAAACTGGATGATAAACAGTGCTATCAGCATAATAAGACATTGTGGCTTGATATTATATCCGATACAGCCTGCAATCACTGCCATAATTTTGGAAATCCACTCCATTTTTTCTGTTTTATTCGGTTTCATAAATAAATAAAACGTCAGTATCGGAAAGACCAATCCTAACGAATCTGAATAAAAAATTACATTCCACGGAGATAAGCCAAAATTTAAAACAGCTAATATAAAGGCAGCAAATGCAATTTTTTTCTTACAAATGAGATTGGCACTTTTATATGTCAAATAGCACGCAGCGACATTTATCATTGAATTAAGAACTGCAAAAAACATTAACTGTACAACTTCATTTTCATTTGCAAACAAATTACAGAAAGAAATAACAGCTGACTCTATAAACAGCAGCAGTAAATTATTTGGATACATAGAAAATGGATATCTTATAACGATATCCGCCCGATTTCCGTTTACAAATATTTTTGCACTGTTGTAAACTCCTCCTGCATCCCATCCAGGTTCAAAAACTATATTGTATGCAATAAAAATTTGAACAACAAATAATATAATCAAAGAAATTTTTACAATTAAATCATACTTCCGTATCCTCTCTGCCTTCTGCTTTCCATTTTTTTTATATCGCCAGTAATATACGAATGCTCCAGCTAAAATAATTCCCCCTAAAATTACAATATTTGGAATCAAAAATCCTTTTTTTAATTTAAAGCTGCACCATTGTCCAAATAATATCAACAAAAATATTATTCCAACTATAAGTGCATACAATTTTTGCGTTGCCTGATAAGTAAACTTTTTCACTTTTTCTCCTCCGATTTTATTATATTTCTTTTGTATTATACCTTACTTTTTTTGCTTTTTAAAGCTCACAGTTTATAAATTATTTTTACTCCATTATCCTTTTCATTTTTGAAAAGTTTTTTCTGCTCTTTTTGATATTTCCAATTTTCTTCCAAAAGTATTCAAAAAGATTGACAAGCATCACTTATTCATTTATAATAAGCACAAACAATCTTTATTTCATTTTTTAATCTGACTTTCATTGCCGTTCGGCAGGAAAATCCAACAAAATCAAATACCTGCACAGGCGGCTTGAAGAAACTGTATTTTTATCTGTCTCATAAGAAAAATTTTTATATTCAGGTTGTTCTGTGTCAGATGAACTCACTTATCACTTAACAAAAGAAAAGGAGCAGCCTATGGGACAAAAAGATATTACAGAAAAACTACTGGAAGATTATAACGATGTATTTGCAGACATTATAAACGGACTGATTTTTAACGGGGAACAGCGAATTTTGCCGGAGTCTCTGGAAAATACTCAGGTTCATTCTCAATATAAATCAGAGGATGGAAAAATTCATGAACTGGAGAGGGATGTTGCAAAATACTGGAAAGACAAAAAAGTAGAGCTTGCAATCTGTGGAATTGAAAATCAAAGCATTGTAGAAAAAAATATGCCATTCCGTATTATAGGTTATGATGGTGCTTCATATCGCAGTCAGTTATTAAAAGAACGTAAAGAAATTCTTCCGGTTATGACGATTGTCTTATACTTTGGCACAAAACATCACTGGTATAGCCAAAAGAACATCAAAGGATTGATGAAAATTCCAAAAGAACTGGAAGATTATATTAATGATTATGAAATGAAAATATTTGAAATTGCATGGCTCTCAGAAGCAGAGATTGACCGTTTCCACAGTGATTTTAAAGTCGTAGCAAATTTCTTCGTTCAGAAAAGAAAAAATAAAAACTATATCCCGGATGATCCAACAGAAATTCGTCATATAGATGAAGTACTGAAACTTCTTCAGGTCATGACCGGTGATGAACGTTATCTGACAATATTTCAGGAAAGACGGTGTGAAATTTTTTCTGTAAATTTAGATCTTCTATGATAATTATGGCGGCTTAACAGCGGTTTCTGCGGTTAAGCCGTTGTCTATTTAATAGCAAAAATAATCTGGCATGTCAAGAGCACCCAGAAAAATCTGGGTGTATATTTATTCCCGGCATTCCACTTTGGATTGTTATATCACCATCCGGTCAGGGTACATAATTTCCAGCTCACCACGTACTCTCCCCCAATTGCGGATCGGCATTGTCCATTTTTTTGCAATCTCAAAAGTGCCCAGATATAATGCTTTCATCAGTGACTGGGAACTCGGGAATACGCTTCTCTGCTTGTTTAGTCTACGATAGCATGAATTCAGTGATTCAATGGCATTCGTAGTATAAAAGGCAGTACGGACATCCTTGGAAAATTTGAAGATGGGGGAGACTGCATCCCAGTTATCATGCCAGCGGTTCATGGCACTTGGGTATTGTCCGGACCATTTCTTTGTTACAGTTTCCAGCTGCTTTCTGGCAGTTTCTTCGCTCGCTGCGGTATAAATTGTTTTCAGATCTTTCGCAAAAGTTTTCATATCCTTGTTTGCGACATATTTAAGGGTATTTCTTACCATATGCACAATGCATCTCTGCTGTTCTGTTTTAGGAAATGCAGTAGAGATCGCATCTTTAATCCCAGTCAATCCATCAGAACAGAGAATGAGGATATCCTGAACTCCACGATTCTTTAAACTATTCAGCACAGACAGCCAATATTTACTGCTTTCATTTTCTCCAACAACAATGCTTAGAACTTCTTTCTTTCCATCTTCATTAATCCCAAGGACAACATATGCGGCAAGCTTTCTGATCACACCGTCATCCCGCACAGAAAAGTGCACAGCATCAATAAAAACAATTGGATACACAGGTGATAATGGACGATTTTGCCATTCCTCAATTCGCGGCAGAATCTTATCTGTGATATCAGATATCATACCCTCACTGACTTCAAATCCATAGATATCCTCTATAGTCTCTGAAATCTGCCTGGTAGTCATTCCCTTTGCATACATGGCAATGATCTTGTCATCAATCGAAGAAATGTCTTTCTGACGCTTAGGAAGTACCTGCGGTTCAAAGGAGCTTTGACGATCCTGCGGAACATCCACTTCAAATTCACCATATTTACTCCGAACAGTCTTAGACTTTTTACCATTACGGTAATTAGGCTCACCGGATCTTTCGTAACGATCATAGCCAAGATGATTATCCATTTCTGTTTCAAGCATATCTTGAATTGTTCCGGAAAGAAGATCTTTTAATGCATCCTGAATATCCTCCGCAGATTGGATATCATACTCCTGGAGTAATCCTTGAATAAGATTTCTCTTTCCTTCCGTCATTGGTTTTGGTTTGTAAACTTCTTTCTTTCTGTTTGCCATAATAAAAGGCCTCCTATGATTTTAATATTTTATCATAGAAGACCTTTGTTGTGTTGAATTTACAGAGTTTTTTTCACAGGCTCGTCTGCGAAGCAGGAAGCCCATTGGCTTTAGACAATGGGTAGTTCACCATCATATTGTAAGCAAATGCTTCTGTATACATTTGCAAAATACTTTATTAACTTAACTTACAAAAGTGTCGCAATACAAAAACGGGGAGGCTGCCCTCCCCGAAATGTTGTTGTAAAATGGATCCAGATACAATCCACCTTTCATCTTTTTCTTTTATAATTCTGCTTTTATAATTCTAACTGATATCCGGAAATTTCTTTCCAGCCATGGTTACCAAATACATCCTCTGCATATACATTCTCTATGCGATAGGTACCCTTTTCTTTGTTTACGCTGCCTTCGTAATATCCTGTTTTTTTATTATATTTCATTTCGATTTCCGTCTCTACTGCTACCGGATGATCTGTGCTGACAGGCCCTTTTAAAGTCAGTGTTACTCTTTTGATGCTGCTGCCGTCCGTTACTTTTATACGGCAGCTGATCTTTCCACCTTTTTCCGTGTCTGCCACTTTTTCTACCTGCAACGTGTCAGCGTGAATTTCCGGTTTTTTATGATCTGCCTTGGTCTTCCGGATCTTAATATTTCCTTTTGAGAGATCACTTCCCGGATAGGACCGGTTTCCAAGTTTGTGGTTATAATACGCATACCAGGATGCGTAGATATCGTCAAAAACACGATTCACATCAATACTCCAGATACGCCAGGTTCCCTTCTGCATTCCCTTTTCTACTTTGAAATTTCCACCCCATCTGCCGCTGCTCTTTTTATACTGAAGCGGTACGTAGTACACCTGCGTTGACGGTGAATCATAGCACACGTAAACATTTTTCATCTTTCCATATCCCCTGTTTACGATTTTCATGCTGATTTTGCATTTATCTCCCGGCTTCAGATTTTTACTGCTGACTTTTACATCCGATACCTTAAGATCATACTTTTTTCTGCTTTTTGCCGAGGTCGGAAGAACCAGAAGCATGGATGCACATAAAAACAGTATCAGAAATGCTGCGATTTTCTTTGTTCGTTTCATAATTTATATAGCCCCTTTTTACGATATTTTTATTTTTCTGTATTCGCTTTCTTTTCATGCTACATCATCCATTTCCTTCGCATGTATGATATGTAAAACGGCCGTTTATATTACCCCCCTCTTATGTGCTCAGCCGTTTATTACCTGATATTTTCCACTATTTCTGTCACTCTCCTGCTTTCGTGGATATCTTATTTTTACAATACTAGATTTTTATAGTATTGTAAATAGCATCTGAAAACCTTTTACATTACTTTTACATCAAATCCTTTTTTATTCCTTGATCGACACTGTTTTATAAGGGATATTATTCTTTTTTGCATATTTATATGCCGCTGAATTTTTCACACAGTAAATTTTTTTCACGCATCCATCACCTTTTCCAAATGCATTTTTTCCAATATTTTTCACTGTAGCCGGAATATAAATTTTCAGATTTCTGCACCCTGCAAATGCTTCTTTTCCAATTGTTCTGACCTGATTCGGAATACTAATTTTTTCGAGATCAGTGCTCCCCTTTAAAAATCCCGCTTTTATATATTTTAATTTTGATGGAAGCTTTATAGTTTTCAGTCCACTTATCTGATATATGTTTCCCGTATACACAGACTTTCCTGCCAGATAAATCTTTCCTATCGTACATTCAGATACAATGCTCTTACTGTTTTTCTTTGTAAAAGTGGATGGAAAGGTAATCGCTTTGAATGTACATTCATCAATCTGAATTTTCCTGACAGACTCTGGAAGAATCAAATGCACTCTTCCCTGCGGAGGATCAAATTCTCCATGGAGTGTAACTTCCGTTACCGGTCTTCCAAGAATCTCTGCCCTTACTTTTACTTTTCTTCCATCTTCCATATTTCCATTGTTTTCATCAAATGCAACGACTGCATAATCATCGGTTTCCATCCGATACTGATACACCACCTTGTCTATCACCACCGCATAGTCATACTCAGATGTCTCCGGGCTTCTCTTATTGACAAAAACATCTGTTTTTCTTGGTTTTGCAATCGGTTCTCTTTCACTTTCTGTCTGTTTTTCTGTCTCCTGTGGTATATCATCTTCTGAAATTCCAAGGCTTACACTTAAGTCTGACAAATCTTTGCGGATTGAGTTTTCAGGCTGGTAATATCCGTATGATTCGCATTGTGAATTATAATAAAAAATTTCATTTCCGAACAGATCTGCCGCTGTTATACCTGCCACCAGATACTTTCCTTTTCCCTGTGTACTGCTTCCTTCGTAATAGCCTGTCTTTTTATTATACTTCATTATAATACTAATATCCGGTATCAGCTTTTTACCTTCTTCCGGTCTTTTTGCAAAGATAATTCTGACAAAAGAAATACCACTGTTGTCCGTTACCTTTAGTCGGCAATTTATTATTCCGCCCTTTGCCGTAACCTGCTCGTTCCAGGTTTTTAAATTGTTCCATCTTATCTTCGGTTTTTTATAATCCGCTTTCGTTCCACTAATCTGGATATTTCCCTTTGAAAAATCCGCACCTGGTGTAATCAATTTATCTAAATTTTTGTTATAACAACTATAATGATACTCTTCATCATAATTTTTATCTGCTGTAACACACCAGATCTTCCAGATCCCTTTTTCCATTCCTTTATTTACTGTAAAATTGCCCGTCCATCTTTTACTTTTCTTTTTATATTTCAGCAGAACATCATAATACTGACGTTTCGGTCCCTGATATGTAACAGTCAAACGTTGAATTTTCCCTGTTCCTTTGTTTTTAACCTTCATGCTGATTTCACATTTTTCTCCTGCTTTCAGCTTCATTTTTATTGACTTTCAAATCTGAAAACTGAGGTCATAACGGCTCTTTTTTCTGGCAGCAGATACAGGCATTACAGACAACATCGAAACACATATCAACAATAACAACATAGAAAAACCAGATTTTTTTCACTTTATAAAAATTCTCCTTTTTGTTTCATTTGACTACATCTCCTCTTTTTTATATAGTGTTATTCTAGTATTTTACATTTGTTACCCTCTGGAAGGCATCCGTTTCATTACTTTCTGTTTTCAAGTGAATATTGCAAGCCATAACAATGTATCCGTCTTCATCCAGCCCCAGTGACTCCACTTCGTATTTTGTATGTGTATTGTGCATATCAAACGTAATCATATCTTTTGGGCTAAACATTTTCTTTCCATTATAGGTAGTATATGAACCATTCAGATCATATACTGCTATTTTACTTATTGTTAGAGTGCTGTCGTTCATTGTCTGGAACAATAAACCTTTAGATGGTTCATAATGAATATCCTGAACATGCTTATATGTCCATTTTGTATTTATATAAAACTCGTTTGAAGAATCATATTTTACTGTCGGATTAGCTGTATTCTGGCCTTCCAGAACCCCAATACCGAATCGTGCTCTTTGATTTTCCGGACTATCTCCTACGCGAATCAGATAATGATAATTACTATAAAAAGCAAGTGCCGGAATTTTCTTTTCAGATTTAAATATAACTTTCCGATCCCAGTCACCTTTAAACCCACGTGGTACACGAACAATATAATTCTCCCCATTAAGTCCGTTAGACACCCCAAACAACAAATTAGAATTGCTACATGTCATACAGTTCCCATGTCCCAAAAGTCCTTTAGGAGTTGTATATCTTAAAGAAACTTTGTCATTAACATCACTGCAATAATGTACAACACTGTACTCATTTCCGCTTGCAGTTTTTAATCCCCAAGCTTTCTTTCCGTCAATTGCCATACAACCAAAATTAGTACAATTTTTTACATTCACTACGTTTTTTACCATTGCCAACGTCTTTACTTTTCCTTTAATATTTGCCATACTATCTCCTTTCTGTACTTCATTTACTTGTTATTTGCACCTTAGCATGAAATAGTGTTATTGTCAATCTTATTTTTATTAAATATGTTTATTTTTTTCTATATAATATAAAATTATTATTTTTTTGTTAAATAAAGAGAAAAAATATTTATATTCGCAAAAATTTTATATATAAACACAAATTTTAACAAAATATCGCTCAGGAAATTCTCAATTGTAAGGTAGAATAGGCGGGTGAAATTTTCATCCCCCTCATCAAACCGTGCATGAGGTTCTCCCTCACACGGCTTTCCGACATTCTTCTTTCTACAGCATTACGTCATGCTCTAGCCATTTTCTTTAATCCTTTTCCATAAATGCTATTTCTTACAAATCCCACCTTTGACATACAATTATGTCTCTGGTATTTCTTGTTATACCATCTTGTAAAAGTGCAAATAATGTAGCAGTCTAGTGCCGCATCCACTTTTCGTTTCTCTTGGCGGAATGATACAATTGCTCGCCCCTTTTTCAAGGTTACTTTATCCACTCGCTTAGCACCCTGTATTACTACACGGCTCACTGGCGATTATCGTGACCGGACTTACACTGGCAAGTGTAGTCCAGCTTTGCTGGAGACACGCATAAAAAAAGTACAGAAACAATTCCCACGTCTCTGTACTTTTTCACATCTTTTATTTGCTTTCTTCTGCCTTTTCTACTTCAGCGATTGCTGATTTTTTCATTGGAATACGGCAGTTTTTGTTGTTTCCGAATTCTACGATCACGTCTTCGTCTGTCAGATCGATCACAACTCCGTAAAATCCGCTTGTTGTAACAACGCTGTCACCTACTGCAAGGCTTGCCAGCATTGTGTCCAGTCTTTTCTGTTCCTTTTTCTGCGGTCTTACCAGCAGGAACCACATAACTGCACAGATCACCACGATGTAGATCAGGGTGAATCCCAGTCCGCCTGCTGTTGAAGATGTACTTAATAAATTCATATTTACCTCCTGGTCATGCGTATTTCGCTTAAATTTCGGGCTTTCCCGAAAAAGTGTCACTAACCTATATCATACACAATCCTTGCCTGTTATTCAAGCATTATTTTCAAATCCTGACAGTTTTTCTTTTTTAAATGCCTTATAATTGCCGGCTTCAATGGCATCTCGGATTTCTTCCATCAGATGATTGTAAAAATACAGGTTATGCAGCACACACAGACGCATGCCCAGCATTTCTTTTGCTTTCAGCAGATGTCGGATATACGCCCTACTGTAGTGACGGCATGCCGGACACTGGCATCCTTCTTCAATCGGCTTCGGATCCAGCTCATATTTTGCATTGAACAGATTCAGCTTTCCATGATTCGTGTAGACATGGCCATGGCGGCCGTTTCTGCTTGGATAAACACAGTCAAAGAAATCAACTCCCCGGTCTACTGCTTCCAGAATATTTGCCGGTGTACCAACCCCCATCAGATAAGTTGGCTTATCCACCGGAAGCTCCGGTACGACTGCATCCAGAATACGGTACATCTCCTCATGGCTCTCACCGACTGCCAGGCCGCCGACTGCATATCCGTCCAGATCCAGCTCACGGATCTGCTGTGCATGCTCGCATACGGATATCTTCGTAGATCGCACCCTGGTTAATACCAAAGAGCATCTGATGCTGATTGATCGTATCCGGCAGGCTGTTCAGTCTTGCCATCTCTTCTTTGCAGCGATGCAGCCATCTTGTCGTACGCTCTACCGAACGCTGGACATATTCTCTTTCTGCCACACTGGACGGACACTCATCAAATGCCATGGCGATCGTGGACGCCAGATTAGACTGGATCTGCATGCTCTGTTCCGGTCCCATGAAAATCTTTCTGCCGTCTACATGGGAATTGAAATATACGCCTTCTTCTTTGATCTTTCGAAGACCCGCCAGCGAAAATACCTGAAATCCACCGGAGTCTGTCAGGATCGGTTTGTCCCATACCATAAATTTATGCAGTCCGCCCATCTTTTTTACAACCTGATCACCCGGTCTTACGTGAAGGTGATAGGTGTTGGACAGCTCCACCTGTGTGCCGATCTGCTGCAGATCCTCGGTCGATACTGCTCCCTTGATTGCTGCTGCCGTTCCGACATTCATAAAAACAGGGGTTTGT
>ENA-OPZZ01000829-OPZZ01000829.1-human-gut-metagenome-genome-assembly--contig:-NODE-829-length-21906-cov-3.795307_pt1 | contig 21906 bp, 20 predicted proteins | sample MGYA00242487_ERZ504511 | MGnify/ENA primary metagenome ERZ504511 (study PRJEB26092, sample SAMD00036241) | human gut metagenome | host: Homo sapiens | study: EMG produced TPA metagenomics assembly of... | reverse complement strand
GGCCGTTTTTAGGAAAGGAGAATTATTATGGAATTAGGTGAAGGACTGAAGAAAATCTTATTAGTAGGAATTGGTACAGCAGCAGTAACAGCAGAGAAATCCAAGGAGATCCTGGACGAGCTGGTTAAAAAAGGCGAGCTTACTGTTGAGCAGGGTAAGGTTCTTAATCAGGAACTGAAACACAACATCAAATCAACAGTTAAGACAGCCGCTGATTCTGTAAAAGAATCTGCAGCCAGAAAGAACGATCAGGAAGAGCTGAAAGCAACGATCTCCAAACTGACACCGGAGCAGCTGGCAGCTGTGAAAGCACAGATCGAGAGCATGCAGGCTGAGGCAGCAAAAGAGAAAGAAGAGGCTTCTGAGGCAGCAGAAGAACCGGTTGAGGAGGCTGCACTGGAAGCTCCTGTGGAGGCAGAAACGGTAACAGAAGAAGCCGGGAGCGAAGAGCCGGCAGCAGAGTAATAAGAAATATCATAAAGAAAGCAGTAAATGGAGAAGTTTATGGGCGGAGAAGAACAGGAGAAGAAAGAGAACAGCGGATATGGAGAACGGCTGAGAGAGATCACAGCTGTTCTGAAAAAGCATGCCATTACCCGGGGTGTTTCGCCTGAGAAGCTCCGGCTCATACTGGAAGATCTGGGCCCAACTTATATTAAGTTGGGTCAGATTATGTCCCTGCGTTCAGATATTCTTCCCAAGAGATACTGTGATGAGCTGATGAAACTCTGCTCGGATGTACCACCCATGCCATTTTCCCAGGTGATCGAGGTTCTTGAGGAATCCATGGGGTGTCCGTGGCAGGAAGAATTTCAGCATATTGAGCAGAAACCGCTGGGTGCTGCTTCAATTGCCCAGGTTCACCGCGCTACGCTGAAAACCGGAGAAGAAGTTGTGATCAAGGTTCAGCGAAAAGGAATCTATGAGACTATGGCCCGGGATATCGGACTGATGCATAAGGCAGTGCGTCTGATGCCACCGGTAAGTATCAAAGGCATGGTAGATTTGAACATGGTCTTAAGTGAGCTGTGGACCGTGACCCAGGAGGAGATGAATTTTCTCACAGAGGCAGCCAATATGGCGGAATTTTCGAAGAAGAATAAAGATGTGGCATTTGTGAAGGTGCCTGTTCTTTACCGTGAATATATTTCACCACATGTTCTGGTGATGGAATATATTGACGGCTTTGCGATCAATGACCGGGCAGATCTTCTGGCGAATGGATATGATCTCAATGAGGTCGGAACGAAATATGTGGACAATTTTATTAAGCAGGTGATGGAAGATGGTTTCTTCCATGCAGATCCTCATCCCGGAAATGTACGGATTCAGGAGGGAAAGATCGTCTGGATCGACATGGGAATGATGGGGCGTCTTACAGAACACGACCGTCAGCTGATCAGCGAAGCCATAGAAGGTGTTGCCATGAACAACATCGGCAAGATTCAGGATGCGGTTCTGGCTCTGGGAGATTTTAAGGGCAAGCCGGATTCCAGCAAGCTTTATGAGGATATCCGCGGACTTATGGAGAAATACGGTACTGCGGATATGGGAAATATTGATGTGGCAGAGGTGATGGTGGATCTGATGGAGGTCATGAAGGAGAATAAGATCATGATGCCTCACGGACTGACCATGCTTGCGAGAGGACTGACTCATGTGGAGGGGGTTCTGGCTGAGATCTGCCCGGATATCAATATGACACAGATTGCTGCGGCAAGGCTTAAAGAGCAGTTTTTGAGCAATGGAAACTGGAAGCGTGAGATCAAAAAAGGTGGAAAAAATTTTGCATGGTCCCTGAAACGTGCGGTGGATATTCCTTCTCTGGCGGCGGATTTTCTTCAGGGCTGCATGAAAGGGCAGACGAAGATCAATCTGGATCTTCATGCCTCGGATGATCTGGCGTGGCTTTTGCGGCGGCTGGTGCGGAATATTGTGATGGGGCTGTGGGTGATGGCACTTCTGATCAGTTCCAGTATTATCTGTACTACGGATATGAAGCCGAAGCTGTGGGGAATCCCGGCTCTGGGTGCTTTTGGCTATGTGTTTGCTTTTATCATTGTTTTGTATGTGTTTATCAAGCATTTCTTTTCCGGAAAATAAGAGACGGAGATCATTTGCATAGTCTGCGTGATGGTTTCCGTCTTTTTTGCTGTTATGGAATTGTTTTGGTCTGCGTGTGATTGGGAGCGGTTATCTTTTGGCGGGCAGGGAAATGACAGAGTACAGGTGGCTGGTCAGGGGTAGATGGTTCCGCTGTAGGCTTTGCGGAATTCCCTTGGGGTGTAGCCGGTTCCCTGGCGGAAGTAGTTGCAGAAGGAGGGAGCGTCCCGGAAGCCGCAGGAGAGAGCTGCTTCTGTGATGGTGCAGGAGGAGGAGCATAGAAGCTGGGTTGCCATCTGGAGGCGGTGTTTCAGGAGATATTGTTTTGGGGAGGTGTTTTCATGTTCCATGAAGATTCGGTAAAGATAGGAACGGTCTATTCCTACGTAGTGTGCCACGTCTGAGATCTGGATGGGGTAGGCATAGTTGTTTCTGATGTATTCGGAGGCTTTCTGAAAGTACAGGTTTGAGATGTCGGTCCTGCTTTCGGAGGGCTTTTTTTGCATGTCGGATAGTATCAGGAGGAGGTTTCCTGTGGAGGCAAGGTCGTTTCCGTTGTTTTCGGAAAAGGTGTCAAGTAGGCTTTGCATGTGGGTGAGGAGGTTGTTTTGCCGGGAGGGTGTTTCCGGGGTGAAGATTGGGGTGTCGGAAATACGGTTTGTTTCAGGATTTCTTTGCAGGCGGAGCCGTCAAAGTCCTGCCCAGGCATAACTCCAGGGTTCGGAGCTGTCAGCGCGGTAGTAGATGGAGTCCATTGGACGGATGAGAAAGGCGTCGCCTGTTTTCAGATGATAGGTGTGGCCGCTGCACTGGTAGATGCCTTTGCCGTGGAAGATCACGTGGAGGAGGTAGTGTGGGCGCATGGCCGGGCCGAAGGAGTGGTTCGGGCCGCAGTCTTCCTGGCCGCAGAAGTAGACGGAGAGGGTGTGCTGTGGGTTGGGTTCTTTTTTCATTTGGTTGGGCCTCCTGTTTTTTGTTATGCAGCAAAAACTAAATGTAATTTTGGGTTACAAAATGGGGTGGATGTTGTATGAGATGATTATACAATATTGGGGTGGGGAGGGCAATGGAAAAGGGGGAAAGGGGGAAAGGGGACGCCCGTGAGGCGTGTGCTGTCTGTCACCGGGGCTTCGTCGGGGGCTGACTTCTAAGGCGCCGGAATTCTGCTAAAACCGCTTCAAAAATTCTCGAACTCGCGTCTGAAGCCGCTCAGACAGCGAGAATTTTTGAAGCAACGCAGATTTCCGCCGCCTAAGAAGCAGCTCCCCTCCTGCAGAGTCCGGTGACAGACAGCACACGCCTCACGGGCTGGCTTTTCAGGGCGGAAGGGATAGAGTGGCGATGGCGGGAGGGACTACAGGTAAGGAGGGAGCAGATAGGAAAATGAGTAGACGGGGTGGGAATTTGGTTCAGAGTGGGAAGTGAGGTGGTTTTCTGGGAGTTGGATGGGTCATCAGCGCTGCGCTGGATGACTGGGACGAAAGGCTGAGTTTCCCTGTGGCCTGCCGGGGAAGAATGGGTCGAGGCGCTTCGCTGTCGACTTGGAGGTGAGTTGTTGTGGCGGGATATTGATACAGAGGAATGCATCAGAGCAGGGTTGAGATATTGATACAGTGAAATGTATTGGTGCAAGGTTGAGATATTGATACAGTGAAATGTATTGGTGCAAGGTTGAGATATTGATACAGTGAAATGTATTGGTGCAAGGTTGAGATATTGATACAGTGAAATGTATTGGTGCAAGGTTGAGATATAGATACAGAGGAATGTATCGGATGCAGGGTTGAGATATCAATACATTGACAATACATCGGCATAGCGCAGCATCATCAATACCGTAGAATACATCGCCGTGCCAATACACTAACACATTCCCACAGCGTACGACAATATAGCGTGCCCGGAAAGGGGGAGCGCGAGGGGGAAAAAACGGGCTTCGCAACTTTGAGTGCTTTCCCCCTCGCAGATTTCCTCCGCTTTGAAAAGCGAAAATACTATATCTAAAAATACTATATCTAAATAAATAACAATTTTCCCAAGCTTTTCATCACAAAAGCGAAATATCCTCCTCCGGAGGAAGCAGCTTCTTAAAAAATCGATACAACAGCATCGAATTTATAAAAGCTACAAGTCCAAATCCAAAGAAAAACCAGCAGCACGCGTAAAGGGGCTGCAGCTTTGCATCGAGATAGGTCATATACAATGGAAAGATCGTGATCACCGCAATGGCGATCGTTGTGGGGAAGTGCATAAATGCCAGCAGAAATGCATTTCTGCAAAGTGCCCCCAGTGTATTGGCAAAGGTTGCGATCACCGGGAATATGTATAAAGTAAAAATTATCAGCAGAGTCAGAACTCCGACAGAAAGATAAAACAGTATATGTGCAGCGCTTCCTTCGGCATGGAGCAGAAAGCGGATATTCAGGATGATCACGGCTCCGGCAGCAAGGATCAGCAGCCATATGATCAGTGACTGTTTGAAGTTTTCTTTAAAAGCTCTGAAAAATGTTTTCGTTGTGCCGTTGTTATTCCCTTTTACGGTACGCATCATGCAGTGATAGAGGGCAGTCAGTGACGGCCCGATGGTGATCACGGGGATGCAGCAGAGAATAAAAAGAAGATTGGCGATCACGATGTCGCCCAGTTTGTTGAGGAATACATGAACGACATTATCTTCATTTAAAAGATTCATAACGAAATACCTCCTTATATAGAAATGAAAAACGGACCATATGGGAAAAGTCCGATACAGCTAATCTTAGCACAGTTTTTGATTGTGTGTAAAGAGAGGGAACGCAGATAAGTATCAGCACGGTTTATGGGACTGTATAAAAAAACATGGAATTTTGCGTGCACATGTGAAAATGATGGCACGCATGGAATTATGTTAGGGGAGGGAAAGTGTATTTTTCGGAAAATGACATTTATACATGTTCTAAGTTAGTAAAAACATACAAAAACAGATATGTAAAAATGTTGGTTTTGCTACAAGGAAATAAATGAGTGCCAAAATATGCCCATAAATAGTGAAAAATATGAAAATATATGTAAGAAATACAAGAAAACATGTAAAAATGACGAATAATTAACAAAACATGAACGAAAAATGGATAAAATGAATAAAAAACAACATTTTTCCATATTGAAATGACAATAATCCATTTATCATTTTTCCATGTGCAATTATGATAATATCAACGGTCAGGGACGTGAAAAAATATAAAAACTGACCAAAGAAAGAGGGAAAATAAGAGAGATCCAAAAAGGAGGAAGAAGTTATGAATTTCAAAAGAGTAGCAGCATTATTGTTAGCAGGTGCCATGGTAATGACAGCAGTTCCGGTATATGCAAAAGGTGACGATGTTACACTTTCCGTATCCATCTGGGACACCAACCAGGAGCCGGGAATCAAAGAAATTCTCGCAGACTTCACAGAGAAGACAGGAATCAAGACAGAGATTTCCGTTGTTAAATGGGATGAGTACTGGACAATGCTTGAGGCCGGTGCACAGGGTGGTTCCCTTCCGGACGTATTCTGGATGCACTCCAACGAGAGTCAGAGATACATGTCCAACGATATGCTTCTTGATCTGACCGACAAGATCAAAGACAGCGAGCTGATCGATCCTGAGAATTATCCGGAGGATATCTGGGGACTGTATACATACGATGACAAATATTATGCAGTACCGAAGGACGTAGATACTATCGCTCTCTGGTACAACAAGACATTATTTGATGAGGCAGGACTTGATTATCCGACAGCTGACTGGACATGGGATGATGTTACAGAGGCAGCTAAGAAGCTTACTAAGGATGACGGTTCCCAGTACGGTCTCGGAATGAGAAATGATAACAACCAGGCTGGATACTACAACCTGATCTATGATAACGGCGGATATATCATCAATGATGACAAGACAAAATCCGGCTGGGATGATGAGAAGACGATCGCAGCTATGCAGACACTGGAAGGATGGATCAAGGATGGCGTGATCCCGTCTCTTGAGACAATGTCCGAGAACAATGAGGACGTACTTTTCGAGGCTGGCAAGATCGCTATGACATGCCAGGGCTCCTGGATGCTTGCAGCATTTAAAGAGACGAGTACACAGCAGCGAACTGTGATTGTGTAGAGCTTCCTAAAAAACGCTGAGACGGAGCAGAAGAGCTTCCTTATATAACGGACTTGGATGGGCAGCATCTGCTTCCGGTGAGCACACAGACGAAGCTTGGCAGCTGATCGAGTACCTCGGATCCAAAGAGGCTCAGGAGAAACAGGCTGAGCTTGGTGTTACAATGAGTGCATACAAAGATACATCTGATGCATGGGCTAAATCCGCAGACTTCAACCTTCAGGCTTATCTGAACATGATGGATGACATGGAGATCCGTCCATACTCCAAATCTACTGTAACATGGGAGAACGAGGACAACGAGATCCTTAAGGGCGTATACACAGGCGACATCACAATGGAAGAGGCTTGCAAGCAGATGGCTGATCAGATGAACGAGAAGCTGGCTGAGGAGTAAGCATTAAGAAACACCGATAATTAAGTGCAGTAATGAGAGGGGCCGCCGCACTCAGGTGCAGCGGCCTCATACATAGAAGGAATAGAAGGAGTGATTCTTATGGCTAAAACTACCAAGTCACAGGCACGGACAAAGAGAGAGCGCAGTGAGTTCCTCTGGGGCTGGCTGTTTATTCTCCCAACAACCATCGGACTGATTGTATTGAACATCATTCCGATCTTCCAGACTATTTACCAGAGCTTTTTCAAAACAGGAGATTTTGGTAAAGGAAATATCTTTATCGGTTTACAGAACTATCAGAAGGTTTTTGCAGATAAAGAGATCTGGCAGGCACTGATCAACACATTCAAATATGCGATCGTGGAGGTTCCTTTTTCCATTGTCATCGCACTTGTTCTTGCAGTACTTCTTAACAGAAAGATGAAGGGCCGTTCTATTTACAGAACCATCATCTTCCTCCCGATGGTAGCAGCTCCGGCAGCGGTAGCCATGGTATGGAGATGGCTGTTCAACTCTGATTATGGTCTTATCAATAACGTTTTCCATGTTCATGTAAACTGGGTTTCTAATCCGAAAATTGCAGTATTTGCAGTTGCGATCATCGGTGTATGGTCTATCATCGGTTACAATATGGTTCTTTTTCTGGCAGGACTTCAGGAAATTCCGAGAGATTATTATGAAGCGGCAGAGATTGACGGAGCTACAGGTGTGAATGCATTCTTCAGCATTACGATCCCGCTTCTTTCACCAACCATTTTCTTCGTACTTGTTACCCGTGTGATCGGATCCCTTCAGGTATTCGACCTGATCTATATGGTTATTGACAAGTCAAACCCGGCACTTACCAAGACTCAGTCACTGGTTTACCTGTTCTATAAATATGCATTTATCAATAAGAACATGGGATACGGCGCTACGATCGTAGTAGTACTTCTTATTATCACCATGATCCTGACAGTATTCCAGATGATCGGTCAGAAGAAATGGGTATTCTACAACTAAAAAGGGGGATTAACCATGGATAGTATGGAAACAAAAAAGAAATTAACCACTATTTTAATACATGTCATACTGATCATTGTGTCCATAACGATGCTTGTGCCATTTATCTGGATGATCCTGACAGCTTTTAAAACTGTAACTGAAGCAACATCTGTAGATCCTTTCACTATTTTCCCGAAAATATGGAGAAAAGACGCATTTATTTCTGTTATCAATAACATGAACTTCCTGCTTCTGTACAAGAATACACTGCTTCTGATCTTCTTCCGAGTAGTGTGTGCGGTTCTTACAGCAACTATGGCAGGCTATGCATTTGGACGACTGAACTTCAAGGGCCGTGATCTCTGCTTCAGTCTTGTACTGTTCCAGATGATGGTTCCGGTACAGATTTTCATCATCCCGCAGTACCTGATGGTCAGCAAGATGGGTATGCTGAATACGATCTTTGCCCTTGTATTCCCAGGTATTGTTACTGCATTCGGTACTTTCCTTCTGAGACAGGGATACATGGGACTGCCGAAGGATCTGGAGGAGGCTGCCAGACTTGACGGATGTAACATCGGTCAGACCTTCCTTTACATCATGGCACCACTTACAAGATCCAGTATGGTCGCACTTGGAATTTTCACAGCTGTATTCGCATTCAAAGACCTGATGTGGCCGATGATCGTTAATACAGATAAGGATATGCTGGTACTTTCTTCCGCACTTGCAAAGATGCAGGGCCAGTACGTATCCAAATTCCCGGAACTGATGGCTGCATCTCTGATTGCCTGCATTCCGATGATCGTGATCTACATGATCTTCCAGAAACAGTTTATCGAAGGTATTGCTACCAGCGGTGGAAAACTGTAATCAGAAATATTACATAAGGTAATACAAGACCGCTGACAATGTATATAACTGAGGATTTGGTTATTGAGGTTGTCAGCGGTATTTTTATCGAAGCAAATGCCAAAATGCACAGCTATTTGATGATTCTTAAGGAAAGAGGCGGATATTTTTATCCGCAGTAAATGAAAAAAGGAGAAAATTATGCCGATTAAATTTCACGAGGAATCAAAGACATTCCACATTTATAACAAACATTTAAGCTACATCACCTGTATCATGGAAAATGGTCAGATGGAGAATCTGTACTATGGAAAAGCTATCCGCGATAAAGAGGATTTCAGTTATCTTCATGAAGAGATCATGCGTTCCCTGATGGCTGTATGCGTTCCGGAGCCAGGACTTCTTTCCATGCAGTATACCAAACAGGAGTATCCTGTTTACGGAACCGGTGATTACAGAAACCCTGCCCTTACTGTTCGTCAGGAGAACGGAAGCGAGATCGTAGATTTCAAATATGTTTCTCATGAGATCTATGGCGGCAAGAAGAAGCTTGCAGGTCTTCCGGCAACTTATACAGAAAGTGATGAGGAAGCAACATCTCTGGATATCACACTTCATGATTCTGTGATGGATACAGATCTTATTCTTACATATTCCGTATATGAGGATTATCCGGTGATTACAAGAAGCGCACGCCTTGTTCAGAAAGGGGATCAGAAGATCCGCCTTGAGAACGTGATGAGTGCAGCAGTGGAGTTCCCGGATATGGATTATGAGATGATCCATCTTTCCGGTGCGTGGGCACGTGAGCGCTATGTAAAAACACGTAAACTTGAGATGGGTACACAGGCTGTACAGAGTCTTGCAGGAACAGGTTCCAGCTCTGAGCAGAATCCGTTTATCGCACTGAAGCGTCCTCATACAACAGAAGACACAGGCGAGGTTTTCGGCTTCAGCTTTGTGTACAGCGGCAATTTCCTTGCACAAGTCGAGGTTTCCACCTACGAGATGACACGAGTTATGATGGGAATCAATCCACAGGGATTTTCCTGGGAGCTTTCCAGAGATGAGGAATTCCAGACTCCGGAGGTTGTTATGGTATACAGTGATAAGGGCTTAAACGGAATGAGCCAGGCTTACCACAGACTGTACCGTGACCGTCTGATGCGTGGAAAATGGAGAAATCATGCACGCCCGATCCTCCTCAATAACTGGGAGGCAACCTATTTTGATTTTAATGAGGAAAAAATCCTCAATATTGCAAAAAAAGCCAAAGAGGTTGGGGTAGAGCTGTTCGTTCTGGATGACGGATGGTTCGGAACAAGAAATGATGATTACCAGGGGCTTGGCGACTGGTTCGTAAATAAGAATAAGCTTCCGAACGGAATTTCCGGACTTTCCCATAAGATCGAGGAGATGGGCCTGAAATTCGGTCTCTGGGTAGAGCTTGAGATGGTAAACAAGAACAGTGACTGCTACAGAGCACATCCGGACTGGCTCATCGGAGCACCGGACCGTTTTGAGTCTCACTCAAGACATCAGCACGTTCTTGATTTTTCCAGACCTGAGGTTGTGGATTTCATTTATGATTCCATCTCCAAGGTTATCAGAGGAATCTTCCATTTCCTACATAAATGGGATATGAACCGTTACATGTCTGAGCCTTTCAGCCGCGGCGCATCTGCAGCAGATCAGGGCAAGACTATGCATAAATCATATCCTTGGTGTTTATGAGCTGTATACAAGACTGACAGAGAGATTCCCTGACATTCTCTTTGAATCCTGCGCAAGCGGCGGAGCAAGATTTGATCCGGGAATGCTGTATTTGCACCGCAGACATGGACCAGCGATGATACCGATGCAGCTGAGAGAGAAAAGATCCAGTACGGTACTTCTTATGTATATCCGATCGTCAGCATGGGATCTCATGTATCAGCAGTACCGAATCATCAGCTGCACCGTACCACACCGCTTTCCACAAGAGCAAATGTGGCATATTTCGGAACCTTTGGCTATGAGCTGGATCTGAACCTTTTAAGTGCCAAAGAGATCGAAGAGGTAAAGGCACAGGTGGAATTCATGAAGGAGCATCGTGACCTGATCCAGGTGGAGGGTGATTTTTACCGTATCTTAAGCCCGTTCGAAGGAAATGATACTGCATGGATGGTTGTTTCCAGAGACAAAAAACAGGCAGTTGCCGGATATTATGAGAGACTGAACAAGGTTAATGCTTCCTGGATGCGTCTGCGCTTCAAAGGTCTTGACGAGGATCAGCTTTACAGAGTAAAATGGGAAGATAAGTGCCTGAAAGCTTACGGAAATGAGCTGATGTATGCAGGAATCCCGGTTGATCGTGACTACTGCAATAAGACAAACGGTGACTTCCATTCTGTATTGTATACAATTGAAGCAGAGGACTGATTTCTGTAAATGATGGAATAAAAGCTGTCAGCGAAAAACATCCGCCTGACCAGGAAAAATAACAGGCCGCCGGATATGGCGGTCTGTTATTGGGTGGCGAAGCAGCGCACGGTCGGAAATGTAATATATGACATCAGGGAGGTGGCAAGTTGCTTCATACAGTTGGTTTTACAAACTCAGACAGCTATAAATGTCTGGAGAATTTAAAGAAAGGTGCGGTGGATCTCTGTCTTACTTACTGTGGGTGGGAAAAATGTGATCCGGGATATCGATTTGGACCAAATAAAAGGATCTCCCATGTACTTCATATCGTGGAATCCGGAAGCGGAGTTTTTGAGATGGATGGCTATCAGTATCATCTGACCGGTGGAGAAGCATTTCTGATTCCACCCAGTGTGGAGGCCTGGTATGAGGCAGACATGGACGATCCCTGGACGTACCGCTGGGTAGGATTTGAGGGAATGATTGCCGAGGAAGTAATTCATGTAAGTGGTTTTAGCCGGGAAAATCCGGTCCGAAGGATCCACTGCATGGAAAATGCTGCGAAGTATATTGATGCAATGGTACGGACCAACAAGCTCGTTTTTGAAAATGAGCTGAAACGAAACGGACTTCTGCTGCTTCTTTTTTCTGACCTGATCACAGATAACCGGGATGCATGTCTGAGAGAAGGCAAGCTTCTTCCATCCCACAGATATCCAAATTCCGTTTATGTGGAGCATGCAGTGGATTACATTGCAGCCAACTTTGACAAGAGGCTGAAGATCAATGAGCTGGCAGACCGCATTGGCGTCAACCGGAGCTATCTTACCAGTTCATTTAAAAAAAGCCTTGGATGCTCGCCGCAGGAATATCTTATGAATCTTCGCATTGAGAAGGCGAAAACTCTTCTGAAAAACGGAGATATTCAGGTCAGTGAAGTAGCTGCAAGAGTAGGGTATGGAGATCCGCTGGCTTTTTCCAAGGTATTCAAGGCAAGAACAGGAAGAAGTCCGAGAGAATACAAGGAAGAAAAGAGAAGACTTGTAGTGAATGGAAAGAAGGGTGATTATACGGAATCTGAGGCCTGATAACTGGCAGTACCTTTTGTTGCTGGCAGATCTTTGCGATAAAAAATAACAACTCTCTGTCTGAATTAGGATATATTTCATGCAACAAAACAACAATTATTGACATCAAAGTACATATTTTAAAGATGCTTCCGGTAGTATCATAAAACCATAATAATAACGAGGCGGGGCTGCGCCGCAGAATCAGCAGAAAATCAGGATTTTTGCCAAGAACAGAAAAATCTGTCACAGAAAAATCCAAAAAGACAGGCAGGAGGAACGAACATGATCAAAATTACATTTATGGGAGCAGGAAGCACGGTTTTTGCAAGAAATGTACTTGGTGACTGTATGTGTACACCGGCACTTCGCGAGAGCGAGATAGCACTTTATGATATCGATGAGAAGAGGCTGGAGGATTCCAGAATTATCTTAAGTGCCATCAACCACAACGTAAACGAGGATCGTGCAGTGATCAAGACCTATCTTGGTGCAGAGAACCGTAAAGATGCACTTCGAGATGCAGATTTCGTAGTCAATGCTATTCAGGTAGGCGGCTATGAGCCATGCACCGTAACAGACTTTGAGATCCCGAAGAAATACGGCATCAAACAGACAATCGCAGATACCCTGGGAATCGGCGGAATCATGCGTGCACTTCGTACCATTCCGGTTCTGGAAGAATTTGCCCGGGATATGGAAGAAGTCTGCCCGAACACTCTGTTCCTGAACTACTCCAACCCTATGGCAATGCTTACCGGCTATATGCAGCGTTTTACAAAGATCCGTACTGTAGGCCTCTGTCACAGCGTTCAGGTCTGCTCCCAGAAGCTTCTTGAGGGAATGGGAATGGAAGACAAGATTGAGGGACGTACAGAGCTGATCGCAGGTATCAACCACATGGCGTGGCTCCTTGAGATCCACGACAAAGACGGAAATGATCTGTATCCGGAGATCCGCAGAATTGCCGAGGAGAAGAATACCTCCGGTGAGAAGCATGAGGACATGGTGCGTTATGAGTATATCCGTCATCTTGGATACTATTGCACAGAGTCCAGTGAGCACAATGCAGAGTATAATCCGTTCTTCATTAAATCCAAATATCCGGAGATGATCGAGGAGTTCAATATTCCGCTTGACGAATATCCGAGAAGATGTATCAAACAGATCGAGGGCTGGGAAAAAGAGCGCGAGGATATCCTCAAGGATGGCAAGATCGGCCATGAGAGAAGTAAAGAGTATGCTTCTTATATCATGGAGGCTGTTGTTACAAACACACCGTACAAGATCGGTGGAAATGTTCTTAACAACGGTTACATCGATAACCTTCCGTCAGATGCCTGCGTAGAGGTTCCATGCTATATCGACGGAACCGGTGTACATCCGGTAAAAGTGGGCAAGCTTCCTACACAGCTGGCAGCTATGAATTCATCCAATATCAGCCCGCAGCTCCTTGCTATTGAGGCAGCAGTGACCAAAGACCGCCAGAAAATCTATCAGGCAGCCATGATGGACCCGCACACAGGTGCAGAGCTGAACATCAAAGACATCCAGGCAATGTGTGATGAGCTGATCGAGGCACACGGGGATTATATGAAGATGTACCGCTAAGGCAGGAAATGATCGGAAGGCAGCAAAAACTTTGAAATAAATATGCAAGGCAGCATAGAAAGGCCGGAACACCAGAATGGGGAGGGTGTTCCGGTCTTTCTTTATATGGAACTTTGGATAAATAATAAAAACAACTTGTTCGTATGTATATACAAGTTATAAAATGATTACAGATGAAATTAACAGGATAAATACAGATCAAAATATAAATATCCGTTTTACATCCGATGTTTGAAGGAAGAATAATACAAACGAAGGGAGCAGCTTATGGCAGAAAACGGAAAAGCAAAATATTATGCACTGATGGAAGAAATGAAAACAGACATTCTTTCCGGAAAGATCCGTCCGGGTGAGCAGCTTCCTTCTGAAAACCAGCTCAGTGTCCGCTACGGGCTGAGCAGGCATACGGTGCGAAAGGCTCTGGGGATTCTGGCAGGAGATGGATACATAGAATCCTTTCAGGGAAAAGGAACCTTCTGTGCGGATGTACTCCGTCAGATCCACGGGACCGGAAACATCGCAGTGGTAACTACATATATCTCGGATTATATTTTTCCCAGGCTGATCCAGGGGATTGATGAGGTACTGTCCGATAATGGGTACAGTATCATCCTCAAAAATACAGGAAACAGTCGTCAGAAGGAGGCAAGATTCCTGGAAGAGCTGATCAGTAAGGGGATTGACGGACTGATCATTGAACCCAGCAAAAGCGAGCTGTTGTGCAGACATGTAAGTCTGTACGAAACACTGGACAAATATCAGATCCCATATATTTTTATCCAGGGACTGTATACAGAGATGCAGGAAAAACCCCATATCCTCATGGATGATGCAGGTGGCGGTTATCTTGTTACAAAGCATCTCCTGGATTCCGGCAGACGTGACATCGCAGGTTTTTTCAAGGCAGATGACCGTCAGGGAATCGAACGGCATAAGGGCTATGTGAAGGCTTTGCAGGAGCATGGAATTGCCTATGACCCGGATAAGGTGGTCTGGTTTCACACCGAAGACCGGCGAAAAAAAGCCGGCTCTTATGGTACGGAACATGGTCCGACAGAACAGTCTTCCGGATGGGATCGTATGTTACAACGACCAGATCGCTGTCCAGGTCATGGAAGAACTGGAACGTCAGGGCAAAAAGATCCCGGAAGACGTTGCAGTGACCGGCTATGACAATTCACTGTACGCAAGACAGGGACAGGGCATTACCACCATCACCCATCCCCAGGAAAAACTGGGGGAGATGGCGGCGAAGCTTCTCCTGGAAAAATTAAGTGGCGTGCCTGATGAAGAAAGTACAGTGGAACGGCTGATCCGGCCGGAACTGATCATACGGGGCAGTAGCGTGAAAGCAGGGGCGTGAGCACAGATACATAACTGTTTTATCAGATTGTTTTATTAGAGAATGAAGCGATGTAGCTTACAGAGAATCCTATAACATTTTAGAAGATCGGACACATATTGGCAGCAGAACTGGGCAGAAGATTTTCAGGAATGTTATGCATATGATATTAATTTTATTTTAAGGAGGATTTTTCGCATGAAAACAGGAAGAGATTACAAATTCTGGTTTTGCACAGGTTCACAGGATCTTTACGGAGATGAGTGTCTCCGCAAGGTAGCCGAGCATTCTAAGATCATTGTGGAGGAGCTGAACAAATCCGGCGTACTTCCGTTTGAGGTTGTATGGAAACCAACGCTGATCACAAATGAGCTGATCCGTAAAACCTTTAATGATGCCAATGCAGATGAAAATTGTGCCGGCGTGATTGCATGGATGCATACATTTTCCCCGGCAAAATCCTGGATTCTTGGTCTCAAAGAGTATCGTAAACCGCTGTGTCACCTTCATACACAGTTCAATGTGGAGATTCCCTATGACACCATTGATATGGACTTTATGAATGAGAACCAGTCCGCACACGGCGGACGTGAGTTTGGCCATATGGTAACCCGAATGGGAATCGAGCGTAAGGTCATTGCAGGACATTGGGCAGACAAAAAGGTCCAGGAGCGTCTGGCATCCTGGATGCGTACTGCAGTTGGTATCATGGAAAGCAGCCATATTCGTGTATGCCGTGTTGCGGATAACATGAGAAATGTAGCCGTAACAGAGGGCGATAAGGTTGAGGCTCAGATGAAATTCGGATGGGAGATCGATGCTTATCCGGTTAATGAGATTGCAGAATATGTTCAGGATGTAAGCCAGGGAGATATTGATGTTCTGGTAGAAGAATATTATAATAAATATGATATGATTCTGGATGGACGTGACCCTGAGGAATTTAAGAAGCATGTAGCAGTCCAGGCGGGAATTGAGATTGGTTTTGAGCGCTTTCTTGAGGAAAAAAACTACCAGGCTATCGTAACACACTTCGGTGATCTGGGATCCCTGAAGCAGCTTCCGGGACTTGCGATCCAGCGACTGATGGAAAAAGGCTATGGCTTCGGTGGCGAGGGTGACTGGAAAACAGCAGCTATGGTTCGCCTGATGAAAATCATGGCAGCAGGCAAAAAGGACGCCAAGGGCACTTCCTTTATGGAGGATTACACTTATAATCTGGTACCTGGTAAAGAGGGAATCCTTGAGGCACATATGCTGGAGGTTTGCCCATCCGTTGCTGATGGAAAGGTCAGCATGCGTGTGTGCCCGCTTTCCATGGGAGATCGTGAAGATCCTGCAAGACTGGTATTTACTTCTAAGACAGGCCCTGGAATCGCAACATCCCTGGTTGACCTTGGCGATCGTTTCCGCCTGCTGATCAATGAAGTGGAGTGCAAGAAGACAGAGAAACCAATGCCTGCACTTCCGGTAGGTACGGCGTTCTGGACACCGAAGCCGGATCTTTCCACGGCGGCAGAAGCCTGGATCCTTTCTGGCGGCGCACACCATACTGCATTTACCTATGATCTGACCGCAGAGCAGATGGGCGACTGGGCAGCAGCTATGGGTATTGAAGCTGTTTATATTGATGGTGATACAACGATCCGGAATCTGCAGAATGAGCTGAGATGGAACAGCATGTATTTCAGCAAATAATACGGGAGGTTTTTTAAAATGGGAGTAAACGAGGCAAAAACAGCCATTCTTGAGAACCGTACAGCTCTTGGTATTGAGTTTGGTTCCACAAGGATCAAGGCAGTTCTGGTAGATGACAAAAATCAGCCGATCGCATCCGGCGGTTACGGATGGGAGAACCAGTATGTGGACGGAATCTGGACCTACAGCCTGGAGGAGATCTGGAAGGGCCTTCAGGCCAGCTATCAGGATATGGCAAAAGATGTCCGGGAGAAATACGGCGTGGAACTGACAAGCGTAGGTGCTTTCGGTGTCAGTGCCATGATGCACGGATATATGCCCTTTAATAAAGCGGGAGAGCTGATGGTTCCTTTCCGCACCTGGAGAAACAATATCACGGGAGAAGCTTCTGAGAAGCTGGCAGAGCTTTTCCATTACAATATCCCTCAGAGATGGAGCATCGCACACCTGTATCAGGCGATCCTTAACGGTGAGGAGCATGTAAAAGATATCGATTATATCACCACTCTGGAAGCCTATGTGCACTGGAAACTCACCGGAAAAAGAGTTCTTGGTATCGGTGATGCGGCAGGTATGTTCCCGATCGACAGTGAAACGAAAGACTACAACGAGGAGATGGTGCAGAAGTTCGATGAACTGGTTGCGCCTTATGGATATCCATGGAAACTCCGCGATATTATGCCGGAAGCTCTGGTGGCAGGTCAGGATGCAGGAGTTCTTACTGAGGAAGGCGCAAAGCTTCTGGATGTAAGCGGAAAGCTGAAAGCCGGAATTCCCATGTGCCCGCCTGAGGGAGACGCAGGAACCGGTATGGTTGCCACAAACAGTGTCCGCCGGCGTACCGGAAATGTTTCGGCAGGAACATCCGTATTTGCCATGATCGTTCTGGAAAAGGCTCTTTCCAAACCGTACAAAGAAATCGATATGGTAACAACTCCGGCAGGAGATCCGGTTGCCATGGCACATTCCAACAACTGTACTTCGGATCTGAACGCATGGGTAAATGTGTTTAAGGAATTTGCAGAAGCCATGGGTATGGAAGTGGATATGAACAAACTGTTCGGAACTCTTTATAACAAAGCACTGGAAGGTGACCCGGACTGCGGAGGACTTCTTTCCTACTGCTATTTCTCCGGCGAGCATATGACTGGTTTTGAAGAGGGACGTCCACTGTTTGTACGTTCTCCTGAGAGCAGATTTACACTGGCAAACTTTATGCGAAATAATCTTTACACCTGCCTCGGCGCCATGCGTGTAGGTCTGGATATCCTTCTGAATCAGGAGCAGGTAAAGATCGACAAGCTTCTGGGCCACGGCGGCCTCTTTAAGACAAAGGGTGTCGGCCAGCAGATCCTTGCAGATGCGGTAGATGCACCGGTATCTGTAATGTCCACAGCAGGAGAAGGAGGAGCCTGGGGAATCGCGCTTCTGGCTTCCTATCTGATCAACAAAAAAGACGGCGAAGATCTTGCAGACTTCCTAGATGAAAATGTCTTTAAAGGAAACGAAGGCAGCACACTGGCGCCGGAAGCAGAAGGTGTGAAAGGATTCAACGCATTTATGGACCGGTATATGAAAGGTCTTGGCATTGAGCGTGCGGCTGTAGAGTCTGAGATTTGGTAAAACGAAGAACGGATTGAAATAAAAATCTTCGATTTACTGGCATAATAGAAAAATCCGTTAATTTCTTGTATGTGCTTAAAGAGGAATATAAATGAAGCAGATGGTTTATGAGAATAAGAAACCGACTCCGGGCCAGCTTGTGCATATCATGATCGACCGTCCAATGAACAGTTACCATCCGGAACACAAAGATCTTTTTTACCCGGTAAATTACGGCTACATCGAAGGGATCATCGCTCCGGACGGCGAGGAACAGGACGTTTATGTTCTGGGGATCGATCACCCGGTAAAGGAATTTACAGGAAAAGTGATAGCCATCATCCACCGCCTTAATGATGTGGAAGACAAATGGGTGGCAGTTCCGGAAGATATGACCATGACAGCACAGGAGATCAGAGAACAGGTCCGGTTTCAGGAACAGTATTTTGAGACGGAGATAGAGATGCTGAAATAATAAAAATGTAAAACAGGAGCAGACATGGTACGCCATGTGACTGCTCCTGTTTTTGTACAGGATCCATATATTATATATTTCTGTTATCTGCGATGCAGATAAACTGGATGACAGAGGATGCAAGGGAGCACCGGACTGGATTCTGTGAAAACAGGAATCTATGAAGATTTGTGGATTGATTTTTCTGCTATGAAAATGAATGGATCTTATTGAAAATATTTCTTCATAATGTTATCATTGGACACGAAAAACACAGAAAAAATAAGAAAACAAAAAATTAAACGGTTGTATATGTGTCTGTAATATAACCAGAGACAGCCGGTCAGAGTGTCAGAGAGCAGAATGGTGGGTGGCTGAATGTTTGATGACCAGGGCTATACAGGAGGAGAACAGAATGAAATTAACCATGCTTGGAACAGGTAACGCACTGGTAACAGAGTGCTACAATACATGTTTTGTGCTCAGCGATGAGTACGGCCATTTTCTGGTTGACGGAGGCGGCGGAAATACGGTGCTTTCCCAGCTGAAGAAGGCTGGCGTTGATCTGATGGATGTTCATGAGATCTTTGTTACACATAAGCACGTAGACCATATCATGGGGATCGTGTGGGTGATCCGCATCATTTGCCAGAACATGAAAAAAGGCACTTATCAGGGCGAGGCAAACATCTATGCTCATGATGAAGTGATCGGACTTCTGAAAGACATGGCATTTAAGCTTCTGAATAAGAAGGAGACACAGTACATCGGTGACAGACTTCATCTGATCGAGGTAAAAGACGGCGAGGAAAAAACAATTCTTAATAAGAAAGTGACCTTCTTTGATATCGGTTCCACCAAGGCGAAACAGTTCGGTTTCCAGATGATCTATGACGGTGGTAAGGTACTTACCTGCTGCGGAGACGAGCCATACAATGAATGTGAAGAGAAATACGCAAAAGGCAGCGACTGGATGTTCCACGAAGCATTCTGTCTGTATGGACAGCGTGATATCTTCAATCCCTATGAGAAGCATCACTCCACAGTTAAGGATGCCAGTGAGCTGGCTGAGAACCTTGGAGTTAAGAATCTTGTCCTGTATCACACAGAGGATAAGAACATTAAGAAACGTAAAGAGCTTTACGGAGCAGAAGGCAGAGAGTATTATCACGGAAATCTGTTTGTTCCGGATGATCTTGATGTGATCGAAATGTAATAACTGTAAAAAGAAAGACTGGAAGTATGGCATATGCTGTATTTCCGGTCTTATTATGTTTGGAAACAGAGAGGATACTAATAAATTTCATAGTACATCTGTCAGGTAGAAAAATACTTGTATGGCAAAAAGGTATCGTTTACAATAAAGAATACACACATAGCATTGCAAGAGCATGTCAATAAGAACAAATCTGAAAATTACAGATTCGGATCCGGCAAAAATAAGATTTTACAAATTACGAGGTGACAGAACATATGCCAGAAACAGACAACATCACACTTGGAAAAAAAATACAGAAAACTCCAGGAAATCCTCCGTTCCCTGGGAAGTGTAGCCGTAGCTTTTTCCGGTGGAGTGGACTCCACATTTTTGCTGAAAGCTGCACAGGAAACACTTGGCGACAAAGCTATGGCCATTACCGCATGTCCATGCTCCTTCACCGACAGAGAACTGAAAGAAACGCAAGATTTCTGCCAGGAAAATCACATTTGCCAGGAGATATGCAAGATCAACGAATTCGACATCCCGGGGTTCCGTCAGAATCCGCCGGACCGCTGCTATATCTGCAAAAAAGCCATCTTTACCAGACTTTGGGAAGCTGCAAAGGCGCGCCATATGAACATGATCGTGGAAGGTTCCAACATGGATGATCTGGGCGACTACCGTCCGGGAAAAAGGGCTATCCAGGAGCTTGGGGTCCGCAGTCCGCTCCAGGAAGCAGGCCTCTATAAAGAAGAGATCCGGGAGCTGTCAAAAGACATGAATCTTCCAACCTGGAACAAGCCATCCTTTGCCTGTCTTGCTTCCAGATTTGTATACGGTGAGACCATTACCGAGGAGAAGCTTCACATGGTAGATCAGGCCGAGCAGTTTCTGATGGATCTGGGATTCCATCAGTTCCGTGTTCGCATCCACGGTACCATGGCAAGGATCGAGGTTCCGGAAGAAGAGATCCTGAAAATTGCAGATAATGAAACAAGAACAAAGATCACAGAGAAATTCCGCACATTGGGATTTTCTTACGTGACTCTGGATCTTCAGGGATTCCGTTCCGGAAGTATGAATGAAACACTGGGAAAATAAGCAGCAGAAAATGAAATAATCCCCCGGAAATACCGCGCGAGAAGTATTTCCGGGGGATTGCTGCACTAATAGAACCTGAGGTTCATTTGCTGTTTTCAAATCTTAATTTTCGGATCGAGAATATCTGCCTGGCAGGCTGTATATCTTACATATAATCCTTCAGCACATCATGATCCCGCAGTACTTTCTCAACCACGGTACCCTTCACAACATTAAGAAGTGGTTTCTTCAGTGCATTCAGCGGCCCCGGCAGCTGGATCTCCAGCGGGGATTTTCCGTCCATCAGTTTTACACTGCTGTCCAGAAGCTCACGGATATCGTAAACGCTTCCCCATACTTCCGGAACCCCACGATCTACACCGAAAAGTCCGTATACAGCCTCCATTGCAGTACGTACGGAATACTCTGTTGTGAATACGGTATCACGAGGAGTTTCCGCAAACTGGCCCAGGAATGCAAAGTTTACACAGCCATCCGGGATTACGTCCGGGCGGTCACCTTTTGTACGTGGCATGAAGAAGGCGGTGATGTATGGCATCATAGTCGGAACGCAGACAGCGCTGTTTTCAGCCATATCGTCGATCTGCTCTACCGGAACACCGAGGTGGTACAGCCACTCGGCGGTAATTTCCTTACCGGTACAATCCTTCATCGGCTTCTTGATATAATCACCGGGAACATCTGTGAACAGTCCGTAAACCCATACACAGACCTTCTTCGGATCCTGTTCCCTGAATTGTCCCTGACGGTTGATGGTCCAGCTTAAGAGCCATTTGGAATCCTGGCAGCTTACGATACCACCGGTAACAACCTTGCCGGTACGTGGGTCACGCTGGCTGATATTGGTGATATAAGGGATAATACGGTCATCCAGAGTGGTGACAGTAGCGGATTCCCAGTTTGTTCTGGAAATGTCTGAGCAGAACTTTTCCGGATGTCCGAAGGAAGGATCCTG
>ENA-OPZZ01000828-OPZZ01000828.1-human-gut-metagenome-genome-assembly--contig:-NODE-828-length-21913-cov-3.990315_pt1 | contig 21913 bp, 21 predicted proteins | sample MGYA00242487_ERZ504511 | MGnify/ENA primary metagenome ERZ504511 (study PRJEB26092, sample SAMD00036241) | human gut metagenome | host: Homo sapiens | study: EMG produced TPA metagenomics assembly of... | reverse complement strand
TACAGCTTTGTCGCTGTATCATCGTCTTCACGTCCCGATGTCTTAAAATCAAATTTTTTGATCAGGAACGTAAAAATCACATAATACAAAATAAAGTAAATAATTCCCACCGGAATCACCCGCATCCCAGCTTGTCTTCTCATTTCCCTGCAAAATACCAAACAGGAAGAAATCCAAAAATTCCACCGGAGAATGTCAGTCCTACTGCGATATTCAGCATATGCGCGATCATATAAGCCGAACCTGCCAGTACAACCTGAACCGCAAATAATGCCGTGCTACAAACAGGAAGAAAACTCTAACGGCTCTGTGATACCTGTAAGCATACAAGCCAATGCTGCGGAAATGCAACAATCCACCTGCCGCTTTTTTCTTTTCCGGCTTTGCACAGCGGTACATTGCAAGAGCTATGGTTCTGCTGTCGTCGCACGCAGATATAATTGACCATTGTCAAATGTCAGATTTCCTGAAGCTGCATTTCCCGCTGTATCTGTAAAGGAAAATGCTGCCGCAGTTCCGGCCACTTCCGCAGTTACATCAGCAGAAACAGACTGTGTCTGTCCTGCATCTGTCTGGCTGAAGCTGAATGATACACTGTCCTGACTGATATTATATATATTAATTGTCACAAGTCCATCTGTGCTATACCAGTAATCCCAGAAATCATCCGGATTAAAACTTACTTTTTCTTTTGGTATCGGCGTTGGTGTCGCTGTTGGCCTCGGTGTTGGACTCGGAGACGGTGTCACAGGAACTTCCGTAGGTGCTGCTGTCGGCAGACTTTCCAGCGCTGCCATTGCTTCTTTCTTCTTTTGTGCCTCTCTCTCACTTTTCTGAAATCCTGCCAGAAGAAGTGCTGCTGCACTGAACATGATAAATATTGAGACCAAAATCACCAGCAGTACCTTCAGTCTGTTTTTTCTTCTCATTCGCTCACCTCTGTTATTGCTTTTGTACTTTATTTTTTCTCTTTAATAATACCTTTTCTGTATGCGTCAAGCAACTGTCGCAGTTCACCGATACGTTCTTTCAGAGCTCTTCCTGTGTCTGTATCCCCTACTAAACGACGTTTGGATGTATAATGTACGGATACTCTGTTGGATACAATATCACTTTCTTTAGATATTGCCTGCTCCTTGGATGTAAAAGGCTCATGTGCCGTCAGCACCAGGCCATAAGAATTGTAGATCAGCGTATATCCGGCAATTCCTGTTACTTTCTGATAAGCTTTGCAGAATCCTCCATCAATAACAATTACTTTCCCATTGCATTTGACCGGACTCTCACCATCCCCCTGATGCACAGGAACATGTCCATTGATGATATGGCCGGTTTCCGGATCCAATCCAAATTCCCGTATCATTCCATCTACTACTTTTTCATTTTCAAGAAGATGATAATACGCACCTTTTGTTTCTTTGTGAGTTTCCTTATCCGCAATAAAATATCGTTCAAATGTAGTCATTTTATCCTTGCCAAATAGCGGCGAAGACGGACTTGCCCAGATAAACCACAAAATATCTCTGCCCTTACGCTGTTCTTCTCTGTCAACCGCATAAAATGCTCTCCGCACATATGCCTCCAGAACGTCATACAATTCACGTCCCTTATAAGTTTTTCCGTAAATCTGAATTTCCTTCAGACTTCCGTCTTCATTTAATGGAATACATCCATGAAACAGAAGATTTCCATTATATATCTTATAAAGTCCACCTTTGTCCAGCAACAACCGCATATGATTCTGCAATTTTTCGCAGTTTCGGAATGCAGTTTCCAGACGTTCCATCACATCTAGTTCTCCCGGAGTAAGTTCATACGGATGCTTCCAGTCAATCGTTGGAAATTCTGTATCAAGCATTGGATATTCTTTTCCATCTGCCAGTGTAACCGTACCTTTTTCCGGATTGATCCGGTGCAGCAGACATCTGTCTTCCATATGAAATTCTTTATGTCTTCGAAGCAGCTGTCCCTCCAGCTTAAACTGAATGATTGCAATTGCTTTATGCATCTTCTGTCCAAGTTCTTTTTCCAGTGCATTATAATTAGATGTTCCCTTCATTTCAAAAGCAGTACACGGATCATCTTTATATACTTCCATTGCAAATGTCGCAAGCGGAAGCATATTAATTCCGTATCCATCTTCCAGAATATCCAGATTTCCATAGCGGATACTGTTACGAAGCACCGTTGCTATACAGGCTCTCTGCCCAACTGCTGCCCCCATCCATACTACATCATGATTTCCCCACTGGATATCCAGAGAATGATACTGTATCAGACGGTCCATGATAAAATGCGGGCCCGGGCCTCTGTCAAAATATCACCCAGAATATGCAGATGATCTACAACCAGTCTCTGTATCAGTTCTGCAAGTGCAATGATGAAATTCTCTGCACGGCCAATTTCAATGATCGTATTGACAATAGAATCATAATAAGCTTCTTTGTCGAGCACTTCCGCCTTTTCTGTGATCAATTCTTCAATAACATACGCATAATCCGGAGGTAATGCCTTACGTACCTTGGATCTTGTATATTTGGACGCTGTAGTCTTGCAGACTTCGATCAAACGGTACAAAGTAATCTTGTACCAGTTCTCCATATCTTCCTCTGTCTTTTTGACCAGCGTATTTTTTCTTTCGGATAATAAATCAGTGTAGCCAGCGCCCTCTTGTCATTATTGCTCAGTGTATGGCCAAACACATCATCGATTTTTTTGCGTACAGCACCAGAACCATTGCGAAGTACATGCGAAAAAGCCTCATATTCTCCATGCAGATCTGACATAAAATGCTCTGTCCCTTTTGGCAGGTTCAGAATCGACTGCAGATTAATGATCTCAGTAGAAGCCTTTCCGATCGTCGGATAGAGTTCCGCAAGTCTCTGTAAATACCTTAACTCCTCTTTTTTCATAATTGTCTCCTTTTCGCTATGGTAACATACCCGGCTTTTCTATCGGTAATCCCCATTTTTATAAATGATATCCATTCAGGCAATCACACCGTCAAACAATGAAAACTGATTAGACTGTGGAATATCTCCAAAGATTCCCAGATCATCCATCAGATCGATAACCGTCTTGCTGACCTTTGTCCGGTCTCTGAAATCATCCTTCGACAGGAATTTTCCCTGTTTGGCAGCATCTACGACTGCCTCGGCAGCTTTATCCCCCATTCCGTCAATACAGTTCAATGCGGGCATCAGTTTGCCGTCAATGATCTGAAAACGATTTGCCTTGGCACGGTAAAGATCGATTGGCATGAACTCCAGACCTCGTGCATACATTTCCTGTACAATACGCATATCTTTGATCGTATCCTGTTCTTTCTTTGACGCTGCATCGCCCTTTTTGCGAAGTTCTGCAAGATAGAAATCTAACCTGTCACGTCCCATACACATCGTTTCATATGAAAAAGCCGTTGCACGGATACTGAAAAATGCCGCATAATATGCAAGGGGTTTAAATACTTTAAACCAGGCAATACGCCATGCCATCATAACGTATGCTGCTGCGTGTGCCTTCGGGAACATATATTTAATCTTTTTACAGGACCAGATATACCATTCCGGAACATTGTGTTCACGCATGGTAGCTTCCCACTCTTCGCGCAGACCTTTTCCTTTACGTACAGCTTCCATGATCGTAAAGGCAAGGCTGCTTTCTACCCCCATGCTGATGAGATAGATCATAATATCATCTCGTGTACAGATTGCAGTAGAAATCGTTGCTTTTCCTTCTTCGATCAATGTCTGTGCATTTCCCAGCCATACGTCTGTACCATGAGACAATCCGGCAATACGTACCAGGTCAGAAAAATATTTCGGTTTCGTATCAATAAGCATCTGCATGGCAAAATCTGTACCAAACTCCGGTACACCCAGACATCCGAGCTTGCAGCCTCCAATATCCTCCGGTTTGATTCCCAATGCATCCGTACTTGCAAATAAAGACATAACTTCCTTGCTGTCCAAAGGAACATCACGGGCACTTAAGCCTGTCAGATCCTCCAGCATACGGATCATTGTCGGATCATCGTGTCCGAGAATATCCAGTTTCAAAAGGTTTCCATCAATAGAATGGTAATCAAAATGTGTTGTGATAATATCACTGTTCTCATCGTTTGCCGGATGTTGTACCGGCGTGAATTTTTCAATTTCCACGCCCACTGGAAGGACAATGATTCCACCCGGATGCTGGCCGGTCGTTCGCCGGATACCGGTACATCCCTGCACAATACGGTTGATCTCACAATAACGTTTGTGCTGTCCCCGTTCCTCATAATAATTCTTCACATAACCAAATGCCGTCTTCTCCGCAAGTGTACCAATCGTTCCGGCCTTAAAGGTCTGCCCTTTGCCAAAGATAACCTCTGTATATCGATGTGCATTCGCCTGATACTCACCTGAAAAGTTAAGGTCAATGTCCGGTTCCTTATCTCCCTTGAATCCAAGGAATGTTTCAAAAGGAATATCAAAGCCTTCCTTACTCATCTTAGCGCCACACTTCGGGCATACTTTATCCGGCATATCGCATCCGGCCATACCTCCGAATTTCTTGACTTCCGGCGAATCAAAGTCACTGTATTTACATTCCGGACACAAATAATGCGGTGGCAGAGGATTTACTTCTGTGATACCAGACATAGTTGCCGCCAGTGAAGAGCCTACTGATCCTCGCGAGCCAACCAGATAACCATCTTCATTAGATTTCCATACCAGTTTCTGCGCGATGATATACATAACAGCATATCCATTGGAAATAATAGAATGCAACTCCTTGTTCAAACGGTCTTCTACAATCTTTGGAAGATTTTTACCATACATCTCATGTGCACGGTTAAAACAGATATCTTTCAAATCCTGATCCGAATTTTCAATAACCGGTGGAAATTTATCCGGATGAATCGGAGAGATCTTCTCGATCATATCCGCAATCTTGTTGGTATTGGTAATAACCACTTCTTCTGCTTTTTCACTTCCCAGATAAGAAAATTCTTCCAACATCTCTTCTGTAGTGCGCAGATATAGAGGTGCCTGATTATCCGCATCTGAGAATCCGTTTCCGGCCATAATGATCCGGCGATAGATTTCATCCTGTGGATCCATAAAATGTACGTCACAGGTGGCAACAACCGGTTTCTTAAACTGATCTCCAAGTTTTACGATTTTCTTATTAAGTTCAATCAGATCCTCATTGGATTTCACACGATCATTTTTTTCATCTGCGATCATAAATGCATTATTTCCAAGTGGCTGAATTTCCAGATAATCATAAAAATTGACCAGTCTGGCAATTTCCGGTTCCGGTGCATTTCGAAGAAGTGCCTGATACAATTCGCCAGCTTCACAGGCACTTCCGATCAGAAGTCCCTCTCTGTGTTCCAGAAAAAGGCTCTTCGGTACACGTGGACGACGTCTGTAATATTTCAGATGTGACTGGCTGACCAGTTTATAGAGATTCACACGTCCGGTCTCATTTCTCGCCAAAATGATCGCATGATATGTCGGCAGCTTCTTAATTGTATTCACAGATACATTTCCCTGCTGGTTCAGCGTATCCATATCAAAAATGTCTCGTTCTTTTAACATTTCCACAAACCGTACAAAAATCTCAGCCGTACATGCTGCATCGTCCACTGCTCTGTGATGATGGTCCAGAGACACTCCGACAGCCTTGGCAACCGTATCCAGTTTGAATCGGTTCAGTGCCGGCAGAAGGAAACGTGCCATACCAACCGTATCCACATATGTATACTCCTGCGGCAGCCCCTGTCGTTTGCAGTTTTCTATAATAAAACTCATATCAAAGTCCGCATTATGGGCCACCATGACAGCTCCCGCGCAAAATTCAAGGAACTGCGGAAGTATTGTCTGAATATCCGGCGCATCCATAACCATGGAATCATTAATACTTGTCAACTGTTCAATTCTGTACGGAATTGGTACCTTTGGATTCACAAACGTCGAAAAAACGGTCTGTGATCACACCATTTTCGACTCTCACAGCACCAATCTCTATAATCTGACATGTAAGCGGTGAAAATCCTGTTGTCTCAATATCAAATACAACAAATTTACCATCAATCGGCTGTCCCTGACTGTTGGTAACAATGCCTTTCATATCATCAACAAGATATGCTTCCATACCATACAGGACTTTAAAATCTGAATCTTTCGGAACACATCCTCCCCATGCATCAAAACAGTGGTTTGCCTCCGGGAAAGCCTGTACAACACCATGGTCTGTAATTGCGATTGCCTTGTGCCCCCATTCGTAAGCTCGTTTTACCAGATCCTTTGCAGTCGTAACACCATCCATATCACTCATTTTGGTATGGCAGTGCAGTTCCACTCGCTTCTGTGGGCTGGTATCCATTCTGGTACTACGGAAATCTGCAATTTTCTTAATTCCAGATATTGATCCGATCGTCAACTCACTGTCAAATCGGTCAATCGTTGTTACCCCTTTAAATTTCAAAAAGGCACCTTTTTTGACAGATTCCGTAATCTCAGGTACCTGTTCATTTCTCAGAAACATTTTGATCACAATAGAATCAGTAAAATCTGTTACCGGAAATATCAGGATTGTTTTTTCATTACGGATCTCACGTGCTTCCACATCCATAACCTGTCCACGGATGATGACTTCTCCCATCTCACCGGTAATAGATTCCAGATCAATGGTATCTCCCTCAAAATCTCTTCCATAGATCACATCCGGATTACTGTCTTTGCGGAATCCTCCATGAAACTCTCCACGCTGGCTTTTCTTCTCAAATGTTTTTGGTTTCTGTTCTGTTTTATTAGTCTTCGCTTCTGCTTTTTTGCCATCCTTTACTTCCGTTGCAGCCGTATCTTTCTCTTTCTCATCCTGCAGCGGCTCCGGTGTCAGTTTGGCATGTTTCAGCACATTCGCCACCTCCTGCCGGATCTGCAGCGCAGCATTTTTGCGATATTTGCTCTCTTCTGTCTCTATGAACTGCAGGTTGATCTTGAGATTCATCCCACATCGTTCACAAAAAACTTTTTCCAGATATTCCACCAGAATCCCGCTTTTTTCTCTGGATATCACAGAATCAGGTAAAGTCAGATTCATCTGCTCATCCGATGGAAAAGCAATCTGCGCACGCTTAAAAAGATTGTATTCAAGCATATTGAAGTTCTTCAGTTCCACTTCCATACTGGAACGATAAACTTCCAGAAAATTGGCCGGGGAATACTGTCTGGAAAGATGAAAACGTTCAATCACTGTTACCTGTATTTCAAGACCTGAAAAGCACTGTCGCTCAATCTGATCTTCCAGTGCCATAATATATTTCTTGTGGATCCAGCGTTCACTATGAATATAAACCCACAGTCTCGTCTTCGCTGGATTGCAGGAAACTTTTGATACAGTTACCATCTCCAGCCATTCATGCAGCTGGTCTTTTACTTTTAAATTGGGAAATACATCGAAAAATTCTTTCTCCACACTCTATGCCTCTCTTATCCCTCCCAGTGAAGCAGTTCCTCTCTTAAAGTATCCAGAAGCTGGTCTTCCGGTACTTTCTTCACAATCTCACCTTTTTTGATCAGCAAACCGACACCAACACCTCCGGCAATCCCAATATCTGCTTCTTTTGCTTCACCAGGTCCATTCACCACGCACCCCATAACAGCAACTTTAATGTCCAATGGGATATCCTGTACCATTGCTTCTACTTTATTTGCAAGCCCGATCAAATCAATACGTGTACGTCCACATGTCGGACAGAAACAACTTCTACGCCACCTTTACGCAGTCCCAGTGTCTTAAGGATCCGTTTGGCAGATTTTATTTCTTCCAATGGCGCGCCCGTCAAAGAAACACGGATCGTATCTCCGATTCCCTGTGAAAGAATGATTCCAAGTCCTACGGCAGATTTAATATTTCCAGAATACAGAGTTCCCGCCTCTGTAATACCAACATGAAGAGGATGATCTGTTTTTTCTGCAATCAGCTCATGTGCTTTGGCACACATCATAACATCCGAAGATTTGATACTGATCACAAGATTGTCATACCCCATCTCTTCAATGATACGTACTTTATCCAGTGCACTCTCCACCAGTCCTTCTGCTGTTACACCATGGTATTTTTCTACCAGCTCTTTTTCCAGAGAACCACTGTTGACTCCTACACGGATTGGTATATTTCGCTCTTTTGCAACATCCACAACTGCCTGAATACGGTCAGTACTTCCGATATTTCCAGGATTGATACGAATTTTATCTGCACCGTTTTCCATTGCGGCAATCGCCAGTCGATAATCAAAGTGAATATCTGCCACCAATGGAATGTGAATCTGCTTTTTGATTTCTTTCAGTGCCTGCGCAGCTTCCATAGTCGGCACTGCACAACGGATAATATCACATCCAGCTGCTTCCAGCTCCAGAATCTGGCGGACAGTTGCCTCCACATCTTCTGTCTTTGTATTCGTCATAGACTGAATCAGAATTGGATTACCTCCACCAATCTTTTTATTTCCTATCTGTACAACTTTTGTATGATCACGATACATGCTCTTCTCTCCTTTTTGACGAAAAAGCGGAGCTGTTATTTTCAAACAGCCCCTCTTGTATTTCAGTGCTGAATTTCCAACAGTTTAGCCTTCAGGTCATTTTCCATTCTAACCATTTCTGCTTCCGCTGCCTGGCGTTTTTCTCTGCCCTCTTTCTGAATCTTCATTACATCATCCAGCGTCTGAATCAGATCTGCATTGGTTTTCTGAAGTGTTTCCATATCCACAATACCACGTTCCGATTCTTTTGCTGTCTCTACCGATGCCATATGCAGTTTCTCTGCATTTTTTCGAAGGAGTTCATTTGTAAGATCCGATACCTGGCTCTGTGCCTGCGCCGCCTCTGTTGAATGTGCAATGCCAAGTGCCAGTACCATCTGGCTTTTCCAGAGTGGAATCGTATTGACCAGTGTAGTCTGAATCTTTTCTGCCATCATCGTATCGTTATTCTGGACAAGGCGGATCTGTGGTGCTGTCTGCAGTGAGATCATTCTGGTAAGTTCCAGGTCATGAAGTTTTTTCTCAAAACGGGCACATTTACTGTCCAGATCCTTAGCCGCCTGCGCGTCCTCCGGGAGTCCGGTCATTTTCGCCTTTTCTTCCAGATCATGCAGTTTGCCGTTCCTGGTCTGTGCAAGCCTCTGTTTACCAGCCTGAATATACATGGAAAGCTCTTTAAAATACAGGAGATTCTGTTCATACATTTTGTCCATCATTGCAGAATCCTTGAGCAGACGAACCTGATGCTTTTCCAGTGCATCTGCAATCTTTTCTACATTTACTTCAGCCTTGTCATATCTGTTTTTCAAATTTTCTACTTTATTTGCCTGTTTTTTGAAAAATCCCAGAAAACCTTTTTCCTCTTCGGCATCAAATCCCTTCAGTTCTCCAACAACTCCTGAAAGAAGTTCTCCGACTTCACCAAGATCCTGTGCTCTTACGTTTTTCAATGCCTCATCTGAAAAATCGGCCATCTTTTTCTGTGTCCCAGCGCCATACTGCATGACCTGTGTCAGATTCTCCACATCAATCTTAGATGCAAAATCGTCCACCATCTTCTGTTCTTCCGGTGTCAGTACTGTCTGTGCCATCTTCTGCTGGACCGGATCCATTTCCGGTGCAACTTCCATCAGTTGTCCTTGTACCTGCACTTCCGGCTCCTTCTTCACTTCCGGTGCAAAATCTGGTTCCAGTGTAAGTGACGGCATCCCTGTTTCTGCCTGTTTCATTTCATCACCCATATCGTTCTCCTTATCGTGTTCTATGGCAAATGTATTTTATACTCGTTTTTTTATAATTGCTTCTTACTGAAATCATTTCCAGTCAGTCCTTCCTGTGCAAGCATCGTATGAAGCACAGATATATCACTGGAAACATCCCACGCGGTATCCTGAAAAACTGAATCCAGGAGTTTTGCAAATGCTTCATTTAAAGTATCCAGCGTATCTTCAATTTCTTTTTTGGATGAGCGGATCGTCTCTCCCTGAATTGGCTGTCTGTCCATTTCTTCATAAGCATCCAGAAGTTTCACTGTCATAGGTAGATAATAATCCATCATTTTTTTAAGGTCCGGGATAATTTCCGGATGCTCCTCTGCCCTCTGAAAAATCTGTTCTACAATCTGTTCCATGCGGGCAATTTTAGCCGAGATCTCTTCTCCCGGGATTGCATCATTACTTGCATGGATTTTTTGAATATATGCTTCACCTTTATCCAGAACTTCCTGTACTTCCGGACTGATCTGTTTCTGCTGCTCTGTTTCCTGCTGGCGTTTTCTGCATTCTTCTTCATTTCGCTGCTCCAGTGCCTTCTGTGTCTCTGTATACTGTCGATATGTTTCTGTGCTTGTGATCAGGCATGTTTCCTTCTGATCCGTCTGTCCTTCCAGAAACCAGCCTTTCTGAATCATAAATTTGATATCTTTTTTTACAAATTTCACACTGCGGCCCACAGCCCCTGCCAGACGTTCAAAATCACAATACGTTCTGTCTCCAAGTGCCTGTACATATTTCTTGAAGCGTTTCAATCTGCCAAGTCCTGTACAGCCTCCATAGATCATCCCCACGCCTGCCAGTGTACCAATCAACGTCACTGCAGTCGAAGTGATACCGCCGTGACCTATTACAGCCTGCAGAATCTGCACTGTCAGAAGTCCTATTGCCATACTTCCGGAAAGAAGCCCACCGAATACGATCAGCAGAATATCTTTTACCTTTTCGCCTCCGGTATTTCCGTACAGTTCCGGATGAGTTTCCTGTATTTTCTGATTCATAACTTTGTGCTCAGTTTTTTTCTGAACCGTCGTAGGATGCTCTTTCTGATATTGTTTCAGTGTATTATTAACCATCTTCGTGATGGACTGATTCAGTTCCTGATAATTGCTTGTTTTTACAGCATTTTCTATTGTTGTCTGCACTTCGCGGACTTTTTGCTCCACAAAACTGAAATCCGTTCCGTTATCGTAAGATTTTTTGTCCATTCCGTCCTCCTGTAAACTCTCTCTTATTATAACGAAATACAAACAAAAAACAAGGCACAGGACATCTGCCTGTACCTTGTCTTATATCTGATACAATAAATCTTATTCGATAACTTTGATCCAGCCTTCCGGAGCTTCGATGCGTCCCATCTGGATGCCGGTAAGTGTCTCGTAAAGTTTCTTTGTTGTCGGTCCCATTTCTTCCATTCCGCTTGGGAAGCAAATTTCTTTGCCATGGTCTACGATCTTGCCAACTGGTGAGATAACAGCTGCGGTTCCGCAGAGTCCACATTCTGCAAAGTCTTTTACTTCGTCCAGATATACTTCTCGTTCTTCTACCTTCAGTCCAAGATAATGCTCTGCAACATAGATCAGAGAACGACGTGTGATAGATGGAAGAATACTGTTGGACTTCGGTGTAACAACGGTATTATCCTTTGTGACAAAGATAAAGTTCGCTCCACCTGTCTCCTCTACTTTTGTTCTTGTAGCAGAATCCAGATACATGTTTTCATCATATCCCTGACGATGCGCATCCATGATAGCATGAAGACTCATTGCATAGTTCAGACCAGCCTTGATATGACCTGTTCCATGCGGTGCAGCACGGTCAAAGTCTGTGACACGGATCGTAATCGGTTTTGCGCCACCTTTGAAATACGGTCCAACCGGTGTAGTCAGAATACGAAACTGATACTCGTCAGCCGGTTTAACACCGATAACAGGGTTACTTCCAAACATATACGGACGTACATACAGAGTTGCACCAGAGCCATATGGTGGTACATATGCTTCATTTGCCTTGATCGTCTGTACAACAGCCTCTACAAAACGGTCTTCCGGGAATACCGGCATTTCCAGTCTTCTTGCAGAATTTGCAAGACGCTCAGCATTGAGATCCGGGCGGAAAGTAACAATATGTCCGTCTTCTGTTGTATAAGCTTTCATTCCTTCAAATACAGTCTGTGCATACTGGAATACACAGGCACATTCATTCAGTGTAACATTCGGGTCTGTAGTCAGCTGTCCTTCATCCCATTTACCATCTTTGAAATTGGCAACATAACGATAATCTGTCGGAATATAACCGAATCCGATGCTGCCCCAGTCAATGTTCTTTTTTTCCATAATATATCTTCCTCCAGTCATATGGATTTCTTTTCCAGTTACCCTTCTCAGTAACTCTTTTCATCCATTTTAGCACTTTATCGTGGTGACTTCAATGCAAAATTTGCAGAGAAAATATTTATTTTATCCTTTCATATTTCATAAAAGAATACTCCAGATCAAAATATGTCTGCTCATCGCTTTCCGCAGTTACTTTCCACTCCGGCATTTCATCCAGGTTTGGGAAATAGCTGTCTGCCTCATATGCAAAATCAATTTTTGTCACATGTGCTGTATCACAGTAAGGCAAAAGCTGTTTGTATACACTGTCTCCACCAATACAGTATACTTCCTCTGACGGATATTTTTTTATTTCTTCCAGAAGTTCTTCTACAGTGTGGACAATGATCGCGTCTTTGACATTGTAATCTTTGTTTCCTGTCAGGACAATATTTGTTCTGTTCTTAAGAGGCAGCCCATTTGGAAAACTTTCCAGAGTCTTACGTCCCATAACAACAACTTTTCCAGTTGTTTCCTGGCGAAACATCTTCATATCTGCCGGAATACTTACAAGAAGCTTGTTATCTTTACCGATTGCCCAGTTCTTATCTACTGCTACTATAATATTCATACTTCATTACCCTCTTCTCTACAGCAATATACTTATTTTCAAACACATCAGATTGCGATCGGAATATTTTTGATCTGTGGCCATGTCTGATAATTTTCTACTATCAGATCATCCGTTGTAAACTCATAAAAATCCCTGATCTCCGGATTCAGTTTCACAGTTGGTGCCGGATACGGAGTACGACTGATCAGTTCTTTGATAACCGGTACGTGACGATCATAAATATGGCAGTCTGCAATCACATGTACAAGTTCACCTGCTTCCATGTCACATACCTGTGCGATCATCATCAGAAGGATTGAATACTGGCAGACGTTCCAGTTATTTGCAGCCAGAATATCCTGTGAACGCTGATTCAGGATTGCATTCAAAGTAAGCTTGTCTTTCCCTGGTTCCTTCGTCACATTAAACGTCATGGAATATGCACATGGATACAGATTCATCTCATGCAGATCCTGGTGTACGTAAATATTCGTCATGATGCGACGGCTGTAGGGATTATTTTTCAAATCATATAATACACGGTCTACCTGATCCATCATCCCTTCTTTGTACTGATGTTTCACCCCCAGCTGATAACCATATGCCTTACCAATGGAGCCATTCTCATCGGCCCAGCTGTCCCAGATATGACTGTGAAGATCTTTGATGTTATTTGATTTTTTCTGCCAGATCCAGAGTATCTCATCCATAGCACTTTTTAGTGCAGTTCTTCGAAGTGTCAGAGCCGGAAATTCTTTGCGCAGATCATAGCGATTCACTACTCCAAATCTCTTGATCGTGTAGGCCGATGTACCGTCTTCCCAGACTGGACGTACCTTTTCTCCTTCTGTACTGGTTCCATTTTCTATGACATCTCTGCACATATTAATAAACGTAACATCTGCTAAACTCATCTTTTTTGTTCCTCTCTTATCCCTTAGATTAATTCCTGTCTCCTACCTGTTCTTTAATCACTTTTGATGCAGGTTCATAATTGATATAAGTATAACATACCTTCCTCTCAGTTGACAATCTTTTCCCCCTTTGCTATATTTAAAGCCATGAAAATACTGATCACACTATTAAAACCATTATCTTTTATACCAGCTTTGCTTATGATGTATCTGATCTTTTCATTTTCAGCCCAGACCGGGGAGGTGTCCGGGGAATTAAGTTACAAGATCAGTTATAATATCGTAGAAATCAAAAGCGAGATTCTGCATGAAGGCAAAAGTTATGATGAGCTGAATTATGAGGCCAATTCCATTCAGTTTTATGTTCGGAAAGCAGCTCATATGACTGAATATTTTCTTCTTGCCGTGGCTGTTTCTTTCCCGCTTTATGTATATCGAGTGAGAGGGTTCTGGTTATTTCTCCTCGCCGGTATTTTCTGTGCAGGCTTCGCAGGGCTGGATGAATACCATCAATCTTTTGTTTCCGGACGAAGTCCTTCTGTCAGAGATGTCTGCATTGACAGTTCCGGAGCATTGATCGGAATCATTTTGGTTCAGTTTTTCTGCTGGTCTACCCTGCATAACCCTTCCGGCTCACACAAAAAGAAGAAAAAACACGCAAAAAGCGCCGCAGATAACATTCTGCGACGCTTTTTTAATACTTACTCATCTGTTTTTTCTTCTGAAGCTATATCAGCCGTTTCTGATTCGTCCGGCTTCTCTGTTTTGTCTTCGCTCTCTGACTCTTCAAGACTTGAAGCCAGTCTCGCACGTTCCGCAATACTCATCGTTTTTTTCTCTGTCGTTTTCTCCGGCTCTGCCGCTTTTTCTTCTGCCCTGGCAGCTTCTTCCATCGCACGTTTTTCTTTATCTCGTTTGATAAAATTCTTACCACCAATAAAAAGCATTACCGCTCCCACGATCAGGAAACCGATTCCTGCCGCAAAAAAGCCCCAACTGCCACCGTCAACTCCATCGATGACATTTTTACACAATCTGTACCCTGTATACAAAAGATAACATCCTGCCAGAATCATCAGTACATAGCTTCTGGTAGGTGTCGCATTCTGTGGGGTATTTTCCTGTGAAGTCTGCACTTCGTTCTCCTTCTTTTCAGTATTCTTATTCTGTTCTTCCATTCTGCCTCTCCTCTCACGCATTTATTCAACTATTTTAGAATTTTGGTCATTATCCTGCCGTTCTTCTTCCTCTGTGTTCGCAATTTCATCAGTTTCCTTTTCTTCAGATGCTTTTGCGAGACGTCCATAAATCCTGGTCACTTCTCTCATATGATACAACGTTGTTTCCGAAATCTGATTTGCAGTAAGCCGCCATTTCCAGTTATCCCCGAATGTAGACGGAGCATTCATACGGGCTTCATTTCCAAGACACAAATAATCCTGAATCGGAATGACTGCAAGATCAGCTACACTTGAAAGTGCTGTACGTATCAGTGCCCATACACAGTCATTGACCGGCTGTTCATAACAGTTGATATATTCTCTGACAAATTTAAGATCATGTCCCTGCAGATTTTCCAACCAGCCTTTTGTGGTCTCATTATCATGTGTACCTGTATAAACTACACAGTTGTGATCATATTTGTATGGAAGATAGCTGCTATCTTCACTTCCATCAAACGCAAACTGAAGCACTTTCATTCCCGGATATCCGCTCTCTTTCAGCATTTCCAGAACACTTTCTGTCAGGAAACCAAGATCTTCTGCGATCACTCGGAGGTCTTTGATTTTTTTATCAAGTGTATGGAACAGATCCATTCCCGGACCCTTTTCCCATTTTCCCCTCTCAGCAGTTTTGTCCCCATACGGAATAGCATAATACTCATCAAATCCACGGAAATGATCGATTCTGACTACATCATAAAGTTCCAGGCAGTGTGTCATTCGCTGCACCCACCAGCCATAACCGTCTTTCTTAAGTGCCTTCCAGTCATACAATGGATTTCCCCACAGCTGTCCGGTTGCTGAAAAAGCATCTGGAGGGCATCCTGCAACTGCCTTTGGATTGTAATCTTCGTCAAACTGTAGCATTTCCGGATTTGCCCATGCGTCAGAGCTGTCCAGAGCCACATAGATTGGCACATCTCCAATGATACTGATGTCTTTCTTATTTGCATATGCTTTCAGTTTTCTCCACTGTGTGGTAAAACAATATTGCTGGAAACGATAAAATTCTATTTCTTCTGCCAGCTCTTTCTCTGCCTCTTTTACTGCCTTTGAATGACGATCCTTTAATTCTTCCGGCCAGTCAATCCAGCAGATTCCCTTCTGATCATTCTTGATTGCCATAAACAGACAATAATCCTGCAGCCAGTCTTTTTCTTCTTTCAAAAATTCCGCATAATCCGGGTCTGTCTTCAGATCTGCCTTTTCATATGCTTTGCGGAGCAGTTTATATCTGGAAAGATATATTTTTTCATAATCAACATAAGATTCACTGCCGCCCCAGTCACAGGCCTCACACTCTTCTTTGGTCAGGAGTTCTTTTTTGATCAGTTCCTCCAGATCAATAAAATACGGATTCCCTGCAAATGTAGAAACAGACTGATACGGAGAATCTCCATACCCTGTCGGTCCCAGTGGAAGTATCTGCCAGTACTGCTGTCCTGCATTTTTCAAGCTGATCTACAAAATTCATAGGCTTCCTTTGAAAAACATCCGATTCCATACTTTGCGGAATACTGGATATCCCCATCAAAATGCCGCTTGCTCTCATTTTATCTCCTCCAAATCTGGTAATTTTTCACAAAAAAGATTATATCAGATTTGATACATTTTTAAAATCCCTTTTCTTCATATATACAAAATACATCGTGCCAGACTTTCCTGTCTTTCTCATTCAGGATCTCGTGGCGCATTCCCGGATATAATTTCCCCCTTTCACGTCAAGATAACCGGCTCTTCGCATGGCATGGACCGCTCCTGCAAATTTCCGTACATTTCCAAGGCACGGATCTTCCGCCCCACTGATAAACAATACAGGCATCTTTGGTCTGGTACAGGTCCATCTATGTACGTCATATGCTTTTTTCATCAGATCAAACAGTGCTATGTATGCATCATCTGTAAAAGTAAATCCACACAGATCAGACTTTGTATAAGCCTCATAAACTGCCGGATCAGAACATATCCATGCATTTTTGTTTTTCTCATCCTTAAATTTCAATGCATAAGTTCCAAAAGACATGGTTTCCAGAATTTTACTCTTATGATGTGAGCCCAGTAGTTTTCCCTGTACCTTCGCAATTGCTTTTCCAAGAGATCTTGCTTTATTTTCACTTGGTGAACCACAGACGATCAGCATATTCATACAGTCGTCATGTTTTGCAGCAAATGCTCTTACTGCAAGTGACCCCATGCTGTGCCCGAACAAAATCAGCGGCAATTCGGGAAAATGGCGTCTGATTTCTGCATTCACCGTCAGGACGTCTTTCAGCATTGCATCTGCTCCGCCTCCGTACATATATCCCAGATCTTTTTTATCCGAAACACTTTTCCCATGTCCTCTGTGATCATGAATCACTGTTATATAACCTTTGTCTGTCAGATATTCCATAAATGGGATATACCGTTCTTTATGTTCACTCATTCCATGCACCAACTGAACGATTGCCCGTGGTTTTATCCCTGGTTCCGGCATCAGGCAAAGTACCGAAATCTCAAGTGTATCTGCCTCTGAAAGAAAACTTCCTTCATATTTTATCGCCATATTTTCCCTCCATCCGACCTCGCTCTTCCCTCCTGAGCTACAGTCACTTCTCTTTTGTTTTTGCTTCTATTTTGTATTTCATTATAATCTCATTTTAGAGTCCGTAAATGACCTTGTCAAGTAACGTCGCCTTCTGCTATAATAAAAGAGTTAATGATAAGCATGCGTTTATTGCGCAACAATACGGTTACAATTTCAAACGTAACCAGGCAACTTCATAAGGAGGAAGTATGGATACTAATAATCAGAAAGTATATGAAGAACAATCCGCTGCTCCGAGACGTAAGAAAAAAAAACGAAAAAAAGGGGTGGATCATTGTTCTGATCATCCTCATTCTTGCTGTCGCCGGCGGCACTGGATTTTATTTTATGCAACGCCAGAAACCAATTTCCGCAACAGAAGATTTTCTGGAAAACATGCGCGCCATGAACTTTGACGGAATGAAAAACCTTCTGCAGAGCAATGATATGTCTGCTCTTGACAATGCAGATATCACCAGTGATGCTTACTCTTCATTTTTCAAGAAGATCAATGAGAAGATGACCTACAAAATCGGCAAAACCAATTTTCATATTCAGAACGGCACTGCATCTGTAACTGTTCACATCAATTACATTGATGGTGCAGATATTTACAAAGAAACCATCTCAGAATTTCTGAAACAGATTGTTTCCACAGCATTTTCCGGCACGACTTTAACCGAAGAAGAAACACAGCAGAAACTAGCTTCACTTCTGGAGGAAAAGTCAGGTAGCGTAGAAGATAAATTCACATCCATCGACATCACTTATCCGTTAATAGAAGCAGATGGAAAATGGAAAATTGTTTCTCTGGATGCCGACACCGTAAAAGTTATGTCTGCAAACTTCATAAACGTTCAGGATGAGATCAATCAATCCCTGGCTGAAATGAACAATTCAGAAAACGCAGGTGTCGAAGCAACTGTCACACCAGCTGAAACTACCAGCATTGATATGGACAATGATCATTTCACACTTCGCCTGAAAGAATTTCGTGTCACACAGGCAATTGATGATTCTGACTGTCTGTTATTGTACTGTGACTATACAAACAACAGCAGTTCCTCATCCAGTGCATTAGTTGATGTTCAGCTTTCTGCAAAGCAGAATGGAGAAAAGCTTTCACCGGCTGTTCCAAAAGAAGATGAACCTGCGATTGACAATTATATTGCCGAAGTAGAACCAGGAAGTACAGTAACCGTCTGCTACGCATTCTCTCTGAATGATAAATCTGATGTTACTCTGGAAGCATCTGAAGCATTTGCTTTCGGTGGGGGCAATGTCACTTCACAGACAATTAAATTACAGTAAAAAAATATTCGCGGCAGAGCAGATCTGTCGCGATATTTTTTTATTATCCTGCCATACTAGCACTATGAAAGGATGGTGACTTATGGGAAATAAATTTTTACAATACTTTTCACTGACACTCACTGTAATCGGTGCCATCAACTGGGGACTGATTGGTTTTTTCAACCTGAATCTTGTGGCTCTTCTTTTTGGAAGTATGAGTTTGCTTTCCAGAATCATCTATGGACTGGTCGGCCTTTGCGGGCTCTATCTGCTTTCTTTTTATGGTCTGGTTGAACAGGACAGAACTTCTTCCTGATCAGCATGCTTCCAGGGCTATCTTCATCATATTTTCAAAAGACTCCTGTCTCGCCAATGAAGATAATTCCTCATGTGTCACAAAAGAATCTGAAATAGTCAGAAGACACGCCGCATTTTTGCCAAGAAGCTTCGCATTGTGAAACAGTGCGAAGCTTTCCATTTCCACACATTCATGGCACATCAGAATCGTTGAGGTAGGTTGCTATACCATCCTTTGTCGTCAAAAGCAATGGGCGATAAAGCTGATTACGGTGAGCTCTACCCATGTTCATCGTTACGGTTTCATTGCTACCCAATCGGAAATCATAGTTATTGGTCATGATGACACCCATACCTTGCGTACGGGTTTCCGAAGTTCCCCAATCAGTTCTATTATTGGCACCTTTACCATAACGAACAGATGTCAAGAGTCCGTCATTTCCGACTTTCTTAACATCCATGTCTTGACCACCAGCTACATACTTGATACGAGCACGCAAGAGGGTGTCGATAGCATCAAAGTACGGTGTCTTCTTAGCCATGTAGTGACCATTTTCACGGTAGAGGTCTCCGTAATAAACACGTGTTACAGAGTCCTTGTTGGTCAACATGAGAGCATAGACAGATGGCAAGTTGTAAGACGCATAAGTCTTGTGAGCCTTATCAATATCCTGATTGTAAATCTCGAAGGCTTTCTTGATTTCATCACGAGTGAAATTATAACCAAACAAATTTGGGTTAATACGATCACGGATGATACGTTGAATAATCGTTTGAGCTTCTGTATCGTGGGCACGGGTGAAAATATAGTTAGCCATACGCTCACCGTTTTTATCATTGGCACCACGTGGGTTCAAACTACTATTGATGAAGGCAGTCATGTCCCCAAGCTGCATACGTGTATTTTTATCACGCATCAAGAGGTTGGTAAGGGCATTACGAAGGGCATTGTCAATCGGAAGTTGTGCCCCCTTAGTGTCCTTGTTGTAGTAAGGATCGTTGGCAGACCAAGCTTCCAAATATGACAAGTGTTTAAGTGGCATTGGCTTCAGACTTGTCAACACCATAGGCTGCTTTAAAGTAGTCTGATGCGATTTGGAGCAGGTCGGCATCCACATTGTCCAAGGCATCGACACGCAAACCGTCAAAGTTGGCTGTTGGGTCATTGGCCATGATACTTCCGATATTCATCATGAAGTGGAGCCAGTTAAGTTGTTCTGCCTGAACTGCTGGATTTGAGTTATCAATATCGTTGGCAAGCAAGAACTCGAGACCACCGATAGAATTGTCCTTGAAGTACTTACGTGTACCCGTTTGGTTAGTCGGTGTGCGGTTAAGCAAACGATAGTCAGAGTTGGCGTGGCTGGTACGGTTGCCAGTATCACCCTTACTGTTGTTAAAGAGCAACTGTCCACCTTGCAAGTGGTCATAGGAACTATTTTCAGTGCTACTATTCCAACCTGGCTGAGTCTTGATGAACTGGTCGATACTTGTACGCAACCAGTTTGTGTTGCCTTCACGCGCGATACGTTCTTCAATCTTAGTCTGAACCGCTTTAGCAGCTTGGTCTAGACTTTCCTGACTAGAGTTGGTTGAAAATGACCCTGCTCCAAGACCTTGATTTTGCATGTAGTTAAGGTAGTTGACCTGAGTAGACTTGTCAGGCCACCAAACCATCAATAGAGGACGTTTGTCCGCTTCAGTTGAAGCTGTCCAAGTCTTACCATCCTTGAGAATGCTCTTTGGACGGTACCAAGCATCCGCTGTGATGAAGGTGTCGAGTTGGTCCAAAGACTTGTCATCGTTTTGTAGAGCTGGTTTCCAGATGAAAAATCTACGGTTGCCTTGATAGGTTCTGTTGAAAATTCATCCTGAGACTTAGTCGCAAGTGCCCCTGTTTCAGCATCAAAGTAATAAGACTTACCATCTTGCTCAAAAACGAAGTTTTTACGTACACTACCGTCACTATTGACATAGTATTGTTTGCCGTTGATCCATTGGATACCAGTCGCTGTGTTGGTGTTGGCTTCTCGAGTTTCTGCCAAGTCACGACGACTACGTGTACGAGCTTCTGTACTTGCCGTATCAGTTGTTGCCGCACGGTCTGTAGTAGCTACACGATCCGTTGCAGTTACTGAAGCGTTAGTGTTAGTATTTGTATCTGTAGCTGTGGCGCTAGTATCAGTTGCAGCTGGTTGCACATTTGTACTTGGTGCTGCTTGACCTGAGTTAGATTCCACTGTCGTTGCATTTGAAGCAGATGCCGCTGCCCTATCTGTAACATTTGTTGTTGTGCTAGTCGCATCTGCGACAGGAATAGCCACGCTCGCAGTATTAGCATCTGCTGAGATAGTTGGTGCTACTGTAGTTGCTGCATCATTAGTTGTAGCAGGCGTTTCTTGAAGCAAATCCTGACTGCTATCACTCGACTGATTTGCAGGATTTTGCTCGTCGGCCTGAACCTGTTGATCCGCCAACAAAGTTCCACCAGCAACGGTAACCATTGAGAGTGCTGTCACCCCAATAGTCACCCAGTTCTTCTTCACTTTATGCATTTTCAAAGCGTACTTTTTGTTCCATAATATTTACCTTTTTCCCTTATATTATTTCTATCATAAGCTATTTGACAAGGGAATACAATTACACAACTATAACTGTCAGCTTTAATGTATAGCCCCTAGTTTTCTAAGAAATCAGGCTCAAATGAATGGTAGACGAAACGAGGAATTGGTATCTAACGGTATCATTAGGTTATAGCCCCTCCAAGCACTCCTTGCACCCCAACAATCTTAATTTATTTTTAAATAAAAAAATCCTTCATTTCTAAGATGAAATAAAGGCTTTGTGGGGAGGTATTAGCGAATAACTGTGAAAGTATGTGT
>ENA-OPZZ01000819-OPZZ01000819.1-human-gut-metagenome-genome-assembly--contig:-NODE-819-length-22048-cov-5.248848_pt1 | contig 22048 bp, 21 predicted proteins | sample MGYA00242487_ERZ504511 | MGnify/ENA primary metagenome ERZ504511 (study PRJEB26092, sample SAMD00036241) | human gut metagenome | host: Homo sapiens | study: EMG produced TPA metagenomics assembly of... | reverse complement strand
GATCGCCTAAGTTCCAAAAGCAGGCAGGTTTATGAAGAAATACGCAGTTTTCTTCCCTGTATTTACCAATGACACACCTAAATATAAAGAGATAGAAATGATGATAGACTATCTCAAAAAAGAAGATAAATAAAATGAAATATGCATTAGTAACCGGAGGAAGCCGAGGTATCGGCCGTGCTGTCAGTTGTAAACTGGCGGAAATGGGCTACTTTATACTGATAAATTATCAGAATAATGACGCAGAAGCGGAGAAAACGTTGCAGTTAGTACAGGAAAAAGGAAGTAATGGCGAGTTGATGAAGTTCGATGTGACCGACCCTGCCGCTATCACCCTTGCTTTGGGCAACTGGGCTTCCCAACACCCTGACGAATATATCGAGGTACTGATAAACAATGCAGGTATCCGCAAAGACAACCTGATGCTCTGGATGACAGGAGAAGAATGGAGCAAAGTGCTCGATATCAGCCTGAACGGATTCTTCAACGTGACACAGCCTTTATTGAAGAATATGCTGGTCAAACGTTATGGACGTATCGTAAATATCGTGTCATTGTCGGGCATTCAGGGAATGCCCGGCCAAGCCAATTACTCCGCAGCCAAAGGTGGCGTAATAGCTGCTACCAAAGCACTGGCACAGGAAGTTGCCAAGAAGAAAGTAACAGTCAATGCAGTAGCTCCGGGATTCATCCGTACGGATATGACGGAAGGAATTGATGAGAACGAATGGAAGAAACATATTCCCGCGGGACGTTTCGGCACTCCGGAAGAGGTTGCCGACCTGGTCGGTTTCCTGGCATCTCCAGCCTCATCCTACATCACAGGAGAAGTGATTTCCATCAACGGAGGACTATATACTTAAAATAAAAGCATAGAATAGACAAAATAATGAAAAGAGTTGTTATCACGGGAATGGGGATTTACTCTTGCATCGGCAAGAATCTGGATGAAGTAAAAGACTCACTATATAATGGGAAATCGGGAATTGGCATAGACCCAGTACGGAAAGAATTGGGTTATTTTTCTGCATTAACGGGGATATTGGAACGTCCCGACTTGAAGAAGTTGTTGGACCGCCGTAAACGTCTCTGTCTACCGGAGCAGGGAGAATATGCTTATCTCGCTACATTAGAAGCTTTCCGTAATGCCGGTATTAATGAGGATTTTCTCGAAGCCAATGAAGTGGGTATTTTGTATGGCAATGATAGTAGTGCCGCTCCTGTTATTAATGCAGTGGACATCATTCGTGAAAAGAAAAACACTGCACTGGTAGGTTCCGGTTCTATTTTCCAGTCGATGAATTCCACCGTGACAATGAACCTGTCAGTTATTTTCAAACTAAGAGGGGTCAACTTCACCATTGCCGGAGCCTGTGCAAGCGGTTCTCACGCTATTGGTATGGGTTACCTGCTTATAAAATCGGGATTACAGGATTGTATTCTTTGCGGTGGCGCACAAGAAGTCAATCCTTATGCAGTAGGAAGTTTCGACGGACTAAGCGCATTTTCCACCCAGGAAGCAGCCCCCGAGAAAGCCTCGAAACCTTTTGATAAACGACGTGACGGACTGATTCCGAGTGGAGGAGCCGCCAGTCTGGTATTAGAGAGTTATGAATCGGCTGTAAAAAGAGGAGCTCCCATTTTGGCCGAAGTCATCGGTTACGGTTTTTCATCCAATGGAGATCACATCTCCGTGCCTAATGTGGACGGTCCGAAACGTTCTCTTCAAATGGCTATCAAAGATGCAGGGATTGCACTCGAACAGATCAATTATATCAATGCACACGCCACTTCAACTCCGGTAGGTGACTTGAACGAAGCGAAAGCCATTGCGGAAGTATTTGAAGGGCATCACCCGTATGTGACCTCCACAAAGTCTATGACAGGACATGAAATGTGGATGGCCGGTGCCAGTGAAGTGATCTATTCCACCCTCATGATGAACAACGGTTTCATCGCTCCCAACCTCAATTTCGAGGAACCGGACGAGGCCTCTGCACAATTAAATATACCTACCCAACGGGTAAACCTGGAATTTGATACGTTCCTTTCCAACTCATTCGGATTCGGAGGAACCAATTCCACGCTAATCATACGCAAAATCAATCCATAATTTACTAAAGAAATCAGATATATGACAAATGAAGAAATCATCGAGAAGATAAGAACCACTCTGGCAGAAGAGTTTGAAGTAGACATCGACGTCATCCAGCCGGATGCACCGTTAATGGAAACTCTTGAACTGGACAGCCTGGACTTGGTCGATATGGTGGTACTGGTAGAAAAGAACTTCGGCTTCAACGTAACCGGACAAGATTTTGCGGGTATCAAAACCTTCCAGGACTTCTACGATCTCGTTATCACCCGTATGCAGGAAGCCAAGTAAATATGTCGACGTGGAAAGGCAAAACCCGGGGAGGAACATTCGGATACTTATTCTTTATTTACCTGATTAAGTATCTGGGCATTACTGCCGCTTATATATTTCTAAGTCTGGTAGTATTGTACTTCGTACCGTTTGCTCCGAAAGCCACTAAAAGCACCTGGTTTTATGCCCGCCACATTCTGAAATACAACCGAATACGCTCTTTGGGTATGTTGCTGCGCAACTATTACCGGTTAGGGCAAATCCTGATTGACAAAGTAGCTATTGGTAACGGAAAAGTCGATCAATACCGGTTTGAGTTCGAACGGTATCCGGAATTTCTGCAATTGCTGAACAGCGAACAGGGAGTAATTATGATTGGTGCCCATGTGGGAAACTGGGAAATAGGCGTTCCTTTCTTCGACGATTACGGAAAGAAAATCAATATCGTGATGTATGATGCCGAACATCGTAGAATCAAAGAGATATTGGAGAAAAATGGTCAGGACAAGGATTTTAAGATTATCCCCGTCAACGAAGATAACCTGACACACGTTTTCCGTATTACCGAGGCGTTAAACAAGAAAGAATATGTATGCTTCCAGGGCGACCGTTATCTGAATAAAGAGAAACTGCTGACAGGAACACTCCTGGGACAGAAAGCTCCTTTCCCTGCCGGTCCTTTCTTGCTTGGTTCGCGAATGAAAGTTCCGGTGGTATTCTACTTTGCCATGAGAGAGCCGGGCAGAACCTACCGTTTTCATTTTATAAGGACGGAACCAGTCATACGAACCAAAGAAAAGAAAGCAGAGATCGCTCTGCTCGAACAATATACGGCCGCTTTGGACCAAATACTGAAACGCCATCCGGAACAATGGTTCAACTATTACTCATTCTGGAAAACCACGAGTGACGGTTCGCCCTCCAAAGGATTGAAATAAAGATATAACAAAATAAAGATGCAACAGAATCAATATGATAAGGAACCGTTGACCGCGGTAGAGGCACAACGCCTGGCACAAGAAATAGCTTTCGGGCCCATCGTGTTTCAGGTATCACGCCTTATGCTCAAATTCGGTATTTTTCAGTTACTGGCCGACGAACGCGCTGGCATGACACAAGAAGAAATCAGCAAGGCTTGTGGGTTGTCTTCTTATGCGACACAAGTTTTGTTGGAAGCCTCATTAACCATCGGTACCGTATTGCAGCACGAAAACCGTTACCGCCTTGCCAAAGCCGGATGGTTCCTGCTCAACGACAAGATGGTACGCGTCAATATGGATTTCAACCACGATGTCAACTATCTGGGAATGTTCCATCTTGAAGAGGCTCTCACCAACGGACGTCCCGGAGGGCTGAAAGTATTCGGCGAATGGAGCACTATCTATGAAGGGCTGTCAAGCTTGCCCTCACAGGTACAAAAGAGCTGGTTCGGTTTCGATCATTATTACTCGGATTGCTCGTTTGACGAAGCTTTGGCGATTGTTTTCGCCCGTCATCCCAAGACTTTACTGGATGTGGGAGGTAATACCGGTCGATGGGCGACCAAATGCGTAAGCTATGACGATGCAGTGGAAGTAACTATTATGGACCTTCCGCAACAATTGGAGATGATGCGTCAACAAACTAAAGACCTACCCGGAGCAATGCGTATTCACGGGTATGGCGCCAATCTGCTCGATCCCGAAGTACCTTTCCCGACAGGGTTCGATGCTATCTGGATGAGCCAGTTCCTTGATTGTTTCTCGGAAGAAGAAGTAACCAGCATACTGACCCGTGCAGCCCGTTCTATGAGTGGGGAGAGTCGCCTCTATATCATGGAAACTTTCTGGAACCGGCAAAAGTTTGACACAGCCGCTTATTGCCTGACACAAATCAGTCTTTATTTCACAGCCATGGCAAATGGTAACAGCAAAATGTATCATTCGGATGATATGGAACGGTGCATCAAAGCAGCGGGATTGGAAGTTGAAAAGATAGATGACCATTTAGGAATGGGACACAGCATTGTACAATGCAGATTGAAATGAACAACAGGGAAGTTATCATACAAGGAGAAGGAATACTCAATTTGATTCCACAGCGTCCGCCCATCGTGATGGTGGACAGTTTCTTTGGTATCGAAAAGAATCATTCTTATTCCGGACTGACTGTTACTGCTGATAATATTTTCTACGAAACCGGAAAACTGCAAGAGGCAGGAATTATTGAACACATCGCTCAATCAGCAGCGGCACGTATCGGATTTCTTTATACCCGGCAGGGTGAAAAAGTACCGTTAGGGTTTATCGGCTCGGTAGACAAACTTAAAATCTACGATTTGCCAAAGAACGGGATGAAACTATTTACGGAGATTACCGTTGTACAGGAGGTATTCGACATTACATTGATTTCTGCACAAGTGAAAGTGGAAGACAAGCTGATAGCTGAATGCAGGATGAAAATATTTATAAAAAAACGAATGAAACGGAAAACGAATCAACAGGTTGCAGCTTTGACTAACCGGACTACCTTCAGAGTGCGGTTCAGCGAAATAGACTCCATGCAGATTGTATGGCATGGTGAGTATGTGCGCTATTTTGAAGATGGAAGAGAAGCTTTTGGCAACAGTATGGTTGGATTATATGAGTATTACCGGGAGGGATACATGGTTCCTATCGTGGATTTAACCTGTCAGTTCAAACAATCACTATCTTTTGGTGAAGAAGCGATTGTCGAAACGCGCTATATTGCCTGTGAAGCAGCCAAGATAAAATTTGAATACATTATCTACCGGGCTACCGACCAGAGTATAGTAGCCACCGGAAGCACCATACAAGTGTTCCTGAACCTGAATAAAGAATTGGAGCTTATGAATCCTCCGTTTTATCTGGAATGGAAAAAGAAATGGAATATCCTTTAAATATATACATCACAGCCCATACGCTGATTAGTTCGTTAGGTTTCGGCATCCCGGAAAACCTGGAAGCCATCCATAACTACCGAAGCGGAATCCGTATGCAAGAAGCCGGCCTAATTTCCGATCATCCCCTATTGGCGGGAATGATTGATTCTGTGGAATTGGAAAAACGGGCGAAGCTGATGCAGATTACGGATTATACCCGAATGGAGCAATTATTCATACTGGCTATCCAAGAGGTTATTTCTCAATCGGGAGCCGACTTGCGGGAGCCGGATTGTACCTTGTTATTATCTACCACTAAAGGAAATATAGATTTATTGAGTGAATTACCTGCTGACAGTCCGGTTTTTCTTTGGAAAACGGCGGAACGAATCGGAGATTTCTTTGGAGCGACAAATCAGGTAGAGGTCATCTCCAATGCCTGTATATCAGGAGTCTCGGCACTAATCGTCGCTAAGAGATGGATAGAATCAGGACGTTACAAACGAGTGATTGTGGCAGGTGGGGATATTCTTTCTCATTTCATTACCAGCGGCTTTCTATCGTTTCGATCTGTCAGCGCACACCTTTGCCGACCATACGATATACAACGGGATGGATTAAGTCTGGGCGAAGCCTGTGGAGCTGTTCTTTTAGAAACTCAAGGAAACGCGAATCATATTATTCTCTCCGGAGGAGCAATCAGCAATGACGCCAACCATATATCCGGTCCTTCCCGAACAGGGGACGGTTTAGCTCTAGCCATTAATCAGGCAATGGAAGAAGCCGGAGCACTCCCCGAAGACATTAGCTTTATCAATGCACACGGAACAGCTACGGTTTACAATGATGAAATGGAATCCAAAGCCATACATCTGGCGGGATTAGCTGCAGTTCCGGTGAATAGCCTCAAGCCCTATTTCGGTCATACATTAGGAGCTTCGGGCATTATCGAAACCATACTTTGCATAGAGCAACTAAAAGAAGGAAGATACTACGGAACTTTAGGGTATGAAACACTCGGTGTTCCCATGCCTATCACTGTCTATACCACTCATCAGCCGATGCCGATGAAATGCTGCATCAAAACTGCTTCCGGTTTCGGAGGCTGTAATGCCGCACTGGTATTATCCCTCCCCGATGCTCATCTGAAACAGAAAGCAAACTCGCAGGCAACCGACAAAGCGAGTGCTCCGTCAGTTTGCAAAGCAGTGGTGGAATCGGGCAACATGGTCACAATCAGACCGGGAGCAGTAGAAAGTAAAGGAACAACTGTATTCAGCTCTTCGGAAACAGACTTTGCACCATTCATCCGGGAAGCATACAAGCATCTGGGAGAAAACAATATGAAGTTCTATAAGATGGACAACCTCTGTAAGCTGGGATATGTAGCTGCCGAATATTTACTGAAAGATACAAACTACCGTCCGAAAGAGATTGGAATCATTCTTGCCAATGCTTCTTCCTCTCTGGATACGGACTGCAAACATCAGGCAATCATCAGTAAAGAAGGGGACAAAGCAGCCAGTCCTGCCGTGTTTGTCTACACTCTCCCCAATGTAGTATTGGGAGAAATCTGTATCCGGCACAAGATTCAGGGAGAGAATACATTCTTTGTCCGTCGGCAATCAGATGCTGCCTCATTAGAGGATTATGCAAGGATTGTGATGGCGAAAAGTAAGTTACGCACCTGTATCATAGGCTGGTGCGAACTACTGGACGGACATTATCAAGCAGAATTTAAACAACTTAATAATATATCAACGATTTATGGATAATTTAGATCAAACCAAAAAAGAACTGATGGACGAAGTGAAAGGGAAACTAATCGAAGAGTTGAACCTTGAAGAAATCACTCCGGAAGATATTGACAATGAAGCCCCTCTGTTTGGCGACGAAGGTCTTGGCCTTGACTCCATTGACGCACTCGAAATCATCCTGATTCTGGAACGCGAATACGGTATAAAGATAGAGAACCCCAGTGAAGGAAAACAAATCTTCTACTCGGTACGTACACTGGCAGACTACATCATTGCTAATCGCAAAGCTTAACCGATGAAGATATACGTCACCGGATTGGGAGTTGTTTCGGGCATCGGTATCGGAGTTTCCGAAAATATAGAAGCGTTGAGACAAAGAAAGCATGGCATCGGAAAAGTAACTCTTTTTCCGACTGCTCTCGATGTGCCCGTATCCGAAGTGAAACGTAGCAATGAGGAACTAAAGCAACTGATCTCTTTACCTCCGCAACGCACTGTATCACGTACGGCCTTGTTGGGAATGATAGCAGCCAAAGAAGCAATGAAAGATGCGGGACTCACACCACCATTACGTATCGGTTTTATTTCCGCCACTTCCGTTGGCGGCATGGATTTGAGCGAGCACTTCTATGAATCTTTCAAGAAAAACCCGGGACAGGGACGGTTACGGGAAGTAATTTCACACGACTGCGGAGCCAGTACAGAATTGATTGCTTCGTATTTGGGTATCAATGATTTTATAACCACCATCAGTACAGCCTGCTCGTCAGCAGCCAATGCCATCATGCTGGGAGCAAGAATGATTAAACACGGGCTACTGGATGCTGCTATCGTGGGAGGTACGGATGCACTTTGCCGGTTTACGCTCAATGGATTCAACTCCCTGATGATTTTGGACAAAACACATTGCCGTCCCTTTGACCGCTCACGTACCGGATTAAATCTGGGAGAAGGTGCCGGTTACTTAGTGCTTCAATCGGAAAGTTCACTCCAAAGAACTCCTTATTGCGAACTTAGCGGTTACGCCAATACGAATGAGGCTTATCATCAAACAGGAAGTTCTCCTGAAGGGGACGGTGCCTTTCTGTCAATGAGTGAAGCTATCGCTTCCAGTGGTATTTCCCTTGAAAAAATCGATTATATCAATGTACATGGAACAGGTACTCCCGGCAATGATGCGTCAGAAGGCATGGCGCTCCGAAGAATCTTTGGAGAACACGTTCCGCCATTTAGTTCGGTAAAAGCTTTTATCGGACATACCTTAGGAGCTTCCGAAGGAATTGAAGCTGTTTACTCCGTTCTTTCAATAGATAAAGGGCTGATTTATCCCAACCTGAACTTTACGGATGCGATGCCGGAAACAGGACTGATACCGGAAACCTCTCTTCAAGAAGGAATCCCCATCCGACATGTGTTATCCAACTCTTTCGGTTTCGGAGGAAACGATTCATCGCTCCTCTTTTCCGCAACGAATTTTCCAGCATGAACGCACCTTTAAGTATTTAAGCCTATGCAGCCAGTTTATATTCAACGCATCGCTTCCATTCATCCGCCAAAGGATCATTCACCAGGAAATAATCGCCCTTATCTTCAGGCTTACGAATCCGATTATAAGGATATTATCACCAATGCGACCTTGCGCAGACGCATGAGCCGTATCGTAAAAATGGGGGTGGCTTGCGGATTGGAATGTATGGGTGAACTATCTCCTGAAAAGATACAAGGAATCATCACAGCAACAGGATTGGGCTGCTTGACAGATACGGAAAAATTCCTGAACAACCTATTGGATAATGAAGAGCGGATGCTGAATCCTACTCCTTTTATCCAGTCGACATTCAATACAATCGGTGCACAAATAGCTCTGATTCATCAAATACATGCCTACAACATGACTTATGTCCACCGTGGTCTTAGTTTTGAAAGTGCTTTATTGGACGCTATGATGAAAATAGGAGAAGGAAGCGAGAATATACTTGTGGGAGCCATCGATGAAATGACAGAAACCAGTTACACGATTCAGCAACGGCTGGGAGTGCTGAAAGGGATAGCAGCAGGAGAAGGTGCTCAATTCTTCCTGTTAAGTCGGGAAGCCGGAGAGCATCCGTTGGCTGAAATACAGGGAATCGAAACTTTCATAGGGAAACAGACTACAGAAGAAATCAGCTCCCGAATCATCCGTTTTTTGCAACGAAATGGTTTAGAATGTCAGGATATTCAGTGGTTGGTTACCGGGAAAAACAAGAAGCCACACAATCAAGATGACTCTCACGAGCAAACTGTTGACAATGGCAACTCTATTTATGAAGAGCTTGAAACAAACCTTTTCCCGGAAAGTGTTCATCTTAGTTTTAAGAATGAATGTGGTGAATATCCTACCGCAACATCGTATGCGGTATGGAAAGCAGTGAACGAATCGGCCAACTGCACTACCTCGACCCATATATTGATTTATAATCATCACCACTCCATCAATCATTCATTGATTCTAATCCGGAAAAGCGTATGATAATCGTTTGCCTCCTTCTTTGCTTGCTCTTGCTCCTGTCTTTTCTCGTTTATGCCTCTTATAGCATTCAATCGGGAATTTACCTCCGGTCATTTTGCAAAAAGCATACTGCGGAAAAGATTGTCGCCCTGACTTTTGATGACGGCCCCGACTCCCTACAGACTCCCAAAGTTCTGCAGGTACTAAAAGAATATCAGGTAACCGCCTGTTTCTTCTGTATCGGTCATAAGGTAAAAGGGAATGAAGCAATCTTGCAAAAAATGGTGGCAGAAGGTCATCTGATTGGAAATCATTCGCATACCCATTCCGGTTTATTCCCGCTATACGGGCTCTCCAAGATGAAAAAAGACTTGCAAACTTGTCAGTGTGAACTAGAACGAGTAACTTCGCAGCCGGTTAGTTTGTTTCGTCCGCCGTTCGGTGTCACTAATCCAACGATTGCGAAAGCCGTTCGACAGTTAGGATATACCCCTATAGGATGGAGCATCCGTACACTGGATACACAACAAGCACCGGATAAAGTCCTTGCCAGGATTCGGAAACGTCTTGAACCGGGAGCCATTATTCTGTTGCACGACCGGATGCCTGACAGCGACCAGCTAGTGAAACAAATCTTGGATTTGCTGAAAGAACAAGGATATACCGTTGTCCGTCCGGACAAACTATTGGCATAAAATAAAAAAAGGTATGAGAACTTTATTAATATATTTATCGCTTTTCTTCTTGTCAATAGCCTCTACCCATGCCCAGGGCATGAAAAAGATGGCGCAAAAGACAGAGTTTGAAAGCCGCCTGGCAAAGGAGGCGCAAACCGTAGAGTCCATCGAAAGCGATTTCACCCAAGTGAAATATCTCGATGTATTCGATGAGAAGGTTACTTCCAAAGGGAAGTTCTACTACCAGAAGACCCATAAAATCTGCATGGAATATTTCCGCCCGATGGATTATCTCATCGTGATAAACGGCAGTAAGCTCAAAATCGTTTCGGATGGCAAGAAAAGTATCATGAATCTTAGTTCGAACAAAATGATGGCACAGATGCAGGATATGCTGACCGCGTGTATGATAGGCGACCTGTCTAAAATGTCGTCCAACTACCTGCTGGAGTATTTTGAAGACGCACGATACTATCTGGTTAAAATAAAACCGACCAACAAAGCGGTACAAGCCTATATTGCCGGTATAGAAATCTATCTGGACAAGAAAGATATGTCGGTACACAAACTCCGTCTGTCCGAAACAGCCACAAACTATACAGAATACGAATTCTATAATAAAAAGTTCAACTCCCTGAAGAATGAGACGAAGTTTGCGATTCGTTAGTCTGATGGTTCTGCTGTTCTTATGGATACAGATCCAGACTTCCTGCTCTCCACGGATGAGCGGGGAAGGAAGTACTGTGCTCCCCGCTATCGAACTAACACAAGGAGAAAGCTCGCAAAAATACAATATCCAACTGGATTTCATGAAACATCACATGAGCGGTATGCTAATAGTACGCCGTATGCCTGATAACGAAATCCGGATCGTAGCGTCTACTTACTTCGGACTAAGCCTTTTCGATTTTTCTCTACGCAACGATCAGTTTACTGTCAACAGTTGCATTGAACCCATGAAAAAGGAAAAGGTGCTGAAACTTCTGGAGATGGATTTCAGACGTCTGTTCTTAAGTGGGAAAGATATTCGTGTGAAAACGACTAAAGACAGTGCTACTGAAAAAAGAACCAGTGGAAAAGGCTTTGGAAAGTCAGTGGTCTACATCATTGGCAATACTCCGGGCGATCCCGCACAAATAAAAATCAAACATCCGTGGATTCGGTTAACGATCCGTCTGGACAAACTATCTAAAGAGATTTAATATATGCTACTTGATAACTTCTATACCATCCTTTCCTCCGAATCATCGGACTCAACGATCTGGACTATCCAGGTAAAGTTGAATCCCGGGCATCCTGTTTATCAGGGACATTTCCCCGGACATCCGGTAGTTCCGGGAGTTTGCCTGTTACAACTTATCAAGGAATGTGTAGAAGACATTCGCCAGCAAAAATTGCAAGTAACACAAGTGTCTTCCTGCAAGTTTCTTTCGGCTATCAATCCTATAGAAACACCGCACATTTCGGTGGCACTGACTTTTAAAGAGACAGAAGAAGGTACACTTCAGTTGCAAGCGGAAGGGACTATAAAGAAGGAAGCTGTAAAAAAGAGTACTGTGAAAGAGAGCACTGTAGAGGAAAATACCGTAAAGAGCGAATGTTTCATCAAACTAAAAGCTGCACTTACCCCGACAGTATGAAGGAACAAATAAGTACAGCCTATTGGCACGAGAAGTTGAAACAATTAGGGATCATCGTTATCATCCCAAGTTACAACAATGGAAAGACACTGGCGGACGTCATAGAAAGTGTACGTTTCTACGCCCCCGATATCCTTGTTGTCAACGACGGTTCTACAGATGAAACTGCCGGAATACTTAGCCGGGAATCTAACTTACATATCATCACCCACCCTGCCAATCAAGGAAAAGGAGTAGCTTTGAGACATGGACTATCCTTTGCCAAAAAGCTAGAATTTCGGTATGCAATCACCATTGATTCTGACGGACAGCATTTCGCTTCGGATATTCCCGCATTGATCGAAGCCATAGAAAAAGAACCGGACACATTATTGGTAGGTGCCCGTAACCTCGCCTCGGACAACATGCCGGGAAAGAATACATTTGCCAATAAGTTTTCCAACTTCTGGTTTACCCTCGAAACAGGTATCAAACTGCAAGATACTCAATCCGGCTACCGCCTGTACCCCATCCAACGAATGAATGTGGACAAGTGGTATTACACCGCCAAATACGAATTTGAGTTGGAAGCACTTGTCTTTGCTGCCTGGGGAGGCATTACCGTTAAAAACATTCCGGTACATGTTTATTATCCGCCACAGGAAGAGCGAGTTTCTCATTTCCGACCGTTCCGCGATTTCACCCGTATCAGTATCCTGAACACAGTACTGGTGCTCGTCACTTTCCTTTGGATCATCCCCCGAAACTTCTTCCGTAAACTGACCTGGAAGAACTGCAAGCAGTTTTTCTCGGATCATGTCACCCACTCCCCCGAATCTAATCTGCGGATCACGGCTGCCATCACACTCGGCGTATTCATGGGGATCGTTCCGGTATGGGGATATCAAATGCTAATCACGTTATTTCTGGCACATTTGTTCAGACTGAATAAAGTCATAGCTATTGTAGCAGCCAATATCAGTATCCCTCCGATGATTCCATTTTTGCTGTACGGCAGTTACGTAACCGGTTGCAAAGTGCTGGGAGATCCTGTCAATCTGCATTTAAACGAACTTTCTTTTGAAAATGTAAAATCAGTCATAGAGCAATATTTAATAGGAAGTGTTATCTTTGCAGTCGGTTGCAGCATACTGGCAGGAACCATCGCGTTCATTCTGCTCACGGCGTGTAGGAAAAAAAAGATATGACCCAGTTTTTTATCGGACTATATGATTATTTCGAGAGGCACAAGATTCTGTTCTATTTGTCACTCATCAGTTGTGTCCTGTTAATGGGATTCTTTGCCCTGCAAGTAAGGTTCGAAGAGAACATCACACAATTTTTCCCCGACACTAAAGATTCCCAGAACACAATCAAAGTATTCGACAATCTCAAGATTAAGGATAAGATTATCATTATGTTATCCTCGGCAGATACCTGCCACCGCGTAGAACCCGACTCCCTGATAGAAGCAGCCGGACAACTGCAACAAACCCTGACTGAAAAAGCCGGAGGAAAACTGATTAAAGGAATTCTCGCACAGGTAGACCAAAGCCTCATCCAAGGAGCCACAGACTTCGTTTATGAACATCTTCCGCTTTTCCTGACAGATACGGACTATCAACGCTTCGATTCCTTACTGACGGATAAAGGGATACAGGCTGTCATGCAAAAGAATTATACCAATCTCCTCTCTCCTGCCGGAATTGCATTAAGAAGCTATATTCTCCGGGACCCGCTCGGACTGGGAAGCGAAACCCTGAAACATTTGCAAGATTTCCAGTTGGAAGCCAACTACGAGATTTATGACGAACATATCTTCTCCAAAGACGGTTCCACCTTACTTATGTTCATTACCCCGGTATTCAGTACAGGCAGCACCGGAAAGAACGACGAACTGATAAAGATACTCGAAGAAGAGCTCAAGCACGTACAGGAAAAATCTCCTACTATTCGAGCTGAATATTTCGGCGGTCCCTCCGTGGGAGTCTACAACGCCCGTCAGATTAAGAAAGATACCATCCTGACTTCCTCTCTGGCACTGCTTATCATCATTGTATTTATCTCACTCGTTTTTAAACGAAAGAGATCGATACCGTTGATTATTACTCCGGTACTGTTCGGAGGATTATTCGCCCTGTTTCTCATTTTCTTTATTAAAGGAAGTATCTCCGCCATTGCAGTGGGAGCCGGTTCGGCAGTGATGGGTATTGCACTAAGCTATTCCATTCACATGCTGGCACATCAGAACCACGTTTCCACCGTACAACAACTTATTAAAGAGATAGCCTATCCGCTTACGGTAGGTAGTTTCACCACCATCGGCGCATTTCTGGGATTGATATTCACCAGTTCCGATCTGTTACGCGACTTCGGATTGTTTGCCTCTCTGGCATTGGTGGGCACCACCCTCTTCTGTCTCATTTACCTGCCTCATTTTCTGAAAGGACAGGCAGACGTCAAACAGGGACGCATACTACGCATCATCGAGAAAATAAACGCTTATTCTTACGAAAAGAATAAATGGCTGGTAGGCGGCATCCTCCTCATTACAGTGATCTGTTTGTTTACTTCGCAAAAGGTGGGCTTCAACAACGATATGATGAGTCTCAACTATGAGCCCCGCCATCTCCAACAATCAGAAGAAAAATTACTGCAACTCTTCGACAACGACGAAAAGACCGTGCTTTTTGTCAGTGTGGGCAAAGACATGAATCAGGCTACCGAAATTTATGCAACGACCAATCAGAAGTTATCGGCACTGAAAGAGCAGGGACTCATCAAAGAGTATGCCTCCGCCTCACAGTTTCTGATCTCTCCGCAAGAGCAGCAAAAACGCCTGAAGAAATGGAAAGATTACTGGACGGATGAAAAACAGCAACAAGTCCGTGAACAGTTGGAAACAGTTGCCGCCGAATATCGTTTCCGCCCGGGAAGCTTCGAACCTTTTTATCAATGGATGAACCAGCCTTTCGGTGAATATCATTACACCGCGCAAGAAGACGATTTATCCGGCAAGCTATTGAATGAATGGCAAACCTCTGCCGATTCCATCACCATGCTTATCAGCCAGATACGGATCAGCGAACCGAATAAGGAAGCTGTGTACCAGAACTTTAATAAAGACCCGAATGTAGTCATCTTCGACCGTTCCTATTTTGCCAACAAATGGGTATCGGCCATCAATGACGACTTTTACCTGATTCTGTACATCTCTTCTTTCCTCATATTCTTTGCACTATGGTTCTCCTACGGACGTATCGAACTTACCCTGATGAGCTTTCTCCCAATGCTAATCAGCTGGGTAATCATCTTGGGATTGATGGGAATTCTGGGGATTGAGTTCAATATTATCAACATCATCCTGTCCACCTTTATCTTTGGCATTGGAGATGACTTCAGTATCTTCATTATGGACGGGCTACAAAACAAATACCGTACAGGTCAGAAGGTGTTGAATTCCCATAAAACGGCTATCTTCTTCTCCGCCTTCACCACAGTGGTCGGTATGGGAGCACTTGTGTTTGCCAAACATCCGGCTTTGCAATCCATTTCCCTGATTTCCATTCTGGGTATGATAGCAGTAGTACTGGTGGCCTATACCATTCAGCCACTCATTTTCCGGTTCTTCATCGCAGGACCCGCTTCCAAAGGATTACCGCCTTATACGCTTATCGGATTGATACGTACCGTGTTGCTCTTCCTGCTTTTCTTTATCGGCTGCATCGTCCTCCGTATATTGATTATCCTGCTTTATCCGGTGCCTGTGCGCAAAAGCAGCAAGCAGCGTTTGGTGTGCCGCTTGATACAAATCACCTGCAAAGGAATTTTGCTACTGGCCACCGCCGTCAAAAAAGAACATATCAACAAAGCCAACGAACGCTTCCGGCATCCGGCAATTATCATTGCCAACCACCAGTCGTTCATCGACATTCTGGTATTGCTGTCTCTTTCATCTAAAATCCTGATGGTAACCAACCATTGGGTATGGCACTCTCCTTTCTTCGGAGCCATCATTCGTTATGTCGACTTCTATTATATAGGCGAAGGATACGAGCAATATATGGAACGGATGCGGAAAAAAGTGAAGGAGGGCTACTCCATCGCCATTTTCCCAGAAGGCACACGTACCTATAACGGAAAGATGAAACGTTTCCACAAAGGAGCATTCTATCTGGCAGAAGCATTGAAACTGGATATTCTGCCGATCCTGCTTTACGGTAATAACAAAATCATTGCCAAAGCACAGCCTTTCAATATCCGGAAAGGAATCATCTATACAGAAATACTTCCCCGTATACCACTAGACGATCTGTCTTTCGGAAGTACTTATCAGGAGCGTACCAAACGCATATCCGCTTACATGAAAGAGGTTTATGCCCGTATCTGCCGTGAACAGAACACGACGGACAATCCGGCGTTCTACGAAGCTCTTATCCAGAACTATATCTATAAAGGTCCCGTCGTAGAATGGTATATCCGTATTAAAGTAAAGATGGAAAAGAATTACCGGCTATTCAACCGGTTGATTCCCGTCCAAGGGCAAATCACAGACATCGGTTGCGGCTTCGGCCCGTTATGCTATATGCTGTCTCTGCTTTCCGAGGACCGGGAAATCCTGGGTATTGATTACGATGAAGACAAGATAGCGCTGGCGCAGCACGGATGGTTACGCAACGAGCATCTCCAGTTCAAGCATGGCAATGCATTGGAATATCCCCTGCCGGAAAGTGATGTCTTTATCCTGAACGACATGCTTCACTATATGAGCTACGAACATCAACAAACCCTATTGTTGAAATGTGCCGGTCGCTTACGTTCACAAGGAATGATTATCATACGCGACGGAAATTCAGCCAACGCTTCCAAGCACCGGTTAACCCGGTTCACGGAATTACTATCCACCCGTATCTTCAACTTCAACCGGACAACCGGAGAACTGTATTTCACCACTGAAACCCAATTACGGGAAATAGCAGTCGCCTGTGGAATGGCTGTCGAAATCATTCCTAATGACAAATATACATCAAACACCATTTACATATTTAGAAAACCGAACTAGTATGAGCAAATATGACATCATCATTATCGGCAGCGGCCTTGGCGGACTGGAATGCGGAGCGATTCTTAGCAAAGAGGGATTCAACGTATGCGTAGTAGAAAAAAATGCGCAATTCGGCGGATGCTTCCAGACTTACCAACGAAAAGGGCATCTGTTGGATACGGGTATTCATTATGTAGGAAGCCTGGATGAGGGTCAAGTGATGAACCAGTATTTCCGCTATTTCGGTATCATGGACAAGCTGAAAATAAAACGCTTGGACGATGCTGCTTTTGATACGATCTACTATAAAGGAAAAACATACGATTATGCAATGGGATACCCGCAGTTTATTGAAACCATCTGCCGTTCCTTCCCGCATGAGAAAGAAAACTTGAAATGCTATGCCGAACAGCTTCAGGCTGTCGGAAACCTGATTAGCGTAGACCACCTGAAACAAGGCACACTCGCTTTGGAGGGTATGAAATACTTTTGTACCTCTGCCGCCCATCTGATTGCGGATATCACTCCGGACCCCGCCTTACGAAATGTACTGGCAGGTTCAGCTTTACTCTACGGAGGTTTGAAAGATGTCTCCACTTTCTACCAGCATGCCATGATTAATCACTCCTATATTGAAGGCGCCTACCGTTTTGTAGACGGAAGTATGCAAGTCAGTCTGGAGCTAATCAATGTAATCCGGGCAAACGGAGGGACCGTGCTCAATAACAGTGAAGCCACCCGCATCATCGTTGAAAACGAAAAGGTACAAGGGGTTATCATCAATGGAGAAGAGCGACTGGAAAGCGACTTCGTCATCTCCAATATGCATCCCCAACGGACATTGGAGATACTGGATAAAAACCGTAGCATCAAGAATGCCTATATTTCCCGCATCCGTTCGTTGGAAAATACCTACGGCATTTTTACGCTCTACCTGGTAATGAAGAAAAAAAGCACTCCTTATCAGAACCGCAACCTGTATCTGCATGCGAACAATAAAGTGTGGTATGACAAACTGCTCTATCCGGGACGGACCACCAACTGTATGATTTCCATGCAAGCGTCTTCCGAGGACAGTCAATATGCCAGTGTCATTTCCATCCTGACACCTATGTATATAGATGAACTGTCTGCCTGGAAGGACACGACTCCCGAACATCGGGGAGAAGACTACCAATCCTTCAAAAAGGAGAAAGCAGAACAGATTCTCCGCTTCATCCGAGGACATGGCATTGACCTTTCAGAAAACATAGAAGAGATGTATACCACTACTCCATTAAGCTATCGGGACTATACAGGAACAGTGGATGGTTCCGCGTATGGGATTATCAAAGATTATAAATGTCCGCAAATTGGTTTCGTATCTACAAGAAGCCGCTTGGGAAATCTCTTTCTCACCGGGCAAAACCTGAATGTGCATGGTGCATTAGGGGTAACACTAACTGCCATGCTGACTTGTGCGGAGTTTGTAGGACAAGAATATCTGGCTAAAAAAGTAGGAAATGCATAGAATAGTCAAAAAGACACTCCAATACACGGGCTTCCTTTTCCTGTCGCTCATCGTTCTATTGATAGCCGGAATCAGCTATCTCTACTTTTCTGCAGATATGCAAACGCCCAAACATGAGCAAAGCATGACCACAGACAAAGTGATTGATATAGACAGTCTCCACCTCCGGTATTATGGAGATAACTTTCTCCGGCACAGCGACAGCGGCTTATGGGAATTGTTTGTGAAAGGGGATGCTTTCCAGAGAGGAGAAGCTATCGGGAAACTGTCTTCCGACCTGCTCCACTATCAAGAGAAAGTGTTCGTGGATCAGATTCGTGAGATTGTTCCTTCAGACAGTTATCTGAAATTCCTCCGGTTCTTCATTGTATTATTCAACCGTAATCTGGGTGAGAACGTCCTCGAAGAATACCGCGACGAGATCTACGGAATCTCGCTATCATGTACGCATGAATACGACTTCATCGGCACTCCTTACGAACGCCAGTTGAATTACCATTCGGCACACGACCTGGGACATGCCATGCAAGATTATATGTTAGTGGGATGCAGTTCGTTCGCCACTTGGGGAACACAAAGTGCAGATTCATCCCTGCTGATCGGACGTAACTTCGATTTCTATGTAGGAGATGCCTTCGCAGAGAACAAGCAGGTGGCTTTTTATGTACCGGAGCAAGGATACAGGTTTGCTTCCGTCGGATGGCCCGGTATGATAGGAGTGTTATCCGGCATGAACGAGACAGGTCTTACCGTGACAATTAATGCTGCCAAATCTGCTGTCCCCACAGGTTCCGCCACCCCCATTTCCATCCTGACCAGAGAGATTCTGCAATATGCAGCCACTATTGATGAAGCCTTTGCCATCGCCAAAAAACGGGAAACATTCGTCTCCGAATCCATATTGATAGGTTCTGCCAAAGATGGCAAAGCCGCGATTATCGAGAAATCTCCGGAGAAAACTGTGCTTTTCACCGGAAAAGAAGCCAATCGGCTCATCTGCACCAACCATTACCAATCGGAAGAATTCAGCAAGGACGAACGAAACATGGAAAATATCCGCACTTCCGACAGCCCATACCGTTTTGCACGATTAACGGAACTCATTAATGAGGATCTTCCGATCGATGTCTCCAAAGCCGCCTCTATCCTGCGTGACCACAAAGGCCTGCAAAACACAGACCTGGGACTGGCCAACGAAATGGCCATCAATCAGTTTATTGCCCATCATTCCGTCATCTTCCAACCGGAGAAACGGCTGATGTGGGTATCGACCTCTCCCTGGCAATGTGGGAAATACGTAGCCTATGACCTGAATAAGATATTCAAAGACACGATTGATTGGCAACACGAAATATACAGTTCCGACCTGACCATTCCGGAAGATAAATTCATCGACACACCGGAGTTCCAGCATCTTCTCACGTATAAGAAACTGACTCCGCTTTTATTGAAGAAAATCAGAAAAAAGGAACAGATAGAGGAATCTGTTTTAAAAACATACCAAGCCTCCAATCCTTCCCTATACTATGTATATGAAGTAATAGGAGATTACTACGAGGCCATGCAGCAACCTCAACAGGCCATTGCATACTGGCAACAGGCATTGAAGAAATCCATTCCCAAGTTGCAAGAGAAAGAACGTATCCAACAGAAAATTCAAAAACAATCCAAAGATGGAAAAGAATCCTGAAATTCAGTTCCGCTCACCGGAAGATATCAAAAGCTATCAGGAAGAACAGTTAGCCAAAGTGTTAGCCTACCTGCAAGCACATTCCAAGTTCTATCAACAGATGTTTGCCGAACATCACATTGATGTCAATCAAATAAAGACGATTGAAGACTTGCAACAGATCCCCGTCACTACCAAGACGGACCTGCAACTCCATAACGATGATTTCATCTGCGTAGACAAAGAGGAAATTATCGACTATGTGACGACTTCGGGCACATTGGGAGATCCGGTCACTTTCGTTCTCACCTCTGAAGACCTGGACCGTCTTTCTTACAACGAATACTTATCTTTCACCACCACCGGATGCACCAAGCAAGATATTCTTCAATTGATGACTACCATCGACCGCCGTTTCATGGCAGGCTTGGCATATTATATGGGAGCCCGCGAACTGGGTATGGGAGTGATCCGTGTAGGCAACGGCATCCCGGAACTGCAATGGGACACAATTCGACGGATACATCCGACTTGTGGAATGGTAGTCCCCTCTTTCCTTATCAAACTGATAGAGTTTGCCGAAAAGAATCATATCAACCATAATACCTGTTCCATGCAGAAGTGCATCTGTATCGGAGAAGCATTGCGCAATCAGGAATTCCAGTTGAATACGCTCGGACAGAAAATACACGATAAATGGCCTGCCTTGCAGTTGTATTCCACTTATGCCTCCACCGAAATGCAGTCGTCCTTTACCGAGTGTAATGAATTCCACGGAGGGCATTTGCAACCGGAACTTATCATTGTAGAGTTTCTGGATGATAACAATCGTCCTGTGGAAGAGGGAGAAGCAGGGGAAGTGACGATCACGACGCTCGGAGTCAAAGGTATGCCGTTGCTCCGTTTCAAAACAGGTGATATTTGTTACCACCACACCGATCCCTGTGGTTGCGGGAGAAATACCATCCGCCTAAGCTCCATCCTCGGCCGGAAAGGACAAATGATTAAATACAAAGGAACGACGTTGTATCCGCCTGCATTATTCGACATTCTGGATAATATACCTTCGGTAAAAAACTATATCATTGAAGTTTATACCAATGAATTGGGAACGGATGAGATTCTGATTCGTATCGGAAGCGAGAACCGTAGCGAAGCCTTTGCCAAAGAGATTAAAGATCTGTTCCGTTCGAAAGTCAGAGTGGCGCCAAGCATCAATTTTGAATCGGCAGAGTACATTGCCAAGATACAAATGCCTCCAATGAGTCGAAAAACGATAAAATTCATTGATTTACGATAATTATTTTCTACTTTTGGAAGTTAGTAACCAACTATATCACTTTAACATTAACGTATATGAAAAAACTTATTCTATTCTTATTCTTGAGCACGAGCCTGTTCTGTTTCGGACAAGGCAAGAGTGCATTGAAAGACATTCAGTCTATTAAGTTCTATGGGGTAGACTACTCCCAAGTAAAAATTTTCGGTGCAGATGAATCACCGGCACAATTCAAAGATGCTTTCAGACGTATCAATGAACTGTTCATCACAGAAGCTAAGAAGTATAACGTAGGAAAACAATTGAAAAAAGAAGTGACAGAGATTTCACTGGATGCCGTTAATCAGGTGAACGAAAACATCGACCTGGCCGAGCTAATGACTGCTAAAAGAGAATATACTCTTAGTAAAGAGCAAATCAAAGCAGCCATCAACGCATTGCCTATCCAGAAAACACCCGGAGTAGGTATGGTGTTTATCGCACAGTTCCTGGACAAATCAAACAATAGAGGTACGTATGAAGTCGTATTCTTCAATACCGAAACAAAGGAAATCATTGAAGAATGGATTACCGACGGCAAGGCACGTGGTTTCGGATTGCGCAACTATTTGGGCAGGCTCTATCTATAGCGCACTCAAGAACTATAAAGCAATAAAATACAAGATATGAGAAAACGTACATATTAGTACTGGCCTTATTATTAAGTATCAGTACATATGTCGCAGCACAGAATTACACAGAAGTAGTGTATTTAAA
>ENA-OPZZ01000816-OPZZ01000816.1-human-gut-metagenome-genome-assembly--contig:-NODE-816-length-22102-cov-2.863663_pt1 | contig 22102 bp, 25 predicted proteins | sample MGYA00242487_ERZ504511 | MGnify/ENA primary metagenome ERZ504511 (study PRJEB26092, sample SAMD00036241) | human gut metagenome | host: Homo sapiens | study: EMG produced TPA metagenomics assembly of... | reverse complement strand
AGAGAAAAATATCTGGCAAATTAGCCCATGCTCTTAGCTGCAAAATATGTTGTACCATATTTTCGGAAGCTTCTGCTTTGCTTCTCAGATCTCAATGTCAGTGCATCAAGTGCTTTAACAACAGCTTCATGATCCAGTGGTGCAAGACCAAGCATTTCACGTGCTTCTGCAGATGTAGCAACTTCGTTGCCGTAAGCTTCAACAGCTCTTGCAGCACGTTCAACGAGCATCAGGTTGTTGGCAAGGATCTTCTTGCCTTCTTTATCGTAACCATAGACAACGTTATCTTCCATACCTACACGTATATGGCATCCGTTAGCCAGTGCAGAGAACATAACCGGCAGATGACCTTTACCGATACCGAAACCGGAAACTGTAACTTCCTTAGGAAGGTTGCCTTCTGCCTGAAGACGCTGGATGTATGCAAGCATATCCTGAACATCAGCTGGTGTAGCTGCAAGACCGCCTACAACACCAAGACAAAGCTGGAAGTGCAGAGGTGCTTTTACGATACCTTTCTTCCAGTATACACCTACGGCACGGATCATACCCATATCGAATACTTCGAATTCAGGTTTGATATTTCTTTCCTGATACAGATTACCAAGAGTTGTCAGGAATGTTGGAGAGTTGCTGAAGATACCGCCCGGGATCCCCCAGTTGAATGTACCTGCATCGAATGTACCCATTTCGATACCAGGAACATTTGCATGATGCAGCATACGAACTGCGTTGCCGTAAGGTGAGTCATCAGATACACGGTTATCACCTGAAGATGTGCAGTTGATGATAACATCGCAGTCTGGGTAGTTCTTACGGATCAGTTTGATTGTTTCGTAGAATTTAACAGGATCCATAACACCTGCGCCGTTGTCATCACGCATATGCAGATGAACGATAGCTGCACCTGCTTTCCAGCACTCATAGGCTGTTTTTGCGATTTCTTCCGGTGTTTCAGGAACATCGTAACCGTGAGGTGTGATAGCACCTGTTAAGGCTGCTGTGATAATTGTCTTTGCCATAATATAATACTTCCTTTCGTGAAAATAATAAAATACTTTGTCATAATTGTACAGCTCTGCTTCCAAAATGCGCTGCATTTCGTTCAATTACATTGTATTGATATTTCTTCGCATTTTCAAGTCCATTTCCGAAAGTCATTATGCCTGCTTTGGCGGGCATTATGTGAAAAAAGCATAACAGCAATCCATTATAAATTCCTCAAAAACAGCGCTTCATATGATATGATTGTATCATATGATGTTGGGATCAAAAGGTATTTTGCCCCTTTGATAGCAGATTGCTACGTGCTTTGCACTCTCGCAATCCTCATCATATGATAACCATTAAACTTCAACTATTTTTAATCACAGCCTATCATCGGGCATGACTCGTTTTACTTTATCAAGAAACAGTCACAGCTATTGAACAATTAAACACTGGCAGTGCGAACGTGCCTGTGTTGAATTGTTCAATAGCTATGACGTCTGATTGTGTCATGCCCGTCAATACATCAGGAGGAAATTTCATGAACTTATATGATACCCATACAATGAAGCGCGGCGCAATCCTTGTGGATGTCTGCGGTTACACCGGCGAAGAAGATTTTTATACCATGCACAAAATTATCGATGAAGTCATCAAACCGGAGGATTCCGGCTTCAGCGTGGATTCCATGTGTATCGGCGGCTATTTTAATAAAGACGGTATTCTTGTCCGTACCAGCAGCGAAAGCCCTTATGACGGCCTGAGTTTTTTCTACGAGCCGGCCAAAATGTCCGAAGAAGATGTCAAAAAAATTGAAAACTGGGTGGATACTGTCGTTAAAGAACTTCATGCCCGTCTCCCTCGATAACCATTTTTGAGTTTACTCCCAAAGTCATCATGCCAAATCATGCATGATGGTTATGCACATTTTGCATAGACTTGGGTTTATCAATTATTTCACAGTCTTTTATTTATATGTTAAGATGAAGAGGACGAAAGCTGTCAAGGCTCGAAGCCTTACAGTCTATAAGTAATATTTGGTGAAAACAAATAAAAATATAACTTCAATTTTTGAAAAACAGGAAGGAGACTCATAAGATGGAAATCGAAAGAGGAAAAGTCAGAACAAGAGAAGAAATCATGGCTTGTTTCAAGGATGGTCAGACAATCGCCGTTGGTGGTCAGGCCGGCGCTTACATGCCTTGGGATCTTCTTGATATGCTTGAAGAAAGCGGTGTTAAGCACCTTACAATCTGCTCTATTGATGCCTGCAACCCAGGTTTCGCAATCAGCCGTCTGATTGAAAATGGCCAGGTTGACAAAATGATCACAACTCATATCGGTACAAACCCTGTTGCTCAGAAGTTGCTCGCAGAAGGCAAACTGGAAGTTGAATTCTTCCCAATGGGCAGTTTCATTGAAAAGATGCGTGACGGCGGTGCCGGTATCGGTGGATTTCTTACCAAAACAGGTCTTGGCACAGATATGGAAAAAGGCAAACAGATCGTTACAACATCCGATGGCGAACGTTATATTCTTGAAGAAGCCATCCATGCAGATGTAGCACTTACAAGATGCCGTCGTGCCGATCCTCTCGGCAACCTTGCTTACCACGGAACAGGTACAGCTTCACACCCTGTTATGGCAACATGTGCAGATATCTCCATCGTACAGTGCGACCTGTACTGCGACTTAAACGAAATTTCTCCTGATGATGTAAAGGTACCTGCTATGTACGTTGATATGCTTTACACAGACAGCCGTGAACAGAACCATATTATTGGTCGAATCAAGAGAAATCAGTTGGAGGGTATGTAAGATGGATAACAGAAGATTTATTGCCAAAAGAGCTGCTCAGTATTTTAATGAAGGTGACACTGTTAATCTTGGTATCGGTATTCCAAGTGCCTGCAGTGATTATGTAGATCCGACAATCGCTTTCCAGACAGAAAATGGTATGATCGGTGTCGGTCCTGTTGCTAAGAAACTTGCTATCTGCGATACTTACCAGAACGCAGGCGGCATCAACTTCGTACCGGTTATGGGTGCTTCCGCATTCGATACAGCTTATTCTTTCGCTGTTATCAGAAGCGGTCGTATGGCTGCCACTGTTCTCGGCGCCCTTCAGGTTGCTGAAAACGGTGATATTGCGAACTGGGCAAGCCCAGGACGTGCTTTTGGTATGGGTGGTGCCATGGATCTTTGCAACGGTGCAAGAAAAGTTATCGTTGCCATGGAACTCACAACCAAAAAAGGCGAACCAAAGATCTTAAAGAGATGTACTTATCCTTTAACAGCTCAGGGTTGTGTGAACCACATCGTTACAGAGCAGTGTGTCATCGACGTGACACCAGAAGGTCTGAAGCTTGTTGAAATCCGTGCTGGCAAAACACCTGAAGACATTCAGGCACAGGTTGAGCCAACACTGATCATCGCTGACGATCTCAAAATTATGGACGAAGAATAAAAATTGAAAGGTTTGCTTGAAGTTTTGGCACGATTCAGTGTCATCCAGAAAATCTCAAGCAAACCTTTTTTGTCAGAAATGTCAGCAACGCAAGCAGGATTTATGCACTGACACTCCATCAAAATATCTTGTCATTCAAACAACTATAGCAAATTAAATTCTTTCAGCAACTGTTCCTGATATTCTCTGTCCGCAGCCGCTTTAACAATATCTTCACTGCGGTTTTCTTTTGACAGCATAATAATTAATTGATTAATACGCATTAAAGTTTCTTCTCTTCCTTCTTGCCTGCCATCTTCTATCATCTCTTCAATCGCTTTACACATATCGAACTGTTCAGCTCCTTTCTCCAGCCGAATTGGCACATGATTGATTGCTTCTATGACTCTGGCTGCTTCTACTTCCATATTCATTCTTGGATTATGACTAATAAAAGCCGCCAATTTATCTTTATCATTCGAATATTTAATGCAGCCCATCACTTCTCTCAGACTAGAATGAAATTTTTTCAGTTCATCATCCGCTAAACTTCTTTGGGTCAATCAAATAATCGGATAATCTCCGACTAGCCGTCGTACAGTTGGATTTGTAATCTCCATCATATCCATCAATGATCTCGGTCCATCCCATTCATCTGCATTAAAAAAGAGTACCAATGTAATAACCGGAATCAATTTATCATTTTTATGAAAACCAGATATAAACTCCGCACCAGTTGCATTTTTATGTTCTGCCTTACCTTTTTGACTACGATGTACATCAGCAATTCTGCTTACTTGTCTCACATACTGTAAAGCATCATACAACATATTTCTAACTGGCATCGCATAATTCACATCTGTCTGATTCTCAATACCCAAAAGAACATATGCCGTCTCTCCATCTTCCATGATTGCTGCAGATTTCAAATGATCGCGGTATTTCTGAATAATTTCTTTTTAGTACTTTGCCTATCTTGTGTATCATTCTCATTAAAAAGTATTGCAATCTCCGTCGGATCCAACTCCCTTAACTGATCTGGTTGAATCATTTGAGCACCATCATACATAAAGTAATTGAAAGCATCTGCAAATACTTCATTTTTTCTTATGTAAGCCTTCGTAATTGCATCTATCGCGCCTATATAAATTCTCCTTCCCTCTCAGACAATTTAGAGCCATGCAAATCAACTCCCGCTTACGTTAAATTTATAGTATCATTATATAAAGAAGAAAACAATAGCCGTTTCGGTCAGTTTTTATCAAAATAAGCTGATATTGAACAATTGTCTTCTATATTAAATAATAAAAGGTTCGCATTCAATCTTTTCTTTAAGCTGATCTATACCTTACGTTTCTCAAACGTTTCGCGTCATAAAAACGCGTGTTTGAGAAACGTAAGCGTATCAGATCAGCTTCCGAAAAATTGAAGCGAACCTTCTTTTTATTCGTCTTTTTCGGAAAATGCCCGGTCTGCAGCCGTACGTACCATTTCATCCCATGATGTGAAGCGTGTACTTTCTCTGACAAACCCATCAAACACTTCCTCATTATAAACCATTATATCGGATTTCCAGTTGGTAAATACCGCACTGGAAGACTGGAAATCTCTAAAAGCTTCAAAATTCGTCTCCGCCTGCATGAATTCATCAGTAAAAATCATTTCCAGCAACTTCTTATCATCTGGAGACATTGGAACATACGCAAATGCCATTTTACTGATTCTCCGGATTCTCGTAGAACTCTTTTGCTTTCTGTTCTACATATGCACGCCACTTCGGATGGTCAGCTTCCATGCTAGGACGGATTACATTTTCAATACATCCTGGGATTTCACCATCAACAACCTGGCCTGTCTTGATTGTCAGGTAAAGACCTGTTTCTCCTGGAGGGCATCCTGGGATCCACATACCTTTATCTGCAAATCTCTTTGTACAGTTACCATGAAGGATGATCTTATCCTTTGGCTTATCCGGAATAGTATTTCTAGGACCTACAACGATTGTCTTATCAGAATTTTCTTCATAGATACCAAGTGCCTTAAGCGTTTCCATGTTCAGTGCAAGCAGAGCCTGGCAGCTTGAGCATGCGCCCTCGCAGCGGATATCGTATTCTGGCCAACGATCAGCCATGTTGCCAAGGTATGGAATCCACATCTTCCTGTAAACGTCTTTAACCTGTTCACCAACAACTTCAATCTTATCACGATCTGTTGTACCAAGACCAGCTTCATCAGCTGCTCTGAAGTAGTCAACCTGGTTTGTATCGATACCTACAACATCACATGCGATAAGGTCCAGCGCAACTGGATCGTAACTGCCCATGATGATACCTACTTCCAGAGGAGTTGGTGTATGTGGGCTGTAACCGGATGCTACATTGATAGCGTCTACGATGTTGATATCAGGACGTACTGCCCACCAAACATCCATCATAGCCATTGTCAGGTTCTGCTGATGCATCTGGGAATGTACCTGATCCTGTACAGTACCTTTGATGTTCTTTAATGCACAGCTGAATACCATGGAAGCATGTGCTTTCATGATAGGCAGGTTAATGATATGATCTGCTTCCAACAGTAAACGAGGGATTTTACATCTCTTGATGTTGGATTTGTAACCTCTTACAGCCACATTAACAAGGTCTTTTTCAGCCTTGATATCGTAAAGTTCAACACCTTCTTCTCTTGCTACATCAGCCTGACCGGATACTTCGAAACATTCCATTGTATCACAGCCGATAGCTGCTGATTCTGCAACAATGATTCTTGAAGGCTGAGCTTTCTTAACTTCGCGGATAACTGCACGAAGTGTTTCAGGGCTTGTACATACAGCTGTATCCGGACCTTCTGCATGACCTGCATTTGGTTTCAGGATAACTGTTTCGCCTCTTTTAATCATGTTTGTAACGCCGCCAAGAAGATCGAATACCTTAGTGACACTTTCCTGGACAGTAGGTTCTTTCGCAATGGCTACAACTGCTTTTTTATCTTTTGCCATTAGTTAATTCCTCCCATTCATTTTATATGTATAATTAATTTTTATTATACTCCAACTCATTTAAAATTGAATTTTAGTAAGTACCGTATTTGTAAACACGGTCCGGTACATCATTCATATCATCTTTGTCGATGAATGCAACCATACGCACCTTGCTGCCATCACCCATATACCAGCGGGATGGAAATGCACAGATGACACATCTCTTACCTAAAACTTTATCTTCCTCCTGTATTGACTTGCCATTATTATTATAGTTTCTCACACCGCATTTGCAATGCATTTTATTATATTTCGACAAAATGTTGATATCTTTTTCGAATTATGATATGGTTTAGTTATGAATTTTACATCAACATTCTGACGTTCGCTTAATTATATCAGCATTTTTGCTGATAGATTTATGGTAAAGGCATCACTTTTTGAAAGGAGCACTTTTGTTTATGGATATTAATCGACTTAACGAATTCATCACACTGGCCACGCTGCTGAACTACAGCAAAGCTGCCAACCAGCTTTATCTGACACAGCCTGCTCTCAGCCGTCATATTCATGACCTGGAACAAACGCTGGGAACTCAGCTTTTTATCCGGGATACACACAACGTGCATCTCACATCCGTCGGCGAAATCTTTCTCAAAGAAGCTCAGGAAATCATCCAGCGTTACAATCATGCCCTTGATCTGATCAAAGAAGTTTCTTCAACCTCCACCGGAGAACTGAAAATCGGTTTCCTTGGAACAGCTTCCCAGTCTTTCCTGTCGGATTTTGTCATGGGGTTCACCGCCAGCCATCCACAGATCAAGCTCTCTATGACCAGTGATGCCCTGGATATTCTTGTTAAACAGCTCAATGACGGTCTCACTGATCTCGCTTTCGTCACCCATGTAGATAAGAATTACCTCATCGGTCTTGAAAGTAAAACGATCATGAAAAGTCCGTTGCTCGCAGTGATGCATCCAACGCACGCTCTGGCTAACCGTGACTCACTTTCTATCAAAGATCTGTCCGGGTTCCCAATGATCAATTTCTCACCTCAGGCGAATCCGATCACCAGTGACTTTAATAAGCAGATTTTCAAGAAAGCCGGTGCCCAACTCAATATTGTACGAGAAATCCCCAATATTGAAACCGCTGCTTTCTGCGCCAGCATCAACGAAGGGGTCTTTATCATGCCTGAGTATCTGCTCTCTTCTATTGGCTCTCTCAGAACAGTTCCTCTGACAGATTCTTTTGCTTATGTTACACTCAATCTTATCTGGAAAAAGAAAAATCCAAATATCTCCATTCCTGTATTTGTTGACAGTTTCTCAACTTATATACAAAACAGAAATCCTAATCTGGCTCCTGCGGATTAATCAGGGGGAGGGTTGGAGCAATTGCTTAGTGCAGTTGCTCCTTTTTTAATGTTTGTAACAATCAAGTAAACTAATATGTCGTATTCTGTATAGTATAACTTGCTTCAAGGTGAGTATAACAATTTTACCCTTCAAATGGAAATTCTATCTATAAAAAGCGTTATGTAAAAAAAACATAACAATATTTCATGTTACTCACTGCTTTTTGGCATAGCATTTTTCACAATTTTCCCGTGCCAACTTTCATGCAGAAAGTGAAAGAACGATTATTCGTCTTTTGCATAAACCTGTTTGGAAACGACATTTCCCATCAAAGACGGACTATTGTATAATACACTTAAGCGAACAGCGAATAAAAAAACGCAAACATTAAATTAATTTTTAAAGAATGTATGTAAAACACAGGAGGTATTATTTATGTGCGACAATAAGCCAATGGCGCCTTACGCCAAACTGCCGGAACTCGAAGAATACAAAGAATGGTTCAAAGACTTTGCTGATCTTTACCGTGAAGATGGTATCCTTCAGGTAACATGGAAGACAAACGATGGCCCTATGCACCACAGCGGTATGTCCCATCGTGCAATCGGTCAGTTAGTAAGAGTTCTTTCTCTTGACTTCAAGAACGAAATCATCATCTTCACTCATATCGGTGACAGCTGGATGACAGAATCTGACCCTAACGGTTGGGAAACATATTCTGAACTTCCTACACAGCGTTTCCAGCATCAGTACTTTGATGATACAAACCTGATCAAGAACATGGTATTCGACCTTGATGTTCCTACAATCGGCGCTGTACCTGGGCCTGGTTTCCACTGGGATTCCGCTTTCTTAAGTGATGTGACTATCTGTACAGAAGATACTGTTATGGAAGTTCCTCATGCTCAGGGAGGTCTTGTACCTGGTGATGCTATGGGTCTTATGTGCCAGCATTACTTCGGAACAAAACGTGGTAACTACTACATGATGACAACAAGACAGTTCACAGCTAAAGACATGCTTGATCATGGTATGGTCAGCGAAGTGGTTCCTAAGGGCAAAGCTGTTGAACGTGCATGGGAAATCGCTCGCATGTGGAAACTCATGTCCTACGAAAACCGTACAATCATGTCCAATCTGGCTAAACGTCCTCTGAAGAAACTCCTTGTTGAGGATCTGAAGCTTCACACAGTCAGCGAACAGTATGGTTCTCTTCTTCGTGTGGCTGCTGGCGATCTTGGTGACGAACATTCCGCACAGCAGGATGAAAAATACATCAGCCGTATTGCTGATTACCGTTACGCAACAACCGATATGCAGGAGCCAATGACAGCCGAACATTGGGCTGGTATGGCAGACCGTGCTGCCGAATGGTTTAAAAAAGTCGATGCTGGCGAAATCGAAAATCCATTCGATCCAAAGAAGCCAGTAAAACCATATCGTCCGGCTCCGGCCAAAAAACTGAATAAATAAAAAATAGAGTGCACTAGGTAATCTATGGCGCGCGTCCGCACGTCTCATCTTATCGAGTGCACTCTTTCTACTTAACATAAGTGCTTTTCATCGCTGTTATTTTTGAATACTTTTCGCTTTTGAAAGTTCTTCGGGAAATTCTGCCGCCACGGTTCTGAGCATTGCTTTCGCATTCATATCAAAGGCTTCTCTCGGCCATGCGCCATCTGCCGCTTTCTTCCAGAAAACTTCTTCCATCTCAAGAATCTGCGTTTCCAGCGTCGGATAGGATGCCAGGATACGGATAATCTCATCTTTTGTTGCCGCAAGGCCTTTCTCCATATACTTCCAATAGCGTTCGTCCGGAATCACAAGTCCCCGGTGCGGCATATAAAGCTGCTTCGGATCTGCCTCTCTGGTACGGCGCAGACTGTCCACTGTCTTCTTATAGCTAATCAGGAATGCCGGTACATATCCCCCTTCAAAATCCCCTTCCAGACCGATCGTCTCAGATGAGATCATCACCTCATCATTGATCAGGAAGGATACCGAGCACTGTGTATGCCCAATCGTCTCGATCACTTCCACTACAAACTCCCCCAACGCAATACGGTCGCCATCTTCAAGCGGCTTATCCGCATACAACAGCTCCCCTTTGTAATCGTCACTCTTCCATTCATGATGTGATTCTTCCGCTGCTGTCTTCGACATATGAAACATCATCTGCTGCACTTTCGTTTTCTCAAATATATGACAGGCATATTCCGCAGCGTACACTTTAATCTCCGGCCATTCCTGTCTGACATACGGAACTGCAGCCACATGATCATAATGGGAATGTGTCAGGAAAACGGCCCGCAACGGCTGCGTACCTAATATTTCTCTCACACGCTGTACAACGGTTTCACCATAGTAGGCCATCCCAGGGTCAAATAATATCGCTTCCTGCTCTCCCTGAACCAGAAAACAGGTTCCCTTAATATCTTCATCAATATAGTAAACTTTCACCTTTTTCTCCTTTTCATTATTTTCTGATCTTCCTTCAGGTTCGAATGTCTTTCGCCGATTATCCCGGCATTCACTGGTACTATTATAGCATCGCCGCACCACTTTCGCCAATTCATAATAGCCTCCTCATTATGTCAAATCCTCATAATCACCGGATTTACATATCACTTTGCCTTGAAGAATAAGGAAAGCCGCAGAATCAAATTTCTTTAATTCTGCGGCTTTCTATACACGCATTGACTATACGACTATAGTCATTTTATTCAATTTACTGAATAGCTTTCTTTTCCTTTACAGCTACGATCAGGATACCACCGATAACAGCGATAACAGCAAATACCATGTAAGGTACTGTATAACCGCTTGTCATTGAACGCAGTACAGCAAGTACAAAGAATGAGCAGGATCTTACGATACCATTGATCATGTTCATGCAAGCATAAGATACGTTGAAGTCTTTACGACCGAATACCTGAGCTGCCAGGGATGGAAGGAAGTTACCGTTACCGCCGATAGCACCGCCGAGCATGAAAAGGCCAATGTACATGCAAGGTGTAGGAGGTGCGATCAAAAATGCGATACCAACAAAATACCAGATACCGAACAGCAGGCAGGCTTTCTGTGTACCAAGTTTCTGGTCAACAACACCCCATGCCCATGAACCGATCATACCGATAACAGCAGCAATTGTCAGCATAGACAGAGCGCCTGTTAATTCATAACCTCTTGCAGCCATAAAGTAGCTGACTAACTGAGACATAATACCTACAGTAGCAAGACCGAAGAAGCCGGCGCCAAGACCGAAGATCCAAACATATTTATTCTTAAGAGCACCAGCATAGGAAACCTTTTCCATTTCCTTTACGCCTTCTTCTTCTGCCTTGATGATTGCAGCAATTTCAGGGTCATTATCCGGATAGCAGCCAGCTTCTTCAGGTGTCGCTTTTACAAAGATACCAAGTAAGATAGCCAAAAGGATAACAACACCACCAAGGATGGATAAAGCACCGGAAATCTGGAACTGGCCTGAAAGACCTGACAGAATCCAGTTAATTAATGCGGATGCAAGGTTCATACCAATTGTTGTGATACCCATAACGATACCTTTTTTGGTTGGGAACCAGTTTGCGCAGATTGCGAAACCACAGTTACAAGCAAAAGCATTGATAAATGTAACAATACATACAAGTGATACTGCGTACATTGCGATGTTTACGGAATTACCGTAAGCGATCATACTGATACCAGCAAGCACCATTGTAATGATAGTTGTCTTTTTAAGACCAGCTTTTTCAATAAATGCAGCCCATAATACACATGCGAACAATGCGATAATGGAAGCCGGTGTAGAAATTGATAACAGGACATCCGGGTTCCAGCCGTGGAATGCTGCCATCATAGGTACGATTGTGTTCAGACCGTCAACTGTAATACCTGTCATAAAGAACAGCATTACGATTTCAAAACCGATAACAGTCCAGCCTTTTGTACCAAAATTATAACTTACTTTGTTAAGATCGACGTTCTTTTTGTTTTCACTCATGATCTTAAATCCTCTCCTTCATGCATAATCGTGCAAAAAATAACTTTGTTGCAAAATAGCGGTTAAAAATAAATTCTCCCTTGCGCGCTTTTTCGGAATCATTTAATCTTGAGATTATTTTAACAAACTATAGCAAATAATGGAAATGCGCTTTATGTTTCGCTTTTATAACAAAAGATTATAACAAATTCTGCATTTTATTCGTTTTTTAGATAAGCGTGCCAACTTTTTACAAAGCGTATAGGCCTATTCAAAATCCTTTTCATGATTTCGCTGTAAGCAGTTGGCGAGTGAACCTTTTTTAGATTATACTAATAACAGATGAATTTCAACGATATGATTTTTTCAAAGGAGGATTTACAATGAATTACGTTAATACAGTAACAGGTCCTGTGGCTGCTTCTGAACTTGGCCGTACACTGATGCATGAACATTTCTTATTCGGTTTCTGTGGTTTCCAGGGTGATGCCACACTCGGTGGTTTTAAAGAAGAAGAATACACAAGAGACTGTCTGAAAGCAGTTGAAGATGCACGTGCATATGGTATCAATACAATTGTTGACGCAACCACCAACGAATGTGGTCGTAACGTACGTTTTCTGAAAAAGATTTCTGATATGACAGGCATGAACATCATCTGCTCTACCGGTTATTACTTCCAGGCTGAGAGTGCTTATGCTTACTGGAATTTCAGAAGAGGCTTCGCTAACATTGAAGAAGAAATCTACGAAATGATGGTTACTGAGCTTACAAAAGGAATCGAAGGCACAGATATCAAAGCCGGCGTCATCAAACTGGCAAGCAGCTTCAATGAAATTACACCTACAGAGGAAATCTTCTTCAAAGCCGCTGCACGTGCTCAGAAGGAAACAGGATGCGTTATCATTACCCACACACAGCTCGGCACAATGGGACCAGAACAGGCACAGCTCTTAATTGCTAACGGTGCTGATCCGTCCAAGATCGCCATCGGTCATATGTGCGGCAGCACGGATGTTGACTACCACGAGGCCGTTCTGAAGCAGGGTGTTTACGTCAACCTGGATCGTTTCGGTCTTGAAGGCGAACTTTTCCATACACCGACAGATGAACAGCGTATGGATCTGATTAAAACGCTTTCTGACAAAGGCTACGGCAACAAGATCCTTCTCGGCCACGACTCTGTCAATGTCAACCTCGGCCGTGGTCTGATCATGACACCATTTATGCAGGAAGCTATGAAATGGGCCAATATCACAGATATCGGTGCCAGAGTTCTTCCTGGTCTTGCAAAACGCGGCATGACAGAAGAACAGATCGATGCGCTTCTTGCAGCTAACCCAATGACTATCTTCGGCTAGCCTATTAATAAAGAAGGCAAGAATGAATACACACGCTTACACACCGATGCATATACAGAATCTGATTAACCGTACGGCTATGGAAGCGAATATTCTGCCCCTGAATTGCTACACGATTATTTATAACGATTATTTACAGGAGATTTTTTATGAGTCACAAAACCGTTATTTGTTTTGCTATCTGGACCAGCTTCTGGTCTGCGCTTTTTAATCACTTTTACACTGTTTACTTCGGTTCATTCGGCGTGCCCTGGATCATGTTTGTCTGCATGGCTATTTACTTCGGTATGGGCGGCGCACCAAAGCAGGTGCCGGGTATGATTCTTTCCGCATTTTGCGGTCTGGCATGGGGTCAGTTCGACTTTATCCTCATCAACTTCTTCGGCAGCACATGTCATATGTCAGCTGAAATGGCAAGCTTTGTGGCCATCCTCGTTGGTACAGCCATCACCATGTACATCCACATCAAACTGCTGGGTGCAACACCTTTGGGCTTTATGCCGTTTATCTTTGCCGGTGTCTGCCTGACATTCTCACAGGGCGGCGGTAACGTGGCAGGACTTGCCTTCACATTGTTTGTCGGCATCATCCTGGCTATGATCTGTGGTATTGGACTGACCTACTGTTCTAAAAAAATTTGATTCTGCCGAGAATACGAAATAGTTTTTCTAAATCAAACGTAAAAAATATCCATCCTTTCTCACTGCAAACGCACGTCTTACGCCGTGAAATGTTTGCCGCGAGAAAGGATGGATATTTTTTACTGTTTTTTGAGAACTTGACATATATAGTCGATACCAATCAGATCACGTATTCTCTTTAGCCGCAGATAGCACCCATATCAGCAACAATCGCCTCACCATTAATCATACCGGACATATCCGATGCCAAAAACAGTACCAGGGCTGCCAACTTCATCTACAGTTCCGAGCCTTCTCTGAGGAATCGTTTCAGTACATGCTCCTTAAATTTTCATTTCAAATTCCACCTTATTTGATTCTCATGTCACCACATAGCCCGGGCAAACAGCGTTTGTCTGGATACCCGGATAACGTACTCCATTCAAGGGCCATGGTCTTCGTCAGAATTGGATCACACCGGGCTTTGGAGGCACCGTAGAGTGAAAGCGCGCTTGTGCCTTTTAAGCCGCCAACAGAAGCAATATTGATAATCTTTCCACCCTTTTCGGACGCTTTCATCACAGCTGCCGCTGCCCTTGGCGGCAAACAGAACACTTCTAAGATTCGTCTCCATAACCATGTCGTAATCTTTCACATCCAGATCAAGAATCTTTTTCGTAATCGCCACGCCTGCACAGTTGATCAGAACATCCACACCGCCAAAAGCTTCCACAGTTCCAGCAATCAGCGCATCAATCTCATCAATTTTCCTTACATCTGTCCGGATTCCTTTGCCATGACCGCCCGCTTCAGTAACCTCCTGCGCCACAGCCACGCACTCATCCTCATGCCTTCCTGCAACCACCACATTGGCACCACACTGGCCAAAACCAAGGGCAATCGCTTTGCCGATACCCTTTGTACCGCCCGTCACAACCACCGTCTGACCAGCCATCTCATAAGAAACCAGCTTCACAGGTCCATTCATATTCAACATACCAAAACCTCCTCAAATCCAATCAATATTCTTCATTAAAAGAGAGAACAAACGCAAAAAGGGAAGCAACTGTGAGACAGGCAAAATCTGTATCGCATTGTTCCCCTTTAGATAACGAACAGATGATTTTCGAAATTCACAGCCTCTATAACTGAACGGAAAAATGCCTCCGATTTCGAAATCATCTGTACTTTATTAGAATTTATGATGCAGTTTAAGGATATCGATCAGCATCTTATCTCTGTACTGAGCGATTTCTGCATTTGTATGGCCCACTTCATCTGGAAGGTTTTTCATGATCTCATCCAATTTCCTTCTGAGCCTTTGTACCGTAATCTGCTGGAATTGTATCCCATGCAGCGATATCTGCGCAGAGGTTGAAGCCACCTGCCAGCATATCCATCATACCTTTAAGACCATCTTTGTTGCCTAACTGCATGATCATGTTATGACCAAAGATTGCCCATCTGATAGCAGGGCCAAATGTCAGAGCCTTATCAGCTTCTTCTACTGTACAAACGCCTCTTTCAACAAGGTCAACCATTTCACGGAATACAGCAAGCTGCAGTCTGTTGCAGATGTAACCTGGGCAGTCTTTCTTCAGAACGATTGCCTCTTTGCCAAGAGATTCATAGAATTCTTTTGCAAGTTCAACATTTGCTTCGTCTGTCTTTTCTGTCTTTGTGATTTCTACGAGTGGGATAAGGTGTGGTGGGTTGTAAGGATGACCGCCAACACATCTTTCAGGATGTACAGCATGTTCTGTAATCTGTCCAAGAGGAAGACCTGATGCAGATGTAGCTACGATTGCATCCACCGGCGCATACTTTTCGATTTCAGCAAGCATGCTGTGTTTGATCGGAAGTCTTTCAGGACCGGATTCCTGAATAAACTGAGCATCCTTTACAGCTTCTTCCATGCTTGTTGTAAACTGGATTCTTGCAAGAACCGCATCCTTGTCTTCAATTGCACCGTTTTCAGCAAGGAATTCAAGGTTGCTTACGATTGTCTTCTTATCGTTTGCAAGGCAATCATCATTAATATCATAAAGTTTTACGTTCAGGCCCTTCATTGCGAAGAGAACAGCCCAGCTACCGCCGATTACACCGCCGCCGATACCGGCAACATTCTTAATATCTGCTACTTTCATTATTCACACCTCTGTAAAAAAGTTCATTTAAAAGTTTCTTTATTAAGCCGCCCAAAGCTGGCATCATAAAATGTCAGCTCTGAACGATTCTACATTTATTTTTATCTTACAGTAATTCAAATACTGCTGCTGCGCCCATACCGCCGCCGATACACATTGTAACAAGAGCTGTTGTTTTCTTGTTATCCTGAAGGTAATCAAGTGCTTTACATGTAAGGAATGCACCTGTAGCGCCCATTGGATGACCAAGAGCCATAGCGCCGCCGTAAGGATTAACCTTTTCAGGATCCATTTTCAGAACTTTGATACATGGAATAGCCTGAGCAGCGAAAGCTTCGTTCAGTTCGATGACATCCATATCATCAATTGTCTTGCCGGCACGTTTCAGAGCCTTTGGTACAGCATAGATTGGTCCAAGACCCATCATTGTAGCATCACAGCCTGCAACACCGAAGGATACCATCTTTGCAATTGGTTTGATACCAAGTTCTTTTGCTTTGTCAGCAGCCATTAATACAACGAATGCTGCAGCATCAGATGTCTGTGAAGAAGTAGCAGCTGTAACTGTACCGCCTTCTTCAGCTGGGATGAAGCAAGGTTTAAGACCTGCAAGTGTCTCCATTGTTGTTGTTGGACGGATACCTTCGTCTTCTGTAACAACTTTTTCGTTGCCATCCTTGTCAACAACAGTTACAGGGATGATAGATGGAGCAAGTTTGCCTTCCTTCTGAGCTTTTGCAGCTTTCATGTTGGATTCGTAAGCCATACGGTCCATTTCTTCTCTTGTTACGCCGTAGTTCTTAACGATGTTTTCAGCTGTCATACCCATGCCCATGTAAGCACCCGGCGCATGCTCATTTAACCATGCATCCTGGAATTCTACAGGATATGGTGCGTATGTATCTGTCATACTTTCAACACCACCGGCTACGATAACATCACCCTGACCGCAAGCGATTGCATTGGCACCTGTTGCGATAGCCTGAAGACCTGAAGAACAGAAACGGTTAATTGTATGACCTGCAACGCATTCCGGCAGTTCTGCTCTTGCGCAAACACTCTTAGCAATATTCATAGATGTTGTACCGTGCTGTACTGCACAACCCATGATAACATCTTCGATTTCAGAACGATCTAACTGAGGCACTTTGTCCAGTACACCCTTTAAAAACCTGTGCGGAATATTCGATTGGGTGAGTACCTGCGAAAGAACCTTTTCTTGATTTACAAACTGCTGAACGACCATATGCAACAATAACAACTTCTCTGCTCATTTTGCAAAACCTCCTAATAATCTTTATGAAATCATTCTGTGATATCTGTTGAAACGATATCATTGTTTTCCGTATTTCTTTTCATATGTTAGCATACCACATTTCTTTTGACACTGAAATAACCTTTCAGCACGATTATACAAAAACTGAATAACCATAATATGGTATGAAACAGGCTTTTGGCACGCTAGTGTCTTTTTCGATTAGACAGAAATTTCGCCGTAATTTCCACCTAATCGAAAAAAGGCATCCGATTCATTGCTGAACCGGATGCCCGAATTTCAATTACGTCTTGTGATATATGGCATTAAAGCGATATGTCTAGCTCTCTTGATAGCTGTTGTCAGCTTTCTCTGATGTTTAGCACAGTTGCCTGTGATTCTTCTAGGAAGAATCTTACCTCTTTCAGAGATATATCTCTTTAACTTGTTTGTATCTTTGTAATCAATAACTGCATTCTTATCTACACAGTATACACATACTTTTTTTCTTCTGCGCATAGGTCTTCTCTTCATCTGAGTGCCTCTGCCTTCTTCTTTATTGTATGGCATATCAAAACCTCCTTCTCAAATTCAAATCTTTCTGTTATTCATTCATAACAGATCATGTCCTATTTTTAGCTGAATGGCAATTCCTCATCAATGCCATCCGGAATGTTCATAAAACCATCCGATGGTGCCTGACTTGGTACAGGTCTGCCGGACTGCTGATAACCACCGCCATAATTATTATTGGCTGCAAAATCACTGCTGTTGCGATCACTTGCTGCTTTGCTCTCGGCAAATTCCTGTTCTTCAACAATAATATCTGTTGTATAGACTCTCACACCGTCTTTGTTGGTGTAACTGCCTGTCTGGATTCTGCCTGTGATCACAATGCGAATGCCCTTATGAAAATACTTCTCTGCGAACTCAGCCTGACGGCCAAAAGCAACGCAGTTGATAAAATCGGCATCCGGCTCACCGTCACGCTTAAATGTACGGTTCACTGCCAGTGAGTAACGGGCAACTGCTGTTGAGCGCTCACCCTGTGAATATCTGATCTCCGGATCTCTGGTTAATCTTCCCATCAAAATAACTTTATTCATTTAGACTTACCCCTTTTCTAATTAAGCGTCCTGTCTAATGCATAAGTATCTGATTACATTCTCCATAATACGGACACGCTGTTCAACTTCGTTTGGACAGTTTGAATCGGATTCGAAAGTGATGAAGTAGTAGAAACCTTCTTTCATCTTCTGAATTTCGTAAGCAAGTCTCTTCTTGCCCCATTCGTCAACGTTAGTAACAACGCCACCAAAACGAGCGATAACTTCCTTGATCTTCTCGATGCTTGCTGCTCTTTCTTCATCTTCGATCTTTGTAGTAAGAACTACTGCTAATTCGTATTTGTTCATGCTAGTGCACCTCCTTCTGGACTTCACGGCCCTCCCATTGCGGAGAGCAAGGAATTAATATATAACATATCACAATTCATTAGTTTATCATATAAATTCAAGCATTGCAAGTATTTTTTATCCTAGTTCTTTTAAAAATTTGTCCTCAAAAACTTTTATTCAACAATTGACACATAATGACAAATTTTTTAATTCGATTCTGATATACTCGTTGCATAAAACAATATAAACAGATTATAATATAAGGAGGAAGTATATGTCAAAAATCCAACTTAACACCAGCAAACACCTATACATATGGAGGGAATCCTGCTATGTCATTACCAGACAATCCTATTTGTACCGCCGAAGATTATTGGAATCTCCCAGAAGGAGAACGCGCTGAATTGATTGATGGTCAGCTTTATGCACTGGCTTCACCCAGCAGAATCCATCAGGAAATTATCATTGAGCTCACCTACCATTTTCAACATTACATCAAATCTAACAAAGGTAACTGTAAAATTTATGCTGCTCCTTTTGCTGTCAATTTAAACGCCAACGACCAAACTTTTGTAGAACCGGATATTTCTATCATCTGTGAGCCTGACAAGCTTAGTGACAGGGGCTGTGAAGGCGCACCGGATTTTGTGATTGAAGTTGTCTCTCCCAGCAGCCACCGAATGGACTACATCAAAAAAACTGCTCTATATGCAGATGCCGGTGTCCGCGAATACTGGATCGTTGATCCTGCCATCAAGCAAACGACCCTTTATCGATTTGAAGAGACGGATGCCCCTGATATCATTCCCTTTGACCAGGACATCCAAGTTGGTATCTATGAAAATCTTCAAGTTAATATCGCAGAATTACTCAAATAAACAGCCTCAAGATCATTTGACTAATTTCCAGGCTTTTAGTCTGGTGGTATCAGAATCCCGGCAAACGTTTGGCGATGAGCCTGTTTGCCGGGATTCTGATTACCACAGTACTAAAAGTCCTGGGACTTTGATCTATCTCACGATTTTAACTTCTTCTCCATCTCGCTCCAACCTGCGGATATTCTTTTCCACCAGCTTGCATTTTACCTTCAACAAGGGGCATAATCTTCTCTTCTTTTGTTGAAAGCATTATTTCTTTTGTAAAAATTTCTGTTCTTTGATTCCAATTATCCAAAGGGAATGCCCATAAAGATTCCGTTGATACTTGTCCACCACTTCGCTTAATGTTAATCTCATTCATCTGACCACTTTCTAAATTTAAATATCCTTTAAGAAGCTTCTTACTTACTATACGATTCACAACAGCCAAAAGTCACAACAATTTATAAAAAAACAACCAATTGTCATCCGGCCTAATATATGTTACATTGTAAATGTTTGGTTCGTTTTTTACATAACAAATGCAAAATATATTACGTATCGACCTTGAAATCATTAATTTTATGTCAGGTGCTTCTGTCACGGCCGGCATTTGGATGCTGTATTTTGGCATCCTATGTGCCGCTGCCAGTGACAAGCAACGGGAGTGTTAAAATTTTCGTAACTGTTCAGAGCCAATGTCATTAAGTTAAGCTTTAGGTACAAGACCCCAGCAACAGTCTAACCTACTTTTTATATACTACCTGTCAGACCTAATCGGAACTATGCGCGCCAGCATAGATACCGTGTCCCAGTCAGCTTCACTTCTTAACTTAATGACATTGCCCGTGTACAGTAACATTTTTGCAGGTTATCCACAAGAGTTCTCACATTGCCCTGCTTTTTCCCCTGTTCTCTCCCCCATAGAACAAGTCAAGGCCGACTGCAGCGTGAATTATCCACCTGCAATCAGCCTTAACTAACTATAAGATCACTGCATCATAAACCTCTTCCGGTTTTGCTTCCAGAAGTCTTTTTGCCATATCTCTCTTCATCTGTGCCAGAATCACCTCTTCTTCCTCGGTGCGGTTTGGTTTTCTTGCCATCTCAATGAAATCCTGACGTACAAAGCCCGGGCGAATGGTGACAACCACCGTCTTTCCTCTGTAGCTGAACCGGAAATAATATCTTCCATGGGGGCTTTCCAGAATGCCTGCTGCCTCCGGCAGATCTTTGTCTACATGGATCCGTCCGTCAGTAACGCAGCGGGTCACCATCTCGAAAGCATCCCGTCCTCCAGGACCCGGGAATGCGGTGACGAGCTCGATTTCTCTGCGCTCCAGAAGTTTTCCGTCATCAAGCATCGGAAACGCTCTCTGCATGACCTGAAACGCGTGTGCTACACCGCCCGGATATCCTACTCCGTGATACTTTAACAGGTCCTCAAAGCTGAATTCAAGTTTCTGTCCCTTTTCAAGAACTATAATTTTTTCCATTTTTATTTCTCCTTTTTCTTAAGATTCCTCATGTATTATTCCTGTCTGTTGTCCAGAATTTCAGAAACCTGTTCATCTGTCAACTCATACTGATAAACAAACTCAAAGAATTCCTTCACTTCCTCTTTCATGTCCATATCAGCGAAAATATCCGGATACTGGATCTTTGCGGCCCACCTAACCATGAGCGGTGTCTCCACACCTGCCGGGTCCCAGCGGTAAGCGCCGATTGGGATCTTGTAAACCTGATGGTTCTTTATTGCATTGATAACGGACCAGTCTCTTCCGTCCTGTTTATTCTCCAGAAGATCGGATGGCATCAGATCGGAATGGTTTCCAATATAGATGATATCCGGATTCCATAAAAACATCTGCTCCATGTCGACCTCAACCATCTTTCCTGTCAGGTCTTCCGCTGGATTTTTCGCTCCGCTCGGAATCATCCAATGATCATACTGTTTTACTGACACATTCATATCGCTGTAAAATTCAACGACTGTCGGCTTATCTTCCTCTGCTACATCAGTGAGGCGTGAAGCAACTTTCTCGATTCCCTCGTCAATATACTGTACCAGCTGCTCTCCGCGCTCTTCTTTCTGGCAAACAGCTGCCATGATCTGAAGATTTTCTTTTACGCTGTCCAATTCCGCACTTCGAAGCGCCACAACCCTAAGCCCCGCGTTTTCCATCTTCTCGATTTCCTTATCATTCGTTGAATAATGAATACAACATCCGGGTGCAGTTTCAGGAGTTCCTCAACATTTACAGTAGAATCCTTTGTGCACCAATCTGTTTCGGCATTTTCCAGCTGCGGGTACATGTCTTTCAGCACGCTTTCATTGTACGCTGTGATGGAAGATGGGTTGCAGCCAACGATATTGTCCGTTGCTCCCTCGATCGCATAGTAGATGGACGGGAGCGGCTTGCCGACTGTGGCAACACGTTCCGGGACCGCATCAAATTCGATTTCCTTTCCGCGCACGTCTGTGACTGTATAGCTTCCGATCTCCGTCTCAGCTACCGCTTCTGTCTGCATCTCAGGAACTGCTGCCTCCTCAGCCTGTATATTTTTCCTCCCGGATCTTCTCTTGCTGTTTCAGCCGCTGCTTCCTGTTTCACCGGTTTTGTCTGGTCTGCTGTAAAATTCAGATAGCCGGCAATGACGATCATAATTGCCAGAGATGTAATAATGATCTGATTTTTCCTGAAAAGCCGT
>ENA-OPZZ01000815-OPZZ01000815.1-human-gut-metagenome-genome-assembly--contig:-NODE-815-length-22107-cov-11.560282_pt1 | contig 22107 bp, 20 predicted proteins | sample MGYA00242487_ERZ504511 | MGnify/ENA primary metagenome ERZ504511 (study PRJEB26092, sample SAMD00036241) | human gut metagenome | host: Homo sapiens | study: EMG produced TPA metagenomics assembly of... | reverse complement strand
ATGGAATTTACAAAATCTGCTGGAAGAAAGAAGAAGCATCCGCGCGTTTGATCCGGAGAAACACGTAACCGCAGAGCAGATCCAGGAGATCGTACAGGCAGCGATTCAGGCACCATCCTGGAAAAACTCACAGACAACACGGTACTATGCCCTTGTAACACCGGAGAAAGTCGAAGAATTTTCCGCAAAATGCCTTCCAGAATTCAATCAGAAGAGTTCAAAGGGAGCCGCACTTGTCGTAACAGCATTCGTAAAAGACCGCTCCGGCTTCACGCAGGACGGAACACCGGACAATGAAGTCGGAAACGGCTGGGGCTATTACGATCTTGGCCTGCATGACGAAAACCTGATCCTGCGCGCAAGAGAACTCGGCCTTGATACTCTGATTATGGGAATCCGTGATGAGAAAGCTATCCGTGAAGCCCTCTCCATTCCGGAGAATGAGCTCCTTGGTGCTGTCATTGCTGTCGGCTACCGTGCCATCAACCCGGACAAGCCGAAACGTAAAACCGTGGACGATATCTTAAAACTGTTCTAAATCCGGCGCATCCGTGTGAAGACGTGCGCGGTACTTTCCAGGCGGGAATCCAAAGAACCGGGAAAACTGCTTGCTGAACGCATAGACATCGCCATATCCGACAAGACCGGCAATTTCCTTCATCGGTACGCCGCCCTCGAGAAGAATACGGGCCTGCTCCATTTTCTTCCTGGTGCGGTACCGTGCAGGAGAGACGCCGGTCTGTTTTTTAAATACTTTTCGAAACGTCTCATAACCGATCTGGAGTGACCGGGCAAGCTCTTCGAGAGAAATTTCTTCATCAAGATTCTGCGAGAGCATATCGCAGGCGGCCTCGATCGGATCCCGCTGCAGATTCACCCGGTGCGCATGGTAGCCGTACATTCGCAGAATCTCTTTTTCCATCTCCGGAATCCGCAAAGGCAGCAGACTGTCCGGTGTGGCCTTTAACGACTGCAGAAGCTTCTGATACCGCTCGAGATCGCCGGGAAGCAGCTCTGCCTTTAACACCGGCTCCCGGTTCAGAACCGAAAGCGAGCAGAAAGAATCAAAAAACGGTTTCCCAATCGAGATAAAAAATTCCAGCCATTTCCCATCGGGGTCTACGCGTGTGGAATGCGGCACACCCGGTAGACGCTGGACCATACTTCCCGCCTGCAGCGGATAGGAGGTGCCGTCCTCGGCAATATATTCCCCGCTCCCGCGCAGCAGCACGAAACAGCTGTAATACTCGTTCGAAAAATGATACTGCGAGCGGTCCGCCGTCTCTTTCCGCATAAAACCGCATGCCAGAATCCCGTTCTTCATTTCATTTCCAATACAGCGATAGATAACATCGCTCTTTTCTATTTTTGCAAGCAGATATTCCGGTATCATACGACTTCTCCTTTGCTTTCCCATTTTGGATAAAAGAAACACCAGATCAACTATTTCTCATCCACGTGCAGTGTTTTATACTGAATCATAAGATAACTGCATGAATCTTCTGAAAATCCACAGATGTATTATATCACAGGAAAGCAAAAAAGGAACACCAATCTGGATAAAAAGAAGAGAGGCAGTCGGAAAATGCGAAAGCAAAGGCAAGGAGGGTTTCAAGAACATGAGACAGACAAGAGACTGGGAAAATCAGTATATAACGCAGAAAAATCATTATCCGATGCATACGCCGTATGGTGCGTATGAGACGGTAGAGCAGGCGCTCGCCGGAAATCGGAACGCGTCCCGCTTTGTAATGGATCTGAACGGAGACTGGAAATTCAAAATGTATCCGTCACCGGAAGCGGTGGAAGCATTTTATGAAGAGAATTTCGATCACGCAGCATGGGATACGATTCCGGTGCCGTCCAACTGGGAATTGCAGGGATATGGAAAGCCGGTTTACACCAATATGCTGTATCCGTTCAAACGGGAGGCAAATGGCGAAGCATTTGAGATCGAGATTATCGAAGGCACCTACGAGCTGAATGCGCCGTATGTGCCGGAGAAAAATCTGACTGGCTGCTATTTCAGAACCTTCGAGGTTCCAACAGACTATATTGGCAGACAGCTTCTCATCGATTTCGGCGGTGTGGAGTCCTGCTTCTATCTCTGGGTCAACGGAAAACAGGTGGGGTATTCCCAGGACAGCAAAGTGAACGCGGAATTTGACATCACCGAATATGTGCAGGAGGGAACGAACACCCTCGCCGTACAGGTGATGCGCTACTGTGACGGTACTTACCTGGAAGATCAGGATTACTGGCATCTGTCCGGTATCTACCGCGATGTCCGCCTCGTATCGAAACCGGTGCAGCACATCCTGGACTATAAGGCAGAGACACTGTTCACACACCCGGATTACACGAAAGCTACTCTCTCTGTCACGATCTGGCCGGACAACTCCAAACCGTTGTACGGCGAGTATCATGCCAAAGTGACGCTGTATGATGCAGAACAGAACAAAGTAACCGAGATGGCTTCGAGACCGTTTGCTGAGTGCGGCTTCTATCTGATGCCGAAATTTATCGCAACCGTTACTGCTCCGGTAGAGAACCCGGCACTCTGGACTGCAGAGACTCCGACACTTTACACCCTCGTTGTCGAGCTGCAGAACAAAGAGAATGAGACGGTTGATATCGAGAGCTGCAAGGTCGGCTTCCGCCAGGTGGAGATCAACGGCCGCGGCGTTCTGACCCTGAACGGCAAGCGCCTTGTGATCCGCGGCGTAGACCGCCACGATTTTTGCGCCGAGACGGGACGTACCGTTTCTGAGGAGCAGATGCGAAAAGAAATTGCTGTAATGAAACGTCTCAATTTCAACGCCGTCCGCACCAGCCATTATCCGAACGCGGTGAAATGGTATGATCTGTGTGACGAGCTTGGCATTTACCTTGTCGATGAGACAAATCTTGAGACGCACGGTTACGGCGGACAGCTCAGTGCATCCGCTGAGTGGACAGCCGCTTATCTGGAGCGTGCAACCCGTATGGTACTGCGTGATAAAAACCATCCTTCCATCGTCTTGTGGTCCCTTGGAAATGAATCCGGTGCCGGGGCGAATCATGCCGCGATGCACGGCTGGATCCGCGAATACGACAAGACAAGATACGTTCAGTATGAGTCCGGCAACCCAAAGAGTAATATTTCCGACGTTATCTGCCCAATGTATCCGACGATGAGCTGGCTTGAGGATGTGATGGCAGACGATTCCGATCTCCGCCCGTTCATTATGTGTGAATACGCTTATGCAAAGAGTAACAGCAACGGAAATTTCAAGGAGTTTTGGGACTATGTCAATAAATACCCGCGTTTCCAGGGCGGCTTTATCTGGGATTTCGCGGACAAGGCGATTGCGATCCACGAGGAGGACGGAAATATCAAATACGGCTACGGCGGAGCGTTCGGAGAGGATGTGACCGATCCGGTTCCGGATATGTGTCTGAATGGTGTTGTCTTTGCCGATCTTTCCTATAAACCGGGCGCCTATGAGGTGAGAAACGGCCAGTCCCCGGTTACGATTGAGCAGGTGAAAAATCCATATACCGGCGAAACTATATGGGTGCTGGCAAACCGCTACCATACCCTCGATCTTTCTCATCTGCAGGTGCGCTATGAAATTGTGCAGAACGGCGAAACGCTTGCAAAAGGCAGCTATCCGGCATTTTACACGGCAGCCGGAACAACAGAGACGCTTCCGCTTCCGGAGCTTCCGGCGAAACTGCATGGCGAGGCGTATGTAAATTATTACGTTGAGCTTGCCCAAGATACCTTCTATGCACCGGCGGGAACAGAACTATACCGCCGTCAGATTCCGGTTACTACAGGTGTTTATCTGGCAGACGAGAAAACGATTGTGGAGAAACCACTGACCGTAGCGGAGGATGAAAATCATGTTCGCATCACCGGCGAAGAGACCGAAATTATCTTTGATAAAAAGACAGGTGAATTTACCAGATATCAGGCAAAGAGCGTTTCTTTTATGACCGGCGGAAAAGATGAATTTTATCGTGCCCCAACCGGTATTGATGAGGGAACCCATGAAAGTGATTACGATGATATCTGGCGCGCGGAAGGTCTGGATCGTCTGAAAAAGAAAGTACAGTCAGTATCGGCTGTCAGTGCCGGAAATCAGGTGCTTCTTGAAGTGCAGGCTTCCTATACCGCGGAGCCGGACAACGCAGTACTCTTTACCGCTCATACTCTGTATCGCATCGGCAGTGAGGGAATGGAGCTGAAAAACGAAGTAACAAACAACAGCGGCCTTGAGACCATCGCAAGAGTCGGACAGTCGTTCTGCCTTCCTGCAGCGTTTGATACGCTCAGCTGGTATGGAAAAGGACCCTGGGAGACGTATGCAGACCGAAAGGACGCAGCTTTTACCGGATTTTACACATCTTCTGTAGCAGAACAGCACGTTCCGTTTGTAGTACCTTGCGAATGCGGTGGCCATGAGGATACGCGATTTGCCGTTCTTTCAGATGGAACACATACTGTTCAGATTGTAGGCAGTGATGATTTCCATTTCAGTGCGCTTCCATATTCTATGGCAGAATATCGAAAAGCCGCATATGAGGAAGAACTTCCGGAGCATACGACAGGAACCTGGCTGATCCTGGATGCAGCACACGCAGGCCTTGGCGGAGATACCGGCTGGACGAAAAATATTCACCCGGAATATCGTGTATGCAAGGGAAGATACAGCTATACGTTCCGTTTCCATTTCGCATAAAAGAAAAAATCGGCCAACTGCCTATTGGATTCTTACGGAACAAATTACAGATTTCTCGTGAATGCTGCAAAGGTTGAAGCAAGAGATACGATTTATCAGCGAATGAAGGCTGGTGAATATATAAGGGAAGAACTTACACCAGATGGACTTCATCCAAATGATAAAGGACACAAACTTGTTGCAGAAGAAATTGAAAAATTCCTTGAAAGCGTGAAAGCAGAATTAGAAGTTGAGGAAAAAGAACCTGTTTTTCCGAAGGCAATGACGGAGAATGCATACGAGAATGCAAAACGCCTGACAATCCGTGAAATTTCACCAAAACTTTGCGGATTTCATGCAGATATGGAAGAGAAAACAGGACATCTTGATCATTTTAAAAATGGATGGATCGGGAAAAAAGCCGGGGATTCTATTCATTTTGAGGTGACTGCTTCCTGCAGTGCAGTGGAGAAAAGAAAATTCATACGGTAGATATAACAATTCTTCCGGAAGAGGTAACGGATACAACTCCATTTTATCTGATGTCATTAATTATTGCATAAGATTTTTGAAGGAGAGGTTTCTGGAGATTGAGACAGCAGCACTTGGAAATGAAGCTGGAATGATCGGTGCAGCAAGTTTACTGTAAAATATGGAGGAGATAAGATGAGAATTAATCCTGATAATAAAAAAATACGTTATAGCGGAAGGATTGACTGGGCGAATCCAAAAGAACCAATCTGGGTTTATCCATGTACATCTGTGGAATTTAAATTTACAGGAAAATATTTGAAAATTTTCCTGAGAAACAAAAATGAATACTGGCAGAATTATCTTGGATGTATTTTAGATGGAGTGCAGTCGTGTTATTATCTGGATAACGAGAAAGAGAATGAAATAGAGATTCGTGTTCCTGAGAATGAAAACGGAGAACATCATGTTCTTTTCTTTAAACGTCAGGATTCCTGCCATGAGATGCACATCCTTGGATTTGAAATTGAAGACGGAGCAAAATTATTGGAACTTCCGGATGCACAGACAAGAAAAATTGAAGTTTACGGAGATTCTGTATCAGCAGGAGAAGTGACAGAAGCAGTGGATTATACAGGAAAGACGGACCCTGAACATCAGGGAGGTTATTCTAACAGCTGGTATTCCTATGCATGGATGACAGCACGTATGCTGAATGCACAGATCCATGATATCGCACAGGGCGGAATTGCATTGCTGGATGGACAAGGCTGGTTCCATGAGCCGGATCAGATTGGAATGGAAAGTGCCTGGAATAAAATCCGCTTCAATAAAACATTTGGTGAACTGACAGAATGGGATTTTAATCAGTATACACCGCAGGTTGTTGTCGTGGCAATTGGCCAGAATGATAATCATCCGTTTGATTACATGTCAGAAGACTATATGTGTGAGAAAGCAATTCTTTGGAGAGAACACTATACAGAATTTTTAAAAAAACTGCGTCAGGTATATCCGAAGGCATCGGTCATCTGCTGTACGACATTGCTTGAGCATGACAGTTCTTGGGACAAAGCAATTGACGATGTAGTGGTTTCTATGGGAGACAGTAAGATTTCCCATTGTATCTTTAAAAGAAACGGAGCAGCGACTCCAGGACATCTCAGAATTCCAGAAACCTATGAGATGGCGAGAGAACTTGCTGATTATATAGAGAATCTGGGAATCGAGGAATGGAAATAATTAGAATAGTAGAGTAATAAGAGGAAGATATCCTGGTGGTCTGATCCGGTTTTATTAGGACATTATCCGGATGAGGGATTGGTGCGTTATGAAAAATATCTTCCGAAAATCACAGAAGAAGATATGCGTCTGATCTCAGAACCGATCGATATCTATGGACAGAATATTTATAATGGAAGATGCGTCCGTATGGGGGAAGACGGAAAGCCACAGGAGGTTTGCCGATATGAAGGATTTCCTAAAACTGCGATCCAATGGCCGGTAACACCGGAATGTCTGCAGTGGGGACCGAAGTTTTTATATGAAAGATATCATAAGCCAATTTACATCACAGAGAACGGATTATCCTGCCATGATGTGATCTCATTAGATGGAAAAGTGCATGATCCAAACAGAATTGATTTTCTTGCAAGATATTTGCGAGAACTGAGAAAAGCAGCAGAGGAAGCGGATATCAGAGGATATTTCCAGTGGTCTTTGATGGATAATTTTGAATGGGCCAAAGGTTACTCATATCGATTTGGACTCGTATATGTGGACTACAGAAATCAGGAGAGAATTATGAAAGATTCCGCATTCCGGTATAAACACGTGATAGAAACAAACGGAGCAGAATTATAAATGGAAATAAAAGATCCCTTTTGGGGTTTATTTAGTAGCGTTAATAATAAATACTTGACAATTTATAAGGAGTGGTGTAGGGTAAAGGTGTCAAAGGAATTTCACCGGATTGGGTGTAATTCCGTTCACTATCCTATACGAAAAGAAGAGGTATTCATGATGAAAGAATTAAAGCCAATCAAAGAGGGTAAGGTACGCGAGATTTATGATAACGGCGACAGCCTGATCATGGTAGCAACCGACCGTATTAGCTGTTTTGATGTCATTCTGAACAATGTGGTAACAAAAAAAGGTACCGTTCTGACCCAGATGTCCAAATTCTGGTTCGATCTGACAGAAGACATCCTTCCGAATCATATGATCTCTGTAGACGTAAAAGACATGCCGGAATTTTTCCAGCAGGAGAAATTTGACGGAAACAGCATGATGTGCCGTAAGCTGGAAATGCTTCCTATCGAGTGCATTGTCCGCGGCTACATTACCGGAAGCGGCTGGGCAAGCTATCAGAAAACAGGAAAAGTATGTGGCATCGAGCTTCCGGAAGGATTAAAAGAATCTGACAAGCTTCCTGAGCCAATCTACACTCCGTCCACAAAGGCTGAAATCGGAGATCATGACGAAAATATCTCTTATGAGCAGAGCATCGCCCATCTGGAAAAATACTTCCCGGGAAAAGGAGCCGAGTATGCAGAGAAGCTTCGCGACTACACCATCGCTCTGTATAAAAAATGTGCCGATTATGCTTTAAGCAAAGGCATTATCATTGCAGACACAAAATTTGAGTTTGGTCTTGATGAAAACGGAAATATCGTAATCGGCGACGAGATGCTGACTCCGGACAGCTCCCGCTTCTGGCCTGCAGATGGTTATGAACCAGGCCATGGTCAGCCATCTTTTGACAAACAGTTCGCGCGCGACTGGCTCAAAGCCAACGATGGAAACCACGACTGGACTCTGCCGCAGGAAATCGTAGACAAGACGATCGAGAAATATCTTCAGGCATATGAGATGCTGACAGGAAAACCGCTGGCATAAAGAACATCATAGTGTTAAAAAGCTACAGGAGGCAGGTTCTGCCTCCTGTTTTTGCATATTTTGTGATAAGATCAGATGATAATCTGATACTCAAATGCGTGAAACATGTGATATAATGGGAAGAAAGACAGGATGCGAAGGAGGAAACACGATATGAAAATTGCTGCTGCAATTGAAAAAATGACAGATTTTTATAAGGGAAATATTCATGATATTTATCATTTTCTGAAGGTATGGGCCTTTGCAAAGAACATCGGCGAGGCGGAAGGACTGGATCCAAAAACACAGGAAACGCTGGAGATGGCAGCTGTTGTCCATGATATTGCCTGCCCGCTGTGTCGGGAAAAATACGGAAATACCAGCGGAAAGCATCAGGAAGAGGAAAGTGCGCCGCTCGTTGCAGAATTTTTCAAAGATGTACCGGCAGGAGAACTGGATGTCGAACGCATCACATGGCTGGTTACGCATCATCATACCTATACAAATGTAGAGGGAATGGATTACCAGATCCTGCTGGAAGCCGATTTTCTGGTCAATGCCGGCGAGAGCGAATATTCAAAACAGGCGATTGAAAATTTCTGCAGAAAAGTATTTCGGACGGAAGCGGGAACGCATCTGTTGAAGAGTATGTTTCCGGAGAAGGAATAAGGTCATGAAGTGTGACATCCTCCACCACCTCTACAGGTGGTGGAGGATGTCACTTTTACAGCAGGACAGCCGGGGGCATTTAACCTTTATGGCGGTCAACCGGGAGATCCCGAAGTATCTGGATGCTACCTTATGGAACAGGGGATTTGTGGATACAAACGGCAAATACTATGAGCTTTGGAATGCGCAGGCACAGTATTATACGGAGTAAAATTTTGGCAATCTGTCGGCAGAAGCCATTCACAGAGAGATTGACGGTACACTGAAACGGCTGGGAACAGATTATCTGGATCTGTATATCATTCACCGTTTTGACTACGAAACTCCGATTGAGGAAACAATGGAAGCCCTGAATGTATGACCGCACTGGCATGGCAATGGGCGAAGGGAGTCAGCTCCCCGATTATCGGTGCGACCAAGGCGGCAATTGTTTCGTAAAAAACTATGGCATGTAAAACGCCGTCAGACTTGTTGTAGTCTGACGCGTTTTACGTTAGGAAGCTCTTTGAAGAAACATCTATATTATTTCGTTTCCTGTCCCGCTTTCTTCCGGAACAGTTCTTTTCCACAGCTGATGACAATGATGACACCAAGAACCATCAGCAGAATGGCGATGATGAGCTGCAGTCCCTCAACGAGGAAGACAGCGGTTCCTGCTCCATACGCTTTTACAAGTGCAATGACACGCTCTACCAGTGCGGTAAAGGTGACACAGAGCATGATGATGAGCGGCGGGAACAGGGTTCTGTTTTCACGGCCGGTGACTTTCAGGAAGACACAGAGCGTGATCAGAACGAGTGCACTCAGCATCTGGTTTGCACTTCCGAACAGCGGCCAGATATTGGCATATCCGATCTGGGTCAGGATGTAGCCGCAGAGCAGAGTAACAATGGTAGAGAAATATTTATTGCAGAGCAGCTTTCTCCATCCGGCAGCATGTTCCATATCATCGACAGTGAACAGTTCCTGGAAGGACATACGGCCGATTCGTGCAACGGAGTCAAGACTGGTAAGTGCCAGCGCCGATACACACATCGTCATGAAGCACTGTGCTCCGTATACCGGGATGCCGAACATTTCCAGAAATCCGGCAACACCGGAAGAAAAGATCGCAAATGGCGTTCCGACAGCAGCCGTACCGTCTGCAGAAGCAGCAGCACCGGCAACGCAGAGGGCGAGGACGGCAAGCAGGCTCTCCAGAACCATAGCTCCGTATCCGACTTTCTGCATATCTTTTTCATTCGCAATGGTTTTCGAAGAGGTTCCAGACGATACCAGGCTGTGGAATCCGGAAACAGCACCACAGGCAACGGTGACAAACAGGATCGGGAACAGATCTCCGGATGCCGCATTGTGGAAACCGGTGTACATTGGAAGATTCATTTTCGGGTGTGCAACAACAAGTCCGACAACAGCGCCAAGGATCATGCCGGCAAACATAAAGGTTGTCATAAAGTCACGCGGCTGCATCAGAAGCCACATCGGAAGGACAGCGGCAAGAAAGATGTAGGCAAATACCAGATAAGTCCAGGTTGCTTTGCTTGTTACAAGCGGTACATTCATGCCGATTGCAAAAGCTGCAACGGTGCATGCAAGGCCGAGTACCATTTCTTTCCAGCCTTTCCACTGCAGTTTTTTCTGGAGCAGTCCGAAGACAACAGCAAAAGCGATAAACAGAAGGGAGATGCTTCCGGCAGCGCCGTTTACAGTTGCCTGGGCAGAAAGCTTTGTGACGCCGTCAACCGTTTCGTAAGCATTAAATGTTCCGGCAACCATATCGGCAAAGGCGGCGATAACGATCAGTGTAAAGAGCCAGCAGAAGAGAAGAAACAGTTTTTTTCCTGTTTTGCCGATGTATTTCTCAATGAGAAGTCCCATGGATTTTCCTTCGTTTTTGACACTCGCATACAGCGCACCGAAATCGGTAACAGCACCAAAGAAGATACCGCCGATCAGGATCCATAAAAGGACGGGAACCCATCCAAAGACAGCGGCCTGAATGGCACCGGTGACAGGGCCTGCACCTGCGATTGAAGAAAACTGATGGGCGAATACGGTCCATCCATCGGTAGGGACGTAATCCTGACCGTCATTTTTTGCAACGGCAGGTGTTTTTGCTTTGGGATCGATGCCCCATTTCTTTGCCAGCCAGCTTCCGTAGAAGGTATAACCTGCTATCAGACATACAGCGGCGATCAGTACAATAACCAACGTGTTCATAATAAAATTCCTCCTCGTTCAAAAATGATATTTCCAGTTTACATGGATTTCAAATGGAAAAAGAAAAGGGAAAAGGCAATTGTGTTGGTATGCTTGGAAACAAAAAAAGCTTCGTCTCCCTGACTTATGCAAGAAGACGAAGCTTTCAAAAAACGCTCCGCGTTACCACTTCTAATTATCGGCTGTTTCTTTTGGTCGATCACTCAGACAAGATCCCCGAAACCATTTGATACACTTTCCGGTGAATCTCTTCTCTGCTAACGGTGAGAGGCCGGTCCGGACTACTTTCCATTTCTGGTTTCGTCTGTACAGCTCACAGGGGATTGTTCTTTGGGATACCTGCCATCTCGCACCAGCCGATGGTTCTCTGCAAAGGCTCACCCGAAAAATGTTGTCCTGCTCATTGCTTTTTTCTGATCCCTTTTTTCTTTTGAACACTTTGCATTATAGTCTCATTTTTCGGTTTGTCAAGCAATTTTAAAAAAAATATCATGTTTTTTCCCTGAAAATAGTAAAAATCTATTTCTTGACACAGAAAACCAAAATTTTTATAATAGAAGAAAAAGCGCAGAACCAGAAGGCTTCTGCGGAAAGGTGGTATTTTTGTATGGGGTATTATGACAAAGAACGTGTAAGGGGATTTTTGCACAATCAGGACGGTATTATTGTGAATGATTTCGGAGAAGAGGTGATTCTCCGCGGCTGGGGCATGGGAAACTGGGATAATCCGGAAGGATTTATGCTCGGCACCCAGAGCGGCTTTGGACTGTTCGAGCCTGGAAAATATGCGCCGATGGGACGCATGGACCGTGGAAGAAGTATGGACCAGATTCTACGGGAGACCTGCGGAACGAAATATGCGGAGGAGTTCTGGAAACGCTGGAGACGGCTGTATCTGACGGAGGAGGATATTGCACTTCTCTCCAGACGCGGTTACAATTCCGTGCGTCTGCCGATCCGCGCAGGAAGCTTTCTGTATGAGGAGCCGGGGATTACGTATAATGAAGATTCCTTTGCCATGCTGAATGATGTTCTCGACTGGTGTGAGACGTATCAGGTTTATGCTGTCGTAGATTTCCATGCGGCAACGGCAGGCCAGTCCGGAATTCCGTGTGATGACGGCGTGGACAATGGACAGCATCTGTATGACGATGAAGAATCGATGGAGCGGATGTTTCTTCTGATGGAAGAGTTTATGAGAAGATACAAAGACCGCTGGATCATCGGCGCATATGACTGTATCAACGAGCCGATCTCCATGACGCCGCGCCGCGAGGAGCTGACACCGAAGCTGGTCTATTTTTACGAGAAAATGATCCGCCGCTGCAGAAAGATCGACCAGAAACACTTATTTTTGCTGAATGGTACACAGTTTTCCTCTCTTACATATTTCTTTGATCATGAGTTTGACCCGGAATACCACAACTGGGGCATCAGTCTTCATGCGTATGAGATGGTTGTTCCGGAGGTAGCTTCTCTTGCCAGCGTTCTCCGTACCTGCCGGGAACAGAAGATCTGCCTGTGGATGGGCGAGACAGGAGGAAGAAATGAGCACGCATGGCAGACAACGATGTATGAGATTCTTGCCGAGTACCACGCCGGTTATAATCTGTGGTGCTGGAAAACGGTAGAGGGAGCAGGATGTGCTTCGATTCTGAACTTTAATGTTCCGGATGAATGGCATCTGATTACCGATTATGCAATTAATGGAGCTGCAAAACCGTCCTACGAGCATGCGCAGGCCATCTGGGACAGCTACCTGGAATGCCTGGCGGTCGATAAATGCAAAGAAAATACGCAGTATCATCCTTATCTGCTTCGAGAGGGCAATTTTGAGATCCCGGCGATCGGCTACAACGCGCTGCCGATGGATTCACACCGTGGTCTTAGTGATCTTCCGAATGCTACAGGATATCGTCTGTATGACCGGTTTGAATTGGTTTATGAAAAAGGATATCATCCTGAACCGGCCGGGTTTGCCGCACCGGGTCCGATCAAACATCCGAGAGATCATGTACAGCTTCAGCTGGGAGCAGGAGAGTATGCTTCCTATACAATCCGTGAAAAAGAAACCTATACGGTTTCTTTAACTTACTGTGCAGCCAAAAAGGTGAAGGTACAGGCAGCTATTCAGGGAGAGACTCTTTTTGAAGGGGTAATGCCTCCTGCCGGTGAGAAAGTAACTTCGGATGTTCATCCATATTTTGCATATGAAATAGCACCGAACACACTCGAACAGTTCACACTCGGTACCGTTACAGGAGAAGGCATTCTGAAAATAGAGGTTCTGGACGGATGTGCACGGTTCGGACAGATTGTGATTCGGAAAAGTGAAAAATAGCAGAACATAACGTTTCTTTATGAGAAATAAATAACAGATCTATCTGCCCGCAGGAATCAAAAAAATCCGACGGGCAGATTTTTTGATTTTTTTCAGTTTTCCATTGACAATTGCATCACTGGTGCTATAATAAAAACAAACATATGAATAAATGTTCATATGAACAGTGAAAATGAAAAAGGAGATCAAAAGCGATGAAGAAAACGTATAAGATCGATGTTGACTGCGCAAACTGTGCAAACAAAATGGAAGAGGCTGCAAAAAACACAGCAGGTGTAAAGGATGCTACCGTAAACTTTATGATGCTCAAAATGATCGTTGAGTTCGAAGACGGACAGGATCCAAAGAGCGTTATGCAGGATGTTCTGAAAAACTGCAAAAAAGTTGAGGATGACTGCGAGATCTTCCTCTAAAATAAAAAACTTTCATCGGCGGATGGAAGAAAAAGCTGGAGCAGAATAGATTCTAAAACCTGTCTGCGGTTCAGCTCGAGAAAAATCCAGTATTTTCTCTCTGGAGCAGCGGATTTGGATCTGTAAATCTCTGGGATGAAATGCTGGATTTTTTCATCCGGCGGTAAGAACAAAGGAGGCATATGTATGAATAAGAAACAGAAAAAGGTTCTCATCCGCGTCATCGTTGCATCGGTTCTTCTGATTCTCTGCGCGGTACTGCCGACAACCGGCTATGTGCGATTTGCAACCTTTATGGTTCCTTATCTGGTCATCGGATACGATATCCTGAAAAAGGCCTGGAAGGGAATCCTGAACAAACAGGTATTTGATGAAAACTTTCTGATGGCTGTTGCAACGGTCGGTGCCATTCTGCTTGGCGAGTATCCGGAGGGCGTAGCTGTTATGCTGTTTTATCAGATCGGCGAACTGTTCCAGAGCTATGCTGTCGGAAAGAGCCGTCGGAACATCAGCGAACTGATGGATATCCGCCCGGATTATGCAAATATCGAGGTAGACGGAAAACTCGAGCAGGTTGATCCGGATGAAGTTGAGGTTGGCACAATCATCGTTGTACAGCCTGGTGAAAAGATTCCGATCGATGGTGTGATCAAAGAAGGAAACACCACACTGAATACCAGTGCCCTGACCGGAGAGAGTGTTCCGCGTGACGCCCGGGATGGAGACGAAGTCATCAGCGGATGTATCAATATGTCCGGTCTGATTAAAGTAAAAACAACGAAAGAGTTTGGAGAGTCCACCGTATCCAAAATTCTGGACCTTGTGGAAAACTCCAGCTCCAAGAAATCAAGATCCGAGAACTTTATTTCCAAATTTGCGAAATACTATACACCGGCCGTCTGCTACGGTGCGCTGGCGCTGGCAATCCTGCCGCCGCTGGCACGGATGCTGTTTTTAAGTGCCGCTCCTGAGTGGAGCGTATGGATTTACCGTGCGCTGACCTTCCTGGTTATCAGCTGCCCTTGTGCACTGGTCATCAGTATTCCGCTCAGCTTCTTCGCCGGTATCGGCGGCGCAAGCCATGAAGGTGTCCTGGTGAAAGGTTCCAACTATCTGGAAACACTTTCCCAGACCAAATACGTTGTATTCGATAAAACCGGTACCATGACACAGGGTGTCTTTGAAGTAGCCGGTATTCACCACAATACGATCAGTCAGGAAGATGTTCTGGAATACGCAGCACTTGCTGAGTGTGCTTCGAGCCATCCGATCAGCAAGAGTCTGCAGAGAGCATATGGAAAACTGATCGACCGAAGCCGTGTCACGGACATCGAAGAGATCAGCGGAAACGGTGTAACAGCAAAGGTAGACGGTAAAAATGTCGCTGCCGGAAATGCAAAACTGATGGAGCGCCTTGGCGTTGATTATATCGACTGCCACAGCGTCGGCACCATCGTCCATGTTGCTGTAGACGGCAAGTATGCCGGACATATCCTGATCTGTGATATGATCAAACCGCATGCGAAAGAGGCGATTCAGGCGCTGCGGAAATCCGGTATTAAAAAGACGATTATGCTGACCGGAGACTCCAAGCGGATAGCCGATCAGGTAGCTGCAGATCTTGGAATTGATGAAGTTTACAGCGAACTGCTTCCTGGTGACAAAGTAAGTAAAGTGGAAGAGCTGCTTGCCGCAAAGACAGAAAAAGAAAAACTTGCCTTCGTAGGTGACGGCATCAACGATGCACCGGTACTGTCCCGTGCCGATATCGGTATTGCGATGGGAGCACTTGGTTCCGACGCAGCAATTGAAGCAGCTGATATCGTTCTGATGGACGACGATCCGCTCAAGATTTCCAAAGCAATTCACATTTCCAGAAAATGTATTCACATTGTTTATGAGAATATTTATTTTGCAATTGGTATCAAAGTATTGTTCCTGCTTCTGGGAGCCATCGGTATCGCTAACATGTGGATGGCAATTTTCGCAGATGTCGGAGTTATGATTCTGGCGGTTCTGAATGCAATTCGTGCTCTGTTTGTGAAAAATCTATAGAAAGACGAGGACACAAAATGGCAAAAATCAATCCGGATGAAGCTGATCTGTGCTGTGACTCCTGTGAGGTTCATGAAAATCTGGTAAAGATTGTCAATGAGACCATGCCGGATGAAACAGAGCTTTACGATCTGGCAGAGCTTTTCAAGGTATTTGGTGATTCCACGCGGATCCAGATCCTGTTTGTCCTGTTTGAGGCAGAGGTATGCGTCTGCGACCTGGCAGAAGCACTGCACATGACACAGTCCGCAATTTCCCACCAGCTTCGCATTCTGAAGCAGAATAAGCTGGTAAAGAGCAGACGAGAAGGAAAATCGGTGTTCTACTCTCTTGCAGATGGTCATGTACGGACAATCATCGCACAGGGACAGGAGCATATTGAAGAGGATTAAAAAAAGCATAAGATAGCAGAAACGTCCCGCAAATGAAATTTCTCATCTGCGGGACGTTTCTGCTTTTCATATTCATTCTTTATTTGGTAAACCATGCTTCCCGAACATGCTGTTTTAGAAGGTTCCGTGCATTTTGGAAGCTGTTTTTTTACTTTATTTACATAACCAAATTATGTAAAGCATTTCTTGAATTTCATGATTTATACTCCTCGGAGTAATACGGAATGCAGAGATACATACCGTCCGTGATCTGGTTGGAACTCAGGTGATTGATCTCACGGACCTCAGCAATGTAACTGGAAATATCGGAGTATTCTTCTGTACGGTATTCTTTGGCGATATCCCACAGTGTATCGCCGGAAGAAACGCGGATACTGGTGTAGTATTTGTAGGTTGGAGCTTTCGGCTCACTGTCTGCCTGCGTATTCTGCGGCGTGAAGTGGAAGATTAAAAGAAATGTGACGGCAACCAGAGACAGGAGAGCGGCGGCTGCGCGGATCTGCAGTTTTCTTCTCTGGATTTTTCGTCTTTCTCTCAGTGATTTTCTTTTCTTTGCATTGGTACTCATGTAAAATTCCCCCTTGATTTGTGATAGAAGAGTAGTTGTGCTACGTGAACATTTGTTCTTTCGAATATATGTTCATTATAATAAAAGAACGTATGTTTGTCAATACGAAATACGAACAAATTTTCGAAACTTTTGTTTGCGTTCCGGTTGGATTTATGGTAAAATTTATTTGGTATATTTTAAGCAAATATCGTATAGAAAGAGGGGACTACCCTAATTCATATAAAAAACGAAACGACAGGAGGAACATACGATGGCTGGAGACAAAAATAAACTGACAGAGAAACAGAGACAGATTCTCGAATATTTAAAACAGGAAATTTTGCAGAGAGGATTCCCGCCGTCTGTGCGTGAGATCTGCGAAGCGGTTTCCCTTCGTTCTACATCCTCGGTACATGCACATCTGGAAACACTGGAGCGGAAAGGCTATATCAAACGAGATGCAACAAAACCGAGAGCCATTGAAATCTGCGATGAAGGATTCCATACCGGCCGCCTTGGTGCAATCCAGGGAATTGCATCGGAAGACACCGCATCCCAGAGCGAGGTTGCACAGATTCCGCTGATCGGCAAAGTAGCTGCCGGAGAACCGATTCTTGCGGTAGAGAATATTGAAGGATATTTTCCGATGCCGGTAGACCGTCTGCCAAACGCAGAAACGTTCCTTTTAAAGGTACAGGGCGAAAGCATGGTAAATGCAGGTATTTTAGACGGTGACCTTGTTCTTGTGGAACAACAGGCAACTGCGGAAAATGGAGAAAAAATTGTCGCTCTGGTCAATGATTCCGCTACAGTAAAAACATTCTACAAGGAAGACGGTTATTTCCGCCTGCAGCCGGAAAACGATGAGATGGATCCGATCCTTGTGAATGATCTGCAGATCGTAGGAAAGGTAATCGGAGTATTAAGATTTTTATCCTGAAAAATAAAAGAAGAAAATAAAAAATGTTGTGAAAAAACGAACAAGAAATCGGCCTGTAAAATTCGGCGGTTTCAGAGGAAAAACCGGTGATTTCTGAAAGTAACTCTTCAACTATTCGAAAAACCTGCGTTTCCCGAATAGTTATATAGAAGAAATACTTCTTTCATTTTCCCAGATTTTCTGTTTAGAAAGGCTCATTTGCAGTTATGAAATCAAAAATTACGTATCACGAACAAACCGATATGGAAAATACACTGAAGCTCCGCGAGGTTCTGAAGACGCTTCCCTCTTTTACTTCCGAATTTTTCCGCGGCATCAGCACAACGACATCGACCAGCACACGAATCAAATATGCATATGACCTTCGGATCTTTTTTCAGTATCTGCAGAAAGAAAATCCGGAACTTGCCAAAATTCCCATGGATCAGATGTCCGTTGATGTGCTTGACCAGGTCACTGCACTTGATCTTGAGGAATACACAGAATATTTAAAGGCTTATATCGGTTCCCAGGAATCTTATACCACCAACGGGGAAAAAGGCCTGAAACGAAAATTGTCGGCACTTCGGACGTTCTATTCCTATTATTTCAAAAAGGAACTGATTGAGACAAATCCTACGCTGCTTATTGATATGCCGAAGCTCCATGAAAAAGAAATTATCCGTCTGGAGCCAAATGAGGTTGCGGAGCTTCTCGATTTTATTGAATCCTGCGGCGACGGGCTGAGCAATCATCAGCGGGCCTACTATGAAAAAACAAAGGAACGTGATTTTGCAATCATTACTCTTCTGCTTGGCACGGGAATCCGTGTGTCGGAATGTGTCGGGTTAGATATTGAGGATGTCGATTTTAAAAACAATGGCATCAAAGTGCTTCGAAAAGGTGGAAATGAAATGTTTGTCTACTTTGGAGATGAAGTTGCCGAGGCACTGAAAAAGTATATCGAAGTCCGCGCAGGTATTACGCCTGTGGCAGGACACGAACACGCACTCTTCTATTCGGCGCAGAGAAAACGGATCAACGTCAAGACGGTGGAAAATCTGGTGAAGAAATATGCGTCCCAGGTGACGACAACGAAGAAAATTACGCCGCATAAACTGCGTAGTACGTACGGTACGACGCTGTATCAGGAAACAGGCGATATTTATCTTGTTGCGGATGTTCTCGGCCATAAGGATGTCAATACGACGAAGAAACATTATGCTGCCATGGACGATGCAAGGCGCCGTCAGGCTGCCACAGCGGTACGGCTGCGGGAGTCCATGCCGGAGCATGAGGAATAAAAACATATCAGAAACCAAAAGAGGAATCAACAGGGATTATATCCCATTCGTTGATTCCTCTTTTTTGTGGAGACGACTTCTCTCCTGCTTTTTTTTAAGTTACTCCGCCTTAATTGCCCAGCGCATTTTCGTTGAACTTGCACGGCTGTTGCGGATGCATTCTTCTTTGGAAGGACGAATGACTTCTTTTGAATATTCGGAATAAATACCGATCTGATACAGTCCCTTCATGGACTTTTTCACAAGCCGGTCTTCGCCGGAATGGAACGTCAGAATTGCCGCTCTGCCGCCCGGAGCAAGAGCATCCGGGAGTTTTTCCATGAACGCTTCCAAAACCTCATATTCGTTGTTTACATCGATCCGCAGTGCCTGGAAGGTGCGGGCGCAGGATTTTTTGATGGCTTCTTTTTTCTCGTTTTTCGGAAGAAAATCCAGTGCTTCAGCGATCAGATCACGCAGTGCAAACGTAGTGTCAATTTTCTTTCCTTTCCGAAGTGCCCGCGTAACAGCCTGGGAAATTTCTTTTGCATACGGTTCATCGGCATTTTCAATGAGCATGCCTTCCAGTTCATCGCGTGCAACCGTGCGCAGACGCTCGGCCGCGGAAATTCCTGCCTCCGGATTCAGGCGAAGATCCAGCGGTCCATCATATTTGTAGGAAAAGCCGCGCTCCGGATTATCAATCTGCATGGAGGAAACACCAAGATCCGCCAGAATGAAGTCAAAGGGGCCGTATTTGGCAGCAACCTGATCAATATTGGCAAAATTCTGATGAAGAATCGTTAAAATCTCAGGGCCGTACCCCTGCGCGGCCAGTCGTTCTTTTGTTTTTGCCATCTCGATCGGATCGACATCCAGCGCACAGAGATGCCCTTTTCCCTGCAGGCATGCAAGCATATGGGAGCTGTGGCCGCCGTATCCGAGTGTTGCATCAAGTCCGTTCTGTCCCGGCTCGATCTTGAGAAAATCGAGGATTTCAGGGATAAGAGATATTACCGGATCTGCCTATCTTTTATCCGTTTATCTGTTCTCTTTGATCTTCTGAATGAACTGTTCGATCTCCCCGATCTGCCTTGCGGTCTCCGCCACCGCCGGGCCGCCGTAGCTGCTCCGCAGGGCCATACAGTTCTCCAGGTTCAGCGCGTCATACACGTCCGCCTCGAAGAGCTCGGAGACAGCCTTCAGCTCCTCCAGCGTCAGCTCCTCCAATGTCTTGCCCCGGGCCGTGCACTGGGCCACCAGATGGCCGGTGACGGTGTAGGCGTCCCGGAAGGGCATGCCCCCTTTTTCGTCAGGTAGTCGGCGCAGTCGGTGGCGTTGATGAAGCCGTGGCCGGCGGCCTTCCGCATGTTGTCCGTCCGGACGGTCATGGTGTCCAGCATGGCGGCGAACACCGGCAGGCACATCTCCACCGTGTCCACGGCGTCGAATACCGGCTCCTTGTCCTCCTGCATGTCCTTGTTGTATGCCAGAGGCAGGCCCTTCATGACGGTCAGCAGGCTCATCAGGTCGCCGTAGACCCGGCCCGTCTTGCCCCGGACCAGCTCCGCCACGTCCGGGTTCTTCTTCTGGGGCATGATGGAGGAGCCAGTGGCATAGGCGTCGTCCAGCTCGATGAACTTGAACTCCCAGCTGCACCAGAGGATGACCTCCTCGGCGAAGCGGCTCAGGTGCATCATCAAAATGGACAGGCTGCTCAAAAGCTCCAGCGCGTAGTCCCGGTCGCTGACGCCGTCCAGGGAGTTGCCCATGGGTGTGGCGAAGCCCAGGGCCTTTGCCGTCTCCCACCGGTCGATGGGATAGGTTGTGCCCGCCAGGGCGCCGGATCCCAGGGGACACTCGTCCAGCCGGGCCCCGCAGTCCTCCAGCCGGGTCACGTCCCGGCGGAACATGGCGGCATAGGCCATCAGATGCTGGGCAAGGGAGATGGGCTGCGCCCGCTGGAGATGGGTGTAGCCGGGCATCACGGCGGTCTGGTGCTTCTTCGCCTGACGGCAGAGGACCGTCTCCAGCTCCAGCAGCTGCCCCACGATGACGGGGATCTGCTCCCGGACATACATCCGGAAGTCCAGGGCCACCTGGTCATTGCGGCTGCGGGCAGTGTGGAGCCGCTTCCCCGCGTCGCCGATCCGGGCGGTGAGCAGGGCCTCCACGTTCATGTGGATGTCCTCGTTGTCGGCGGTGAATGCCGCCTTCCCCGCCTCGATGTCTGCCAGAATGTCCTCCAGACCGCTGGTGATGGCGGCGGCGTCCTCTTTGGAGATGATGCCGCAGTCCGCCAGCATGGCGGCGTGGGCCATGGAGCCGGTAATGTCCTCCCTGTACAGCCGCTGGTCAAAGCTGATGGAGGCGTTGAGTTCATTCACCAGCAGGTCGGTGTCTTTTTGAAAGCGTCCGCCCCAGAGTTTCATAAGCTGTTGTTCCTTTCATGGCAGACGCAGGGCGAAGAAGCCTCTCCGCCCCGCCCCTGTGGTCTTGTAATGGTCTTGCCTCTCCCGCCGGGCATATTGAAAACATTTTCGGCAGGGCGTGTACCTGCCGAAAATACTTTGCCCCAGCCGCCCTGGGCAGCGTTCACCAGTCTGAGGACTGGTGGTGGGGCGGCTCGGAGGGGAGCCCGCTCCCTCCGAAATCTCTCAGAGCTTCCCCTGCTCCCGCAGTGCCAGCACTGTGTCGGGCAGGCCCCACAGGTTGATGAAGCCGGTGGCGTTGGTCTGGTCATAGCTGCTCTCGTTGAAGGTCACCAGTTCCTCGGAGTACAGAGACTCGGGCGAGGTGATAGAGGCCGTTATCATGTTGCCCTTATACAGCTTCAGCTTCACGCTGCCGGTGACGTGCTCCTGGGTCTTGTCAGCGAAGGCGCTGAGGGCCTCCCGCAGGGGGGTGAACCACTTGCCGTTGTACACCAGGTCCGCGAAGTCCACCGCCAGCTTCTGCTTCATGTGCTTGGTGTCCTTATCAATGGTGATCATCTCCAGCACCTCGTGGGCCCGGTAGAGAATGGTGCCGCCGGGGGTCTCGTACACGCCGCGGTCCTTCATGCCCACCAGCCGGTTTTCCACGATGTCCAGCAGACCGATGCCGTTCTCACCGCCCAGCTGGTTCAGCTTGCGGATGATATCGCTGGCTTTCATCTTCTCGCCGTCCACGGCCACAGGCCAGCCCTTCTCAAAATCCAGGGTCACATAGG
>ENA-OPZZ01000814-OPZZ01000814.1-human-gut-metagenome-genome-assembly--contig:-NODE-814-length-22119-cov-10.457757_pt1 | contig 22119 bp, 23 predicted proteins | sample MGYA00242487_ERZ504511 | MGnify/ENA primary metagenome ERZ504511 (study PRJEB26092, sample SAMD00036241) | human gut metagenome | host: Homo sapiens | study: EMG produced TPA metagenomics assembly of... | reverse complement strand
TCATCTCCAGCACCTGCGACACCACCAGCCATATCAGGATAAACACCAGGATACCCGTAAACACATTGATAGAGCCGGAGGCTTTCATCAGCTTATACGTATAGTACAGCAAGAAAGCCACTAACAGGTGGCCACCGCTACCCCGGACTTTACCGCCGTCTGCGATGATCAGCCCGCAGCCTGCTGCGCCAATATCTCGCTGTACAACGCCAATTCCCAGAGCTTTTCCGATGTGGAGAGCCTGCCCCCGCAGGGCAGCGCCTACATTGTGCTGATGCTCATGGTGCCTAAGGACTGGAAACAGCTGAAGGTCACCTATGTGCCCACCTTCCTGGAGGGCAAGAGCCTGACTTTTGTCATGAACGCTTCCGATGTGATCCGCAGCTGACAGAATTACCAGAAAAAACACTTAAACTTCGTCTAAAATGCGCGATGCTGCCACAAAATATTCACATTTGTTTTGCGGAAAATCATTGACATTTTTCTCTGTTTCGCCTATTGTATAGGTAGTGCCCTATGGCAGAATCTGTATTGATGTGTCCCAAAGGAGGAATGAATATGACTGGGGAATTTTCCCGCCGCTCTTTCCTGAAATATACCGCACTTACCGCTGTGGCCGTAGCGGGCAGCAGCCTGCTGACCGGCTGTTCCGGGTATGCCCCGGTGCAGCACGCTCCCGGCACCAGCAACACGGTGCTGAAGGTCGTCTCCACGCTGGACTGGGTGGAATGCGATACCGATGACGATGGCAGTAACGCCACCACCCTCTTCAAGCTGGTGGTGACCAACGGCCGTAAAAACGCGCTGGAGGTCACTAAGGCAAACTTTGCCGTAAAGGCAGAGGGCTACCTTGCCTATCAGAACGACAAGCTGCAGGTGATCTACCCGGATTCTCTGAGCCATCAGGTCAAGCAGGGCGAAACCTTCACCTATTATGTGAAAGCAAAGGGCCTGAACGCGCTGACAGACGGCCCTGTGACCCTTACCTACTACCCTGACTTGCAGTACAGCGAGTTCAGCGCCAACTGGGAGCTGGCCGCAGATGTTCTGGAACCGGAGCTTCCCGGCACCTCCACGAACTGACCCCTTCAGCCGGAAGAACATATAGGTAAAAAACGGAGGAACAAACCATGTCTTATACATTTTCCCGCCGCGCATTCCTGAAGTATTCGGCAGCCACCGCAGTGGCTGTGGCCGGTGCCAGTCTGCTGGGCGGCTGTGAATATCAGGATCCCCAAAACCCGGTCTGCAAAACGCTGCCCGGCGCGATCAAAAGCGATCTGCAGGTCATTGCCGGCCTGAAAAGCATGAAGATCGAGAAAGGCACCTGCACTTTGGAGGTGGACATTGAGTCTGCCCGTGCAAACCCCATCCCGCTGGAGTCTTGGCGCTTCTCTGTTGCCGTAAAGGATGCCGAGGACAAGCCGGTCTATTTCAGCGGAAACAACGGCGGCGTGCGCATTCTGGACGCCGAGAACAGCCTGATCCAGCAGAAGAAACCTGTCACCATCCATCTGGCAGCAGCCAACTTCCCCGAGCTGAAGGATGGTCAGACCGTGGTGTTCAAGTACATCCCCATCCGTGAGAACTCCGAGTATTCCATGACTTGGGAGATCACCAAGGAAGTATACGACGAGTTCATCAAAAATCAGAGTACCAACGAGGGCTGAACGTATCATAGCTGAACTATGACCGCAGACCGCCGCACAAAGCTTTGTGCGGCGGTCTGTTTTTTGTGTAAAGCTGCTTTAAACTGCGTGCTGATGATTCGGGCCGCAGCACCGCGCCTTTGTACGGCACATGGAGAAAAGTGTTGACGACAACCGGCTTTTTTGCTATACTGTATAAGGTTTATTTTGGAGATGTATCGAAGCGGTCGTAACGAGAACGACTCGAAATCCAAGTGGATGCTTCGCTGGATGTCTCCATATCACACGAGGGAACGTCAATTTTGATGTCCTGACAGGCTTCAGAACCTGTCTGAACGATGCGTTTTCTAACAATATTCTAACAGCTTTATCATTCGGAATCAAGATAATATTACAATACAAATTGTAGCATTATCTGATATGTATACGGAGAGGTACCCAAGAGGTCGAAGGGTCCGCACTCGAAATGCGGTAGCCGGTTAATCGCCGGGCAAGGGTTCGAATCCCTTTCTCTCCGCCAGAACGCACTATCGAACGATTTCGCTCGGTAGTGCGTTTTTCTGCCGTATTAGCTCAGCTGGATAGAGCGCAGCCATGATAAGGCTGGGGTCGCGGGTTCGAGTCCCGCATGCGATTATACTGGTCTAATAGACCTTTACATAAATACACGTTTGGCAAAGGCTGCTATGAGAAATCATAGTGGCCTTTTCACTTTTTCGTTTCTAACAGCCCAGCGATAACTCCTGCCGAACCTTCTTTGCTCTTGTAATCAAGATGCGCATAGATATCGGCAGTAGTCGAGAATGTGCTGTGCCCCAGCCATTCCTGAACCTGCTTCATAGATACGCCGTTCATCACCATCAGGCTGGCGCAGCTATGGCGCAGATCGTGAAAGCGGATGTGCTTCAGCCCGTACTTGGTCAGCAGCCAGTCGAAGTGCTCCGTCACGAAGTTCGGGCGGATCAGCTTGCCTTCCTGATCGGTGCAGACGAAATCCAGATACTCAGTGCTGTAGCTCTTCTTGAACAGCTTGCGGTAAAGCTGCTGCTTTTCCTTCTGCTTCAGAAGTTCTTCTTCCACAGCCGGGATCAGCGGCAGGGTGCGGCAACTGGTCTTGTTCTTCATCACGTCGCTGACGACCGGGACATACTTGCCGTTCACCCGCTGTTCCGTGACCTTGTGGTTGATGGTCATGGACTTCCGCTCGAAGTCGATGGACGACCATTTCAGCCCCAGCACCTCACTCCGGCGCAGACCGTAATAGGCCGTGATGAGGATGCACAGGTGGAGCGGGTCATCCTGCGAGACTTCCAGCAGCTGCTGGACCTCGTCCTTGGTGTAGAAGTTGGGCCGGAAGCTGTTCTTCTTGGGCCGGTCCACTTTCAGCATCGGGTTGACTTCCAGATAGTCCTTGCGCACGGCATCCTTGAACGCCTTGCCGAAGATGGCGTGGTAGTGGATAACGGTGTTGGTGGTGCAGCCATCCAGCAGGATCTTCTCCTGAAACTCGTCCAGTACCTGCGGTGTGACCTCGCAGAGCTTCAGACCCAGCGGTTTGAAGTACTGCGTGATGCGCCCCTGAATCATCTGGTTGTAGCTGATGAAGGTGGCGGTCTGGATGGATGCCTTGTGAATCTGAATCCACTCGTTGAGATAATCCAGAAACAGCATCTCTGACTTGCTGACCGATCTGATCGGCGCAGGGATGGGCTTTGCCGTCCGGGTGTCTACTTTCTCGTAGGCACCGCCCCGGCCTGTGGGCAGTTTGCCCGTTTCGTCATACCGGAGCAGGACTTCGTGGAGCATAGCCTCGGCCTTGCGCTTGTTGCCGCGCACGGTCAGACCGGTGGAGATCCACTTGATCTTCCGTTTGCCCTTGGCATCGTAAAGGTTGAGTACGAAATAGAAACGTCCATTTTTCTCTTGGACAGACCCTGTTGTTTTCATCATAAACCTCCTTGTGATTTAACAGGCGTGCTGTCCGTTGCTGCAATCACAGCATACCACATCCAGCGGCGGATTTCCAGCCGGAAACGCACTCTGCCCGGTGAGCAGGAACTCGATCACGCTCAGCTTCGGGATACGGTAGGTGCGGCCGATTTTAAGCGCAAACAGGCGGCGGGAACGGATCAGTTCCCCAACTGTATGGCGGTTCAGACCAAGCATCTCCGCAGCCTGCTGAAGGCTGACGGCATCGGGGTAGCCGGGAAACATCTGGGAATAGGCATTGTTAAACTTCATAGGCACTCCTTCAGCATAAGTAGTCTAAGGTCAAAAAGTGTGTTACCTGCGGTTATATCCTTTGCAGCAAAGCTGCGGTCAGGTGGCAATGTAAAGAGAGCTGACAGTAGTTCCAACTCCCCCATCGCAGATAAGTTCAAACCCGTCTGCGTTAATAAGTTAAGGTCTCCCATATTGGTCCTCGACTTCCCTAGGAGTGGGGAATCGTCCGGCGGCGGGCTTGCACCGCACCATTGGCATTTCAGCCACCCCGTCTTCGTTATGACCGGGCTGCGAGTTACAGAAGTACCTTTTGTGAAGTACCGGACGATTGAACTATTCACTTGTCAAGGAACATATGGAAAATTTCTGGACTTTGACGGACGAAAAACATCCTTCTACTTGGTAGCCGATGAAAAAGGCCATTTCGTAGCATTGAAAGCAATTTTGTAAACAAAACGTAATAATAGTCCGAGAATGGTCTTGAAAAAGATGCCCTACACTTGGTAGGCATCGAGAACGCCTGTTTCATAGCATCGAAGGGAAAATTGTAATTGAGTTGTAATTCTTGAGGCCGAATCTCCACTTTTGAAAAAGTCCTCTCACTTGGTAGCCGACGAAAAAGACCAAAAGAAACCATCTTTTTGAGAATTAACAAAAAGGTCACAAATGACTGACCTTCAAAGAAGCGTTTCTACTATTAACAGAAAAAGCGGCCTGAAATGGGGGGTGTTGACGCTGTTTTTTTGCCTTCATTGAAGGTTGAGCGCGTTCCCTCACTTGGTAGGCATCGAGAAAGGCTGGTTGACAACCTTCATTTTGAAAATTAACAGAAAGTTAACAAAACAAGATGCGCCGAACAAGAAACAACCGCCGCCCACTCCGAGAAAGAGTGGGCGGCGGTTGCAATTCAAATTTTTGATTCAGGAAATCAGATGCTCGCTAAAATATCTGTCAGTGTGGCGACAAATGCTTCATCCTGCTCCTTCGTCCGCTTTGCGCTCCCCTTGGGGTACTTCCCGGCACGGAGGAGTTTCTTGTTTTCGTACCGCCGCAGCATGAGAGAGTCTATGTTGTCGGCGGTGTACTCCAGACCGTTCTGGTTCAGCACTCGTGCGCATTTAGCAAGGCACATACTCGCCAGCCCGTAGTCCTGCGTTACGACAATATCACCCGGCTTTACCCGGTTGACCAGCGCAAAGTCCACGCTGTCAGCTCCTTTATCGAACACCAGCGTCTGCGCACCTTCACGTTCAATCTGGTGAGAGGTGTCGCACAGGATGATAACCGGAACACAGAACTGCTTTGCAATCTGTAACGTCAAATCGACCACCGGACAGCCATCTGCATCAATCAAAATTGTCATGCGTGTTCCTCCATTTCCCACTGAAATGCCCTTGCGGTACGCAAATCGGCGCCTTTGAAATGCCCGCCGCTGTTCCATTCAAGGGTGCAGTCTACTCCATGCGCTGTAAGCTGGCTGTGCAGGACACGGATGTTATCGCCCACCGCAGCCATGACGGCGTTTTTCGTGTGCTCTTCCTTGTCGCCAAGGCTCAGATAAATGTGCTGCGTCTGTATCGGGTGCTGTTGTTCAAACTCTATCCAGCCCGGAAACCAAACAGAGGGCGAGGCGGCGGCGACACCGTAGAACAAATCGGTCTGGGTGGATGCCCACAGCGCAAACAGCCCGGCCAGCGAATAGCCGCCCAGAATGATTTTGACGTTTTCCGGGAGAGGAAACTGTTGCTTCAGTATGGGGATGACCTGTTCCATCAGAAAGCGCAGGGTGTCCGCAGCATTGCCACCGAAACCCTGCTTTCCCCACACTGCAGGAGACTTCCACGGAGAAAGTGCATCATTCCAGCTTTCCACGGGCACGGCCGCAAACAGAAAGTGGTGCGCACTCTGTGCAATAGCGGCAATCTCGCTTTCCATGCTTTGCAGCTCATGTTCGCCTGTCATTTGGAGCAGTAGGTATTCTGCATGGGCTTCGCCGTAAATGCGGCAAGGTCTGCTCCCGATTTGCATTATCTGTGCGGTCACTGCGGCGTCCTCCCGAAAAAACTTTGATAAGCCCAGTATAGCAACTGAAAAATCATTTTGCAATTCAAAAGGCGTTCATAGCCGTAGCAAGCAGGGTCTTCGTATATACAAAGACCATTTTGCGTTGCAAAATGCTTGTTGGGAAATCCCAAACCCTTGAACTGCATCCGACGGATGCAGGCTACGCGTTTTTTGCAAAACGCTTTTGCGACTTGCAATTTTGTTCATCAAACTTGTATTTCTTTGCCGGAACCGTTGCGCTTTGCCGCCCAACTTGTTATTATTAAACGTGAAAGAACTTTCACAGAGAAACGGAGAAAACACCATGCCTACTTTGGAATGGATCGGAAAAAGCAAAGTTGTCAATCATCATCAGGAAGTGCCGTTCCGTGTGTTGGAGCGTCAGTATAGCTTTGACGAAATGGGCAAGCACACCGAGGACAACGGCAGTGATAACATGATTATCCACGGCGATAATCTGGAAGCCCTGAAAGCTCTGCTGCCGCAGTATGAGGGTCGGGTGAAGTGCATCTACATCGATCCTCCTTACAACACTGGCAATGAGAAGTGGTGCTACAACGATAATGTCAATGATCCGCATATTCAAAAGTGGCTGGGCGAAGTCGTTGGTAAAGAAGGCGAGGATTTGACACGCCATGACAAGTGGCTCTGCATGATGTATCCTCGGCTGATGCTGCTGCAGAAGTTGCTGGCGGATGATGGTGCGATTTTTATTAGCATTGACGACAACGAGCTTTACAACTTGAAATCCATCTGTGATGAAATCTTTGGTGCGAGCTGTTTCGTTTCCAATATTTCGTGGCAGCGCACTTACTCCACTCGAAATGATTCTAAAGGCATCGTAAACGAGGTGGAGCATATTCTGGTATACAGCAAACAGCCAGGATGGAATCCCAACAAGTTATCTCGTACCGAAGAAATGAACGCACGTTACTCTAACCCGGATAACGATGTATGTGCATGGAAAAGCACAGATGCTTTTGCACCCGGAGCTACAACGCATCAAGGAATGGTTTATGCTATTCAGAATCCATTTACAGGCGTACTTCTTTACCCGTCTAATGGACGTTGCTGGTCTTTAGGACAGGATCAGATGTTTGAAATCATGTCGCAGTGGGGCGAGTATGAATTGCGCGAGATAGCGGATGTTCAGAAAAGAGCATCAATATGCGGAGTGTCAGAAGCGCAGGTTAAAAGTGGTGTTAAAGCAATCATGCTATCTGACAGCGTGGAAGATGCTGCACAAAAGGCAGCTGCGATTTATAATCGCGGACAGTGGCCATTGTTCTACTTTGGTCAAGGTGGAAAAGGTGGAATTCGTAGAAAAACATATCTTGATAATGTCGGAGGTCGCGTTCCTACAAACTTCTGGCCGTTTTCTGAAACTGGTCATACAGATGAAGCAAAAAAAGAAATGTTGACGATTTTTGACGGGAAGGCGCAGTTTGACACGCCTAAGCCTCGCCGCCTTATTGAATTTGTGCTGAGGATTGCAGGTTCTGAGGATGCGCTGATTCTTGATTCCTTTGCCGGCTCTGGAACAACTGCCCATGCGGTGCTGAATATGAACAAAGCGGATGGAGGACACCGCAAGTTTATTCTGGTGGAGATGGGCGACTACGCCGATACTACGACTGCTGAACGTGTGAAGCGTGTGATCAACGGCTATGGCAAAGACAAGAACGCCGTAGAAGGCACTGGTGGCAATTTCAGTTACTACGAACTGGGCGAGCGGCTGCTTCTGCCGGATGGCAACCTGAATGAAAGCATCGGCACAGACAAAATCCGTGACTACATCTGGTATACGGAAACGAAGAAACCTGCGGTGAATCAACAGAACGGAAGCCCGTATTTCCTCGGTGAGAACAACCACACCGCTTACTATTTCTACTATGAGCCCGACCAGATGTGCGTGTTGGACTATGCTTTTTTGTCTACCATCCCGGAAAAAACGGAAAACTATCTGATTTATGCTGACCGCTGTGCATTGAGTGAGAATGACCTGCTGCGGTTTGGTATTACGTTTAAGAAAATTCCGCGCGACATTGCGCGGGTGTAAGGAGGACGGCTCTTATGGAATTGAAAAATTATCAGAAAGCCGTCATTCGGGATTTGGAACGCTATCTGGAAATTCTGATGCAGACAAAGAACATCGAAACGGCCTATACTCGGCTCTGGCAGGAGAAAGATGTAAAAGTCGGATTTGGCGGAATGCCCAAGTATCAGAATATTCTGCCCGGTGTGCCAAATGTCTGCCTGAAAGTTCCTACGGGCGGCGGCAAAACATTTTTGGCTGCAAATGCCATCGAGCCGATTTTCTCCGCACTGGGTGTGGTAAAACGCCGTGCAGTGGTTTGGCTGGTTCCGTCAGATGCTATCCTGACCCAAACCTTGGCTGCATTGCGTGACCCTGCACATCCTTACCGCCAGAAAATTGATGTTGCCTTTGGCAGCCGTGTAGAAGTGTATACCAAAGAACAGCTTTTGATGGGGCAGCACTTCAATATCTCTGCGGTCAACGAGCAGCTTTCCATTATGGTGCTGTCTTACGATTCGTTCCGTGGCAAGAAGGAGCGGCTCAAGGCCAAGCAGGAGAACAGCAGCCTTGTTGCGCTGGCAAATGCACTGGGCGAACCTGATATGCCGCTGGAAGATACCGACCCGACCGCCTTGATGCAGGTCATTAATCAGCTGCATCCGCTGGTCATTGTAGACGAAAGCCACCATGCGCGCAGTAACCCAAGCAAGCAGATGCTGCAAAACTTCAATCCCTGCTTTGTGCTGGATCTGACGGCAACGCCCACTAAGGAAAGCAACATCATCTCCATTGTGGATGCGATTCACTTGAAACGCGAGAACATGGTCAAGTTGCCTGTCATTGTGATGAACCGCAACAGCCAGCAGGATGTGCTGCATGATGCCATCGAGATGCAGCGGACACTGGAAATTCACGCAAAAGATGCCTACGAAAAGGGTGGCAGCTACATTCGCCCCATCGTGCTGTTTCAGGCGCAACCCAAGAGCACAGAAAATGCAACGACCTTTGAAAAACTGCGCCAACGCCTGATTGCAGCCAACATTCCAGCAGAGCAAATTGCCATCAAGACGGCGGAGATCAACGAGTTGAAAAATGTGGACTTGCTGTCGGAAAAGTGTTCAATTCGCTTTATCATTACAGTCAATGCCTTGAAAGAGGGTTGGGACTGCCCCTTTGCGTATATCCTTGCTTCGCTGGCGAACCGCACCAGTCAGGTGGATGTGGAGCAAATCGTGGGGCGTATTCTGCGCCTGCCCTATACCCGGAAACATTCTTCTCCGATTCTGAATACTTCGTATGTTCTGACCTCGTCTGCGGACTTCAAGCGTACGCTGGACGGCATCGTCAAGGGCTTGAATAACGCAGGCTTCACTGACCACGATTACCGTGTGCAGGAAGAAGCTGCCCCGGTCGAGCCGCTGCCCAAAGTGGAGCAGACCATCTTCCCGACACAGCCGATAAACGAAGCAATGCCTGCGGCATCGGCGGAAGAGGAAGAGTTTTTTGATTTCGACCCGACACTGTTGGGCAGCACCTTGGCAAAGGCAAGTGTTTCTCCCTCGGTGCAGAATATTTTTGACCGCTCTGAAAAGGAACAGAACGATTTTGATGTTGCTATGCAGCAGCACCAGAATGACCCGTTGAGCGATTTGCCGCTGGAGGTGCAGGATAAAGTGGATACCTCTCATGTAAACCCAGAGTTTTTGGAGGATGTTCACACCCTCAAACTTCCGAAATTCTGCCTAAAAGTACAGCCATCGCTTTTCTCGCTGTACGACAGCGAAGAACTCTCAAAGGAAAACCTGCTCAGCAACTTTACGTTGAAGGGAAAACCCAGCGCAATCGACTTCGGCCATCTGGACGACGATTTGGCGCAGGTCGATTTGGAAGACTGCGATACCACGACACCGCGTATCTCCAAGCTGAAAGATGATTATCAGCAGTACATGAACAGGCAGTTTCCACTGCTTCCGGGCGAGGATAAACTGCGTATCTGCAAGGATATTATCCACAAGAGCCTTTGCAAGATGAACGCGGTGGATGACAATGAACTGCGGCGTTATGTCGATGGTATCGTGGATAATATGAACCGCGAAGAGCTAGACGCGCTGGAACGGATGCCTGTTAACTTTGCAGCAAAAATTCGTGCATACGTCATGCAGCTTCAAGAGGAAACTGCACGAGAAAACTTCTACAAGTGGCTGGAAACGGAGAAAATCGTATGTGAACCCCGCTTTCAGTTGACGGAGTATATAACCCTCCCGGATAGCACTTCTTCAATGAGCAAGAGCCTGTACCAGACCGAGGGCAAGATGGATGGTCTGGAATATAAAATGGCTCTGGCAATGACCAACATGGACAATATCCGCTGGTGGCATCGCAACCCGGAGCGTAACAAGTTTTCGTTCTGTTTGAACGGATTCCGCAACCATTACCCGGATTTTATCGTCCGCACGACCAGTGGAAAGATTATTCTGATTGAAACCAAAGGCGACCAGCTGGAAAATGCAGAGTCCAGAGAAAAAATTCGTCTGGGTCGTGCATGGCAGGATGCCGCTGGCAAGCAGGCATACCGCTATTATATGGTGTTCCAGAATAAGGATTTGCAAATGGAGGGCGCATACCGATTTGATGAGTTTTTGACGCTGTTGAGGGAGTTGTAAGAGATAGACTATTCCGTTAGACAAAATTTGTTGAAACAAAATAAACATAACTATTTAAGATTGGAAAGGAGTGGTCATAGATGTCTAACCATCAAGCATCTGAGCAAATGATTGGCTATCTTTATCAAGTGCGATATGCCTTAGCTTTGTTATTGGATGATGATAACTCCAATTCTCAAATAAGTATAGAAAAGTTCGATGATGTTGCACTTATAGATGGAAATGTGCCAAAAGAACTCGTACAACTGAAACATCATGTAAACAAAGCCGGAAATCTTACAGATAAGAGTACAGATTTATGGAGAACATTAAAGGTTTGGCTTGATTTGGTTTCCGAATCTCCTGATTTAATAGCAGAAACGAATTTTCTCATTATTACAACAGCTTCTGCACCTGACAATACGGTTGCAGCTTCGTTAAAGAAGGACAGTGGTATAAAAAGGACTCCCGATATGGTGGACGCTCTGTACCAGACCTTAAAAGACGTTTGCACAGAATCCGAAAGTCAAAGTAATAGAAGGTTTTATGAGGCTTTTCTGTCGGCGGATGAGAATCTTGCAAAATGCTTAATAAATAAAATTTATGTACTCGATAATGCAAATAATATAATTGATGTTGAAAAGAGGATTCGAAAGCAGGTTCGGATTAGTTGTACCCGAAAATATGAAAATAAAGTCATGGAGCGATTGGAAGGTTGGTGGTACAGGCAAGTCATTGAAGGGCTTTACTCGGATACGCCAATATTTATATCTCAGGATCAAGTTATAAATTATGTCGTATCTACAAGTCAAGAATATGCGAATGATAATCTTCCTATAGATATTTTTGACTTGGGCTATACTCAAGCTGATGAAATGAGTGCTGATGATAAAACATTTTACCAGCAGCTAAAATTGATTTGTCTTGGAAACCATCACCTAAAAGTTGCAGTGAATGACTATTATCGTGCATTTAATCAACGTGCAAGTTGGGTACGAAATAATTTGCTATACATTGATGAATTGGATAAATACGAGCGACGGCTAATTGATGAATGGGAACGTGAGTTTGCGATAATGGCAGATGCACTTGAGGAAAATCCGAATCTTGCAGAAGATGAAAAAGTAAAAGCAGGAAAACAGCTTCTTACTAAAATGGAAGAGAAAGATATTCGGATTCGAGAAAAGTGTCAAGCGCCCTTCGTTATGCGAGGAAGTTATCATATATTAGCTGACCAACGGAAAGTGGGTTGGCATATCGACTTTGAAGAACGTCTAAAACAGTTGTTGGGCATATAAAAGGAGGCGGCGGATATGCAAGAGTGGAAAATGCGAACAAGGGAAATCGCATATCTTCTCAATCCAGCCTTTTGCGGAAGAATACTATATACCACGATTCGGGCGTACAACGAAAAGTCGCATCGGGCATTTCCATTTCCGCTGGTTTATTTGGTTTTACCCTTGGTCTTACATAAAGAAACGAGAGCTATAATATCCAGTAGAACACATCTGCATATATGGGCTCAACAAAATCCGCAGCTTTTGATAGACTTTCCTCAAAGAGCGAGGGAGTTGATTCCTATTACAAATGAAGCGGTTGAAATGCTACTTCAGACAAGAAAAATTATTTTGACACCATCTGGCGAACTGGAAGTTCCTCCAAGGTCGAAAATTCTGAATAGAGAAAAGTATACCGATTCTGAAATTGCAGAATGCCTTACGAAATGTGCACATATCGCAAGGTGGTTTGAAGATGCTGGGAAAGTCGAAAACATTTACATCAGTTTGGGGGTAAGACCATGATGCAAATACGAGAACTTGTGCTGTATGGACGCAATGGAAAAGTCCGCCATTTACCCTTTTCACTTGGAACGGTGAATATTATTACTGGAAAATCAAAATCGGGAAAATCTGCTGTTGGTGATATTATTGATTACTGTATGGGTGGATTATCTTGTAATATTGCCGATGGTGTGGTGCGAGATACGGTTGACTGGTACGGATTACTTTTACAATTTGAAGATGAACGAGTTTTTGTGGCTCGAAAGAACCCAGAAAAAGGACAGCAAACAACGAGTGACTGTTACATTGAAGTAGGCAAAGAAATCGAATCCCCACAAACGGGCGAATTTTCTTCTAACACAAATGTAGACGGAATAGAAGAAACACTTACCCGAAGAGTAGGAATTTCTGAAAATTTGAATATTCCGCCAGAAGGTCAAAGCAGAAAGTCGTTGGCTGCAAACATTCGACATGCGCTGTATTATTGTTTTCAAGGACAGGACGAAATTGCAGCCAAGAACTTTTTGTTTCATCGCCAGTCAGAGAATTTCATTACACAGGCTATTAAGGATACTATCCCGTATTTTTTAGGTGCAGTTAGTGAAGGGGCTTTGGCTTTAGAAAATGAGCGAAGCATTCTTAAACGGAAGTTGGTTATTGAAAAGCGAAAACTTGAAGAGAATAGATACTTGATGGGTGGCGGTTCAACACGAGCAGCTGTGTTGATTACAGAAGCGCAACAGGTCGGCTTGCTTGATGCAAATATTCCCATTGACTATCAAAACTATGGAAAATTGCAATCCGTTCTTGAAAGTGTTGAAAAGTGGAATCCAAGTATGGAAGATTTTGACGATGGAATGGACGAATTGACCTCCTTGCAAAGTAAACTGCATGAAGCTCAAAATGATTTGAATGAAATCAAAGAAAATCTTAATAGTGCAAAACGCTATTGGGGAGAAACAACTGGTTACACAAGTGAAGTTGAACACCAAAAGCTAAGACTTGAATCAATCGGATTGTTTGAGAAATTGGACTTTAATCCGGGAGAATGCCCATTATGTTCTGGAAAATTGACACAACCTCTTCCAAGTGTTGAAATGATAAAAAAATCTATCACTGCTTTGGATAAATCGATCGAGAGCGTTACAAGAGAACAACCAAAGTTGCGAACTTTTATTTCAAAGTTGGAAAATGATGAACAACAGAAGCAAGAAGAAATAAAAAGATTAAAAACCGAGATTGATAGCTTATACCAGCAGGAAGATGAAAAAGAAAAACTTCGTGATTTGAACGTCCGTAGAGGAAAAGTTATTGGTCGGATTAGTCTTTGGCTTGAAAGTGTGCAGAATGATGCTACATCGGAAGCTCAAGAGCAGCACATAAAAAAGATTGAGGAGAGACTAAATGAAATAGATGGTGCGCTAAATAGAGATTCTGTTGAGGAGCGTAAGCAGTCAGCACTGTCGCGGATACAGCAGTATATGACAAAATGGGCAGAAGAGCTGCAGCTGGAGCATAGCGATAGTCCCTATAGACTTGACTTGAACAAGATGACTGTAGTTGTAGACAAATCAGATCGCCCTGTGCCGCTAAAACAACTAGGAAGTGGCTCCAACTGGGTTGGAGTACATCTTATAACCTATTTTGCACTCCAATATTATTTTATCGAATCAAATCGTCCTGTTCCAAGATTTCTTTTTCTCGATCAGCCCTCGCAGGTTTATTTTCCTTCAGAACTTGATGAACAAAAGATAGACGAAGATGAAGTTAATAAAATGTACAAGTTCATAATTGACAGGACGGAGGAACTTCATGGCCAGTTGCAGGTCATAGTGGTAGATCATACTGCCGGAGAAGAAGATCAGTCCCATCAGTTTGTCACAGAGAGCTGGTGGAAAGACGATAAAAAACTCATCCCGGATGATTGGTATGAGCCAAATGAGGCATTGATTCCTGTATCTTAAAAATAGTAGTTGACTACAATAAAGCCCACAGGCTATCTAGCCTGTGGGCTTTGCTGTATTTTCAAATTTTAGAGTTCAAATACTCTACCAGTTCCCAAACCGTTGTCAACGGATTGCTCTGCCGTGAAATCGGCTCGATGCCTTGGCACTGGATTTGACAGGCACGAGCTTTCGCTCGCTGAATTGCAGTTGCCTGCAAAGGCTTCAAAACGTCAAAGTAATCCTTGTTCTTCTCATAATCGGGGATTCTATTTGTTTGTTTCAGCAAGGGAATCAGTGCTTGACAATCTTCGACCTCTGCCTGCTGATTTACAAAGTGCAGTAAGAACCACAGCTCAAAGGATGGATTGGAGTAGGCCAGATGATAGCCTTCCTTTTGAGCGGACTGTTTGGCACGCAGAAGAACCTCGTTGGAGTTATCGTCACGGTCAAATACGCACCAGATGGAGTCACCATCTTCCGGGTAGTATGGATTATTGCCCATCGTTGCTTTGGCCTTTTGCACAAGCCTGTCGGCAGACTTGTACTGAGAAGAAATCGGGATAATGTCAATATTGCATCCTCGACTGCGGAAACGCTTGAAATAGCGAATCTCCGTTTCGCTGCCCTCGCAGATAAGATACACGACCGGATTGCGCTTTCTGGTGTGGACAGATTTGCGGCTGATCTCTTTTATTCTGCCCATGCTGCATCCCCTCCAATGAACGGAATCGCCCCATACCGGCCCTGCAAATAGCCTTTGGCGATGTTCTCGCCTTTCCGCGGGGAGAATTCCGTCAAAGCATAAACATCGGTCTGCATCGTTCTCTCATCCTTCTCTGCAAACCAGATCTGATCCCGGCGCAGCAGGGTCAGATCGAGAAGCCCGGTATCGTGGGTGGTGAAAATAAGCTGGGCGTGGTTCGTATTGATGGCAGCATCCTGTACCATCTCGATCAGATGTCGGGTCAGAAGCGGGTGCATACTGGATTCGATCTCGTCCACGACCAAAACAGCCCCGGATTCCAGAGCGGCCAGCCACATCCCGATGCGGGAGAAGAACCGCTGTGTGCCGACCGATTCCAGCCCCAGAGGAAGCCAGAATCCCTTGGACGCACCGTCCCCGGATTCCAACGTGTGCAGGGCAGAGATGATCGGTTCGTCTTTGGAGCCGGTAATGCGGATGTCTTTGATGCCGAGGTCTGCATACAGCATTTCATGCAGGATACGGCTCTTTTCAGAGCCGCCCTGCCGGATAGCAGACAAGGTGGCATCCAGCCGCATTTCGGTTCCCATGAAACCGGTCAGCTTTTCAAAGAACCACAGATAGGCCTTCTCGGTCTGGGGGCAGTTCCACTCGTTGGAGCTGGACAGGTAAAGCCGGTTTTCTGCGGTGCGTCCGGCAAGGGTAAACTGCTCCTGAATATTCTCGCGGAACTGATAACCATTGCCTTCTCTGGAAAAAATCAGAGCCTCCCGGCCATTGGGCCAGTGATAGAGATACTCGGTCAGGATTCGGGTTTTATCGAAGGAAAAGCCATAGGCATATTTAATGCCGTTGTAGAAGTAGATGACCTCAAAACTGGTGGGCTGCGGAGGCTGCTCTGTAAAGGCAAACGGTTCCTGCGGCAGAGCTTCGCCTTTGAGCAGCTTGGCATATCGGCCACAGACCATTTCCCGCATGAGCAGGAGTGCATGGAGAACATTGCTCTTTCCAGCTGCATTTGCGCCGTACAGTGCAAGCACTGGCACAAGCTGTTTCTTCTCGTCCGGCGAAATCAGGCAGTCGGACAGACTTTTATCCGTAGATGCTTTCAAACTGATAATAGCCGTGTCCTTGATGGAGCGGTGGTTGGTGACTGAAAATTGAAGCAGCATCGCGATTCCTCCCAGATGATTTTCTGAATCCAGTGTACTCTATTCTGGGCAGAAAGTCAAATTTTGATTTTGAAATTTGCAAATATTCCGCAAAAATCAAGAATAAAATCCAAAATATCGGCTTTTGATACCGTTCGGATGCTATCAGGAATCATTCTGCATACACGACTTCCCTCACCACTACCTCTTCAGCCTGCGCTTTCAGCCCATTCATGTGCGCCACCCAGAGAAGCTGTGCACGCTCTTTGTCCGGCGCGGGGTACTTGTCTAACAGAGTGGTCATCGTGCGTTCCAGCCACGCGCAGGCCGTTTTCTGGGCATCCTGCAAATGCGGCCAGAGCGTACCGTTCAGCAGCATCTGGTGATACAGCACAGGGCGCTGGGTTTTGAGGTAGGCCAGCCGCATCCGGCCATATTTGCCCAGCGGTTCGGAATCATTGGTCTGCGGCAGGGTGAACAGGGGCAGCTGATACTCCCCAACCTGTGCGTAATGGATCTCGGTGCGGACAGTGTTCGTGTTCTTCATGGAAATTCTCCTTTGCATTTTCAACGCGTTTTGCGGCCTTTGTGGAAAACGACGCTCACTTCTTCCGGCTCTGTGCGGTCAGCCAGTTGCCCTGCGCCTGATAGTAGTGCTCCATCGTGGTGGGCGCGTTCAGGATGGTGGTGCGCAGATAGGCCATGATGTTCTTGATGGGCTGGGTGGTGTTGGACATCACATCGAAGATGTACTCAATGTGCTGGCTGGTCAGCTTGTCCAGCCGCAGCCGGATAGCTTTGGTGGTCTGCGGCTGCTTGCCGACGTACTGGGTCTGCCGAGGACAGCAGTACATCTCCACAATGTTGTCCAGCAGTTCCTCCAGCTTGTCGGGGTCGTACCTCTGGGCAAGGGTGTCGATCTCCAGCCGTTCCCGAAACTCCTCTCGCACCTGTGCTTCCATCTGGTCAAAATCTGCGGATTCGCCTGTCGGCCCTGATAGATTAGTACTTTGTCTTTTAGTATTTTGTTTATTAGTATTTTGTTGCGTTGCCTTTTCCAAATTGGGCTCAGCCAAATTTGGAAAATCCAAAAATGGTGAAGAACAAGGCTTCATGCGGCTTTTCGGACTTTTGGATGCGGACGGGTTCGACGGCCCGCCTTCCTTGCCGGGAACGGCAGGAGCGTCCTCAACAGGCGATTCATAAACCTGATAATCGTAGTCGATGATCTGCCCTTTGGCATTGCGGACTTTCTGACGGCGAACGTAGCCGTGTTCTTCCAGTTCCAGAACAGCGGTGCGTACACTGTCCAGACCATCCTTGCAACCAACGGTCAGCCCTTTCAGGCTGTAATCCCAATCGTCCGGCAGGGAGAGCATATAGGACAGCAGTCCCTTGGCCTTCAGGGACAGCCTCTTATCCTGCAGGTGGTGGTTGCTCATGACGGTGTAGTTGACATTTTTATTGACGCGGAATGTTGACATGGCGGCTTCCCTTTCAGCCCAATGCGGGCAAGAGAAAACGCAGCTTCTCCCGGCTTTCGGGAAACGCTGCGTTCAGACAGGGAAGCCTGCTGTGAGCTGGCACAGCAACGGCAGCACTGCATAATTCTAACGGACATCTAACACAACTACACCTGAAATGCAGCCGTTGACGGCCCGTGTGAAAAAGGCTTTTTCTAACGTCATTTCGCAAAAAGCGGCTGATTTTTGCCTGCAAATTGCGGTGTGACGTGCCTTTTTTGAGGTTACAAAAATGCCCTCAGCTGCCAATGACAGCCGCGAGGGACCAGCTTCATCCAACAATTTCAAAGACTCGAAATGCGATAGGCCGGGAGACCGGTGCCAGGGTTCGACTCCCTGATGCTCCGCCAAATCGAATGGACAGATGAATTTTATTCGTCTGTCCATTCTTTTTTGCCGGAACATCGCCCGTCCACCCTGTCTTGTGGGCGTATGGCATCATGCTGACGCATTGCCATAGCCCAGCCCCTCCAGCATCGCCTGTGCAGACGAGAGCTTGGAAGCGTAATCGAGGTGGGCGTAAATATTGGCGGTAGTGGAGAAGTCGCTGTGACCCAGCCATTCCTGAATCTGCTTCATGGGAACGCCGTTTGCCAGAAGGAGGCTGGCGCAGCTGTGGCGCAGGTCGTGGAAGCGGATAGGACGCAGACCGTTTTTCTCCAACAGCTTCGGGAACTGCTCGGAAACGTAGTTGGGACGGATGATGTTCCCGATCTCGTCCACACACAGATAGCCCAGATACTCCCGGTTGTAGCTTTTACCGCACAGGCGGCGGTAGGTGTCCTGCTGACCTTTCAGCATCAGCAGGCGGTCACGGATGGGCGGCACAAGGGGCAACGTCCGCAGGCTGGACTTCGTTTTTGCACGATCAGCCTGCACCAGAACCTTTTTGCCGTCGATGGATGCCTGCGTGACGATGTGCTTGATCTCCAACGTGTTGGCTTCAAAGTCGATGGCATTCCCATTTCAGACCCAGCACCTCGCTGCGGCGCAGGCCGTAGAAGGATGCCAGCAGAACCGGGATCTCCAGTTTGGTGCCCTCTGTGATCTCCGTCAAAGCATGAATCTCATCGGCACTGTAATAGCTGCCTTTGAACTCGTTCTTCTTCGGACGCTCGACCTTATCTGCCGGATTGGTGGGGATCAGGTCGATCTTCACCGCATACTTCAGCGCCTTGTGGATGTTTGCATGGTAATGGATCACCGAATTTGCCTTGACCCGTTCAAGCTGTTTGTTGTAGAATCCTGCAAGTCGGTGGCTTTCAGGTCTACCAGCTTGATTCCGCGCTTGCGGAAATAGGGAACGATCACACGCTCCACCATTCCCTGATAGCTGGCATAGGTCGTGATCTGGATAGAGCTTTTCGTGACTTCAAGCCATTTCAGCATGAAGTCCGAAAAGAGAATGTCATCGTCCAAGCGAATCTCCGCAGGTGCGGTGGGAACCATGAAGTTCCGCCGACGTTCCAACAAAAGAGCCTCGGCTTTCTTCTTGTTCCTCTTGACGGACAGACCGGTGGCTTCCCACTTGGTCTTTCGCTTTCCAGCTGCGTCCTTGTAACTCAGAACGATGTAATAGAAGTCATTTTTTCTTGCAGATGCCCTGCTACCATAGTGTTACCTCCCGTCTTTGCATCCACTTGAATATGTAACTTCTGCCGCTGACACCATCAGTGTACCCAACGGCAGGAGAGAATGCAAGGATGTCACGCCCGGATGGTGTGACCGGGTGCGAATCCGATGAGATAGGTCAAAAGATGTGCCTTGAGGATGCGGTAGGAGCGTCCGACCTTCAAATGCTGGACGCTCCCTTTTTTTAGAATCGCATACCCGGTTTTGTGCTGACGCTCAATATCTCGCACATCTGGTCGATGTTCAGCACGTCCGGGTAATCCCGGAGCATCACACGGTACGCATCACGGGGATTCAAATTTTCCTCACCCAAACAGATTCCTCCCCTCTCTATAATGGAGTGTAGAATATATCTTTATGATGTGATTTCAGCGAGAGCAAGACTTGAAACAACGCCTTTCTCGATCTCCTGCATTTCATTCTGCGTAATCCACCCTAGAAAACGCTGTATGCGGCTTTTGTCTATCGTGAAGATTCTGTTCCAGTTGAACCACAGACGGCTTCTCAAAGGCCGTATTGTGGGCTATCAGAACGTGTGTGGGCTGATATCTCTTTTTCTCGGTGCGGGAAGTCACCGTTGCCACGATAAGGGTAGGCGCATAGCGGTTTCCCACATCGTTTTGCAGAACCACCACAGGGCGGGTGCCGCCCTGCTCGGAGCCGATGTGCGGCTCCATGTCTGCATAGTAAATGTCCCCTCTGAGGTATTTCCAGTCTTTTGGTATGAGACCTCCTATCCTTCTATATGTAGCAAAAGATGTAGCAAAAGCCGCCCGTTTTTGGCAGGCGGCTCTTGCAGGAAAAAGGAGTATGCCGATAAAGGCGAGAGCATCAACGTTTTACAGGAAGGCTCAGAGAACGGCTGGAGCCATTGTAGATCTCCAGAATCTGCTTCATGTGGCGGTCGGCGGTGTTGCCCGTGTCCTTCCGTGCATTTTTGGTAATGGTTTTCGGATGCACCGTAGAAAGCCGTGCAATCAGACGCTCCCGGCTATACTCATCCCGGTACATTGCCACAAAGCGGGTGACACCGTGGAGGATACCGGAGAGGAACGAATCGGAATCGCCCCACCATGCCTCCACAATGATCTTCAGGGCTTCCTGATAGATGTCAGAACCGTAGTTCTTATAAATATAATAGGCAGAGCGGATGCAGTAGATCTTCCACTCGGCTCGGATGCCATCCAGTGCAAAAGTAGCACCGGTTGCTTCGGTGGCTGCAACAAATGCACAGGCATCCTCATCTTCTGCCACGATGTCAGCACGAAGCCGCTCACCTGCGGTCAGATCGGTGGAAATGCCCGTCTGAACAGCAAACAAAAGGGCTTCATCCTTTTTGGAAAGGCCGTGAAAGACTTTGCAGAGGATCGGGAGGTCATGACCTCCGTTGCAGGCGATACGCGCTTCGATGGTGTTCTGACCATCAAAAACATGGTAGCGACCATCACGGTAGCTGACTCTCGGTTCATTGGCAACGTACTCCGAAAAGGTAGTAGAAATCTCCTCCACCTTTCTGGTGCGCAAAACACGCTGGTATTCAGCGCAGGGGGTCAAGAGTGCGCTGTCGATGTAGCGCATCTCGCAAACACATTCGGGCAGATTGGCAAGGTTCAGATTAGAAATCATCATAGCACTCTCTCCTTTATCGTCTGAAGATAGGCTGAAGTGTCATCAATCAGAGAAAGAATGGCACTTCGGCAGTCGTTGTCCTCAAAAACATCGGGATAGTCTTTGAATACGAGATTCCAGCGGCGGATAAAATCCTCCTTTGCGCCCTGAACTTCGCACATCATAATCGAGCCGTTTGCAACGGTCATTTTATGATGACGGTTGTCAATGGATTGCCGAAGTCGTTTTCGATCTTCGTCTGTAAGACAGCGTTTGTGACCTTGGATACTCCTTTTGAAATCCGGGGGCGAATTGCTTACTGGCTCAATTTCATCCTCGGTATGGACTTCATTGGAATCAGGAGCATCGTCGGCAGCAACATCGGATTTTTCCGGGCTTATCGGCTTCTTTGCTTTCCGGTCCTTCTTGGGTTTGCGTAGCTCCTTGATGATGGCTGGGATTTCTTCTTTTGGAGTTTGCGCCAAAGCGGTGATCTCGGCATCAGTAGCCTTGATATGCCCGGTCAGGATTTCCTCCATTGCACCGGGGACGGCAGCTTCCGCTGCATCTACGCCTTTCGCATATTTTTCTGCTCGCTGCACAAACTTTGAACTGACACCGTTTTTTGCAGCAATACGCTCACAGGTTCGTTTTTCGGTTGACCTCATGTGGACATTTTGTCTACATGAGGTGAATTTTCCGGATTCATCATGTTCTCGATAAGTTGACCCGCCCACAGAAAGTTTTTCATTTTCGTAGGTTTTCCCCATCAAGAACTTCCGGCGTTCCGGGTCAAGATTTCTGCGCCCCAACTGATTCTGACAGATCCATGCCAGTGCAGCGTAACGGTCGGGCAACTGGATTTCCTTCACTTCAAAAGCGATTTCCGGGTGATGCTTGAGAATGCGATACCGGGAATGTCCATCCAGTATGTAACCGTTCCAGACGATGATCGGGTTCAGAAGCCGCCGCTCCTGAATCATGTTCTGCTCTAAGATGTGCTCCTCCTCGGCGTTCAGCGGCGGGATCTTGCCCTGAAACTCCGGGTCGATCTTAAGCGCATTCAGATTCATCATCGAACCGTCCCTTCTTAAAATAGGTGGATTTCGGACTGGTGGGCTGGATGTAGTAGTCGTAGCCGAAGTTGGTCTGGCAGTAG
>ENA-OPZZ01000811-OPZZ01000811.1-human-gut-metagenome-genome-assembly--contig:-NODE-811-length-22209-cov-3.894620_pt1 | contig 22209 bp, 20 predicted proteins | sample MGYA00242487_ERZ504511 | MGnify/ENA primary metagenome ERZ504511 (study PRJEB26092, sample SAMD00036241) | human gut metagenome | host: Homo sapiens | study: EMG produced TPA metagenomics assembly of... | reverse complement strand
ATCAAGAAGATTGTTGCGAAGGTCAATGCAGATACAAGAGCACAGATGGTAGAGAGCCTTTGGAATTGAGAGTACGGTTTCTGCCAAAGAGCGCGACAGCAGATGCGATCCTTGCTTACGTTAAGGCAAGAATGAATTCTTTACAGCAGTGCCAATATTGAGACGATGTATCGCCTGCTGAATGGTAAGATTGTAGCACAGGAATACATCATTTAAAAAAAGAATGTTGATTTTACCAATATTCCGTTAAAAGATCTGCCTACTAAGCCGAATAACCTGATTGCATGTATCGGACGCCACAGAAAAATTATCATTCCGAATGGTGACGATCATCTGGAAGCCGGTGACAGTGTCATTGTGATCGCGAAAGAGCACACGATCAATGATTTCAAGGATATACTTGCGTAGGGAGTCATAAGATATGAATGGGAAAATGGTACGTTATATCCTTGGCAGAATGCTGGGGGTGGAAGCATTGCTCTTGCTTCTTCCGGCATTTGTAGGAATATTATATGGGGAAGAAAAAGAAGCCCTGTCATTTGTGATACCGGCAGTGATTCTGACATGCATTTTTGTAATAGCCGGAAGAAAGAGACCGGAGGGACAGGTGATTTATGGAAAGGAAGGGATGGTTGTTGTTGCCAGTGCCTGGATCACATGGTCCTTATTCGGAGCACTTCCATTTACATTGTCCGGAAGTATTCCGAATTTTGTAGATGCATTTTTTGAGACGGTATCTGGATTTACAACAACTGGATCTTCCGTTTTAAGAGACGTAGAAGCATTACCACAGTGCATGCTGTTCTGGCGAAGTTTCACTCACTGGATCGGAGGTATGGGAGTGCTTGTCTTTGTTCTGATGTTGACGAATCTGGACAAGAAGAATTCCATGTATCTGATGCGTGCAGAAGTTCCGGGACCAGAGAAAGATAAGCTTGTTCCAAAGACTAAAACAACAGCAAGAATTCTGTATGGAATTTATTTTGGACTGACACTGATCCTGGTCATTTTTCTTATGTTTGGAGGAATGAATCTGTTTGACAGTCTGATCCATGCGTTTGGCTCTGCAGGAACCGGAGGATTTTCCAATTATGCAGACAGTGTAGGACATTTTGACAGTGCATATATTGACTACGTTATTTCAATTTTTATGATTCTGTTTGGAATCAACTTTAACCTGTATTATTTTATGCTCCTGGGAGACTTTAAAGCATTCTGGAAAAATGAAGAACTTCGAGTGTATCTTGGAATTATTGCGACAGCAACAATTCTGATCACTTTGAATACAAATCAGATGTATGGCAGTATCATGAAAGCATTCCGGTACGCCTTGTTCCAGGTATCAACGATCATTACGACAACGGGTTATGCGACGACAGATTTCAATCTTTGGCCGACATTCTCCCAGTGTATTGTAGTGTTGCTGATGATCATTGGAGCCTGTGCATCTTCCACCGGAGGCGGTATTAAAGTGTCACGTCTCATGATTGTATTCAAAGGAGTAAAACGAGAAATCAAGCAGCTGGTGCATCCGAAATCTGTGAATCTGATCCGGATCAATAGAAAGAAGATCAGCGATGAGACTTTACGAGGGGTCTATGTATATCTGCTGGCATATGCACTGCTGTCAATTGTATCTGTGTTGATCATTTCTTTGGATAATCAGGACTTTACTACGACATTTACATCTGTAATGGCAACACTTAATAATATCGGACCGGGACTTTCTGCAGTCGGACCGACCGGAAATTTTGCAGATTTTTCAATCTTGTCAAAGATTGTATTCTGTATAGATATGCTTGCAGGACGTCTGGAAATCTTCCCGTTCCTTACTTTCCTTACTATGTTTGCATGGAAGAGAAAGTTTTAAAAGGAGAAAGTTATGAAAACAAAGACAAAAGGTTTAATTGCCCTGATTGTGGTAATCGTTGCAGCAATTTATTATTATGTGACTATACCGGCAATCAACATTCACTCTACAGATACGTGGGGAGCAGTATTATTTCTAATCGTAATAGCTTTAATTGTGAAACTCTTTTTTTATGGATTCAGAAATCCTGCGAAAATTCGTATCAGCGATTTGAAAGAGAGCAAAATACTCCGGGCAGGCGTGATACTTTTGCTTGTGCTTGGTGCAGTTTATTTCATTGGAAGTATTTTATCTTCCCCGATTGTTAATGCGAAGAAATATCAGAAGCTGATGAAGATAGAGCAGGGAAATTTTACAGAAGATGTAGAAGAGCTTTCCTTTGATAAGATTCCGCTTCTAGACAGAGATACTGCTGCACTTTTGGGAGACCGTAAGATGGGAAGTATGGTAGATATGGTTTCACAGTTTGAGGCAGATGACATCTATTCCCAGATTAATTATAAGGATAATCCGGTGCGTGTAACGCCACTTCGATATGCCAGTATTATTAAGTGGTTTACGAACCGTTCAGAAGGAATACCGGCATATATTCGTATTAATATGGCAAATCAGAATACAGAGCTTGTAAAGCTGGATAAAGGCATGAAATATGTGAACAGTGAGTACTTTAACCGGAACATTTACCGGCATCTGCGATTTGCACATCCGACATACATTTACGGGGATTTGAGCTTTGAAATTGATGATGATGGTGTGCCATACTGGATCGCGCCGGTGAAAAAATATAACATCGGTCTGTTTGGCGGTGAGACGATCGGTAAAGTTGTGATCTGTAATGCTATTACCGGTGAAACAACGACTTATAAGACAACAGATGTTCCGGAGTGGGTAGACAGAGTCTATTCTGCAGATCTTCTTGTCAATCTGTTTGACTATTATGGAACACTGAAACATGGATTTTTCAACAGTGTGCTGAGCCAGAAAGACTGCCTGAAGACAACAGATGGTTACAATTATCTTGCACTGGACGATGACGTATGGATGTACACAGGCGTGACTTCGGTCAACGGAGATCAGTCTAATGTTGGATTTGTATTATCCAATCAGAGAACAATGGAAACAAAGTATTATGAATGTGAGGGAGCAACAGAAGCTTCCGCTATGTCTTCAGCAGAAGGACAGGTGCAGAATCTGAAGTATACCGCAACATTTCCACTGCTTCTTAATATATCCGGAGAGCCGACTTATTTTATCGCATTAAAGGATGATGCGGGACTGGTTAAGAAATATGCCATGGTAAACGTGCAGAAATATCAGATCGTTGCTATCGGAGACAGTGTGAGTCAGTGTGAGGACAATTATCTGGATCTGCTCTTAAGCAATGGTGTGAAAGAAGAAGCGAAGGACGGCAGAGAGATTGAGACAATCACCGGAGAGATTACAAAGATTGCACAGGCGGTCATTGATGGAACTTCTCATTATTATCTGATGATTGATGGTTCAGAGGATATTTTCGATGTGTCTGTAGTTGATTACATTGATGTAGTCCGGTGTGAAGCAGGACAGACTGTGACGATGGAATATAAGAAAGGCGAGAAGGCAGATACAGTTGTAAGCCTTAAAATTAAGTAACATTTGTGAATAAAATGAAAAATACAGCGGAAGGCTTAGAGCCCTTCGCTGTATTTTTCTATCTTTTGTCTGACGCGTTCTGCTTCATCACCTTCAAGAGGTGTCGGACAGTAATCGTTTTTATTACTGGAAGAAGACAGAGAACAAGGAATGATGTTAATGTTATCGTCATCGGCAACTTTACCGTCTGTGTCGATGGTAAAAGTCTGTTGGAAGATCATCGTATCCTTATCAGAAGGATTTTTATTTCCCCCAAAACAGAAGTTTCCCAGACTGTAGGCAATATATTTTCCATTATACTTTTCAATGCCTTCCAGTACATGTGGGTGATGACCAATGACAAGGTCGGCTCCTTCATCGATGGCCAGATGTGCAAGTTTTTTCTGGGTAGCATTTGGTGTGTATTCTTTTTCAATTCCCCAGTGGAAATTAACGATAATAATCTGTGCCTCTGCATCTTTTAAGGCCTGGATATTTTCTTTGATTTGCGTCGCTTTCTGCTCATGCTCGGCAAGTTCATAGATACCGGCAAGTCCGACTTTGATACCTTTTACATCCACCACAATGACATTTTCATAGCCAAATGTAGCAATGCCTGCGTTTGACAGATTTTCGATGGTATCCTCCTGGCTTTTTGTGCCGTAGTCTTTGCTGTGGTTGTTTGCAATATTGGCGGCTTCCACGGAACTTCCGGTTAAAATGTCAGTATATTTGGCAGGCCCTTTAAATGCAAAGGTTTTATCAGCCCGGCTCGTCTCTTCGGTCAGTGTTCCCTCAAAGTTTACAACAGACAAATCATCAGCTTCTAAGATAGAACGGACATTTTTAAAGAAATAGTCTGCGCCATATTCGTTGTAGTAAGCATTAAAGCTGGTGGACTGATCAAAACTTTCATCAGTTCCAAGTGTGCAGTCCCCCATAGAACTTATAGTGATGGTGGTAGGTCCCTTTGAGGAGCTGCCTTTTTTCCCCTTGTCAGAGTTAGTATCTGTGTTAATGACAAGTTCTTGCGTTTTTACAGCAGAAGTGTCAATTTTTTCTTTGGAAGAGGAAGTGTCCTTACTTTTGGCTGTCTGCTTCGGGGAAGTCTTAACGGCTTCTTTTGTGTCAGTATGTTTATGCAACAGATGACGGATGCCATATATTGTGCTAAATAGAATCAGACAGACTGTACATAACATGCCTCCAAGCAGCATGGCGCGTTTTCTTTTTCTGCGTCTGAGGCGTCTGCGCCTGGCTTCCATCTGGCGTCTTTTTGATGCTTTGATTCCGGAATTGTTATCGCTCATAGTATTTTGTTACCTTTTCATTCGTTGTAGAAAATATGCATAAAAACAGACAGTCCATCTTAAGATAGACTGTCCGCTTGTTTCATTATTTGATCCATTTAATTTAAAAGAATGCAGCCATCCAAATTAATGTCCTTTAATTCTGCTTTTTCTGCGCTGATACTTACATAAAAATTGATACCGCATTCCTCGGAGAGTTTTTTCAGACGGTCAATAAATCCTGGAATATTTTCAATGGAAATATCTGCGTGCTTTAAAATACCATCGATAAAAATGCACTCAATATCGTGGTTGGAGCTATACATTCCATATAAGAAACCAATGTACTCATCGGTATTCGTAATAGATGGAAAATCATCCATACAAATTGTACGGATATCAAATGCAACACTTGCGGTATCGCGATGCGTCTTTTTGATAAAAACGACATTACCTTTACATTCTTTCGCCTGCTTATTTGCCTGCTCGATCATTTGTTGTGTTTTTCCGCTGCCTTTAGGGCCAGTTAATAAATTTACCATGGCAAACTCTCCTTTATGTATAATATTATACCGGCATATCCAGTATCGAATAGTTGTTGTTATATTATACACTAAAGTACAGACAGTAACAACCTGAAAAAAGAAGTTTTTAGACGATTCCATGAGAATTTTTGAATAATCTTAGAATAAGCGTGACAGTTAAAGATAGCATAGGAAAAATGTAAACCTGCCAGAGATATATGGGTTTTATATAGATATATAGATAAATCCAATTTGACGAAGCGCTTATAAGCGTAGGATAATATAAAGATAGAAAGATGGGGGATTTATAACTATTGGAGAAATTTATGGAAAAAATAACAAGAGAAGAGCTATTAAAAGCGAAGATTCCGGGAGAAGAGACGAAAATTCAAGTGAAGACAGGATTCTGTGGATTTTGTGGTGGAGACTGCCTTTTAGATTTTTATATAAAAGACGGAAAAATCATAAAAACAGAAGGCAATTGTACACTTCCGGGAGCAAATGGACGTGTGTGCGTGAAAGGTGTTGCGATAAAACAGGCACTTTACAATTCAGACAGGATCCTATATCCGATGAAACGTGTCGGAAAACGTGGAGAAGGAAAGTTTGAACGGATTAGCTGGAAAGAAGCACTTGATACGATTGCAGAAAAGATGCAATCAGTAAAAGAGGCTTACGGTCCGGAACAGACGATGGTCTATGTAGGACATCCGAAGTGGTTCAGACCACAGATAACAGAATTTGTAAATAAATATGGAACACCAAATTATGGAACCGAGTCCAGTACATGTGCTTATGCACTTATGATGGCCAACCAATGCAATTTTGGACAAAATATTATGCTGATGCCACCAGATTTTGGACGGTGCCGGACTCTGGTCGTATGGGGCGTGAATCCTTTATACAGTAATTCTGTCAAAGGCGGTGCCGGATTTTTACATGCAGTTGACCGGGGTGCGAAAGTGATTGTTGTTGATCCAAAGTGTACACCGACTACAGAATATGCACAGTTACATCTTCGTCCGATTCCAGGAACAGATGGCGCACTGGCACTGGGCATGGCAAGAGTAATCATCACAGAAGATCTGCATGATTGTGAATATATTGAAAAGTATACTTATGGATATGAAGAATATAGAGACTATGTTATGGATTTTACTCCTGAAAAAGTTGAAGAGATTACAGGAGTTCCGAAAAGCGATATGATAAGGACTGCCAGAATGATTGCAGCAGAGGGACCGACTTCCATTATGTTATCGGCATCACCAGTCGTACATAATATAAATGGGGTGCAAAATGGACGGGCAATCGGATTATTGATGGCGCTTACTGGTAATTTTGGGATTTCGGGAGGTTTTGCAGGTCCGGGACCTGCAAGAGCTATGCTGAAAGATTCTTTCATGGGTACAAAAAAAGACCGTGAGCATCCGGAAAAAGGAGTGAATTATGGAGAGTTTCCAGCGTGGGACAAATTAACTTCCAGAGAGCTGCAGGTAGAACATATTGCAGATTTTCTCCTTGGAAATGGCAAATATCCAATCCGTAATCTCATTTCCTTTGGAATGAACCATCATATGTGGCCAAGACCGGACCGGATCGAAGAGGGAATGAAACAGGTGGAATTTTTCTCCTGTGCAGATTTATATATGAATGATACATGTAAATATGCAGATATCCTGCTTCCGGTTGCTGTTACACAGGAACGGGAGCAGGTTGAACTGCTGGGACCACAGATGGTCTATTATCAGCCAAAAGTCGTGGAGGACCAGGGAGAAACAAAGAATGATATGGAAATTCTTTTAGAGCTTGCAAAGCGGCTTGGATTTACACTTGGCAATCCAACGTATCGTACTTATGAAGAATATCTGGAAGATCGGTTAAGCCCGACAGGACTTACATTGGACGAGTTAAAAGAACATGGTATGATGCCGGCAAAACATATTATGCCAGCCAGAACAACAGAGGATATCATGAAGGTCCATACGCCTACCGGAAAGATTGAGTTCGTATCTACGATTCTTAAAGCCTGTAAGAAAGAGTGGCATGAAGGAGTTCCGGCATATCATGATTTCCGGGAAACATTGCCGATGAAAGAGTATCCGCTTATATTAAGTACCGGAAGCAGAAAGCCGCAGTTATTTCATTCCAGGACCTATCGGCTGCCATGGCTGGTAAATCTGGAGGATTGTCCGATTGTAGAATTACATCCGGAAGATGCCGAAAATTACAGTGTGAAGACAGGAGAGATGGTCACACTTGAGACTCCGGTCGGACAGATGGATATGGAGGCAGTGGTGAATTCTTCTTGCCTCAAAGGTGCTGTAAATGTATATCATGGTGCCGGGAATTACGACATTAATCTTTTGATCGATGACCAGTACATTGATCCGATATCAGGATTTCCGGGATTCAAATCTTATTGTTGCAGAATTGTGAAAAAGGGGGCATAATAATGAGCAGAGTAGAATGTGATAAAGCACGGTGTTCCGGGTGTCTGGCCTGTATAGTTGCCTGCCTGGACCAACATTATGATGAGGCTGACGGATACGCAGTTCCAGCGAGAATATATGAGATGCAAAAAAGCGGGGACAGTGATCTCGAAATATATGTGACAAGGAGCTGTCTGCATTGCGAGGAGGCAGCCTGTTTAAAAGTCTGTCGTTATGGAGCTCTAAAAAGAGACGAAAGAGGTTTTGTAATACCAGTCAGAGAGAATTGCAAAGGGTGTAAGATGTGTCTGAAAGCCTGTCCTTATGATGTGCCAAGATTTGATTCTGAACATAAAATTGTCAAATGTGACGGTTGTTCTGTGAGGGTAGCAATGGGACTGGAACCTGCGTGTGTAAGGGCTTGTAACACAGGGGCGTTAAAGCTTGTATAATAGATGAAGGGAATCATATAAAAGGTAGAGAGATGAGTATAATAAAGAAATTAGAAAACAGCATTTGGGCAAAAGTGATTCTTGCGGTAGTCGTAGTAGTCATTGCATTTGCAGCCAGATCCATGCTTGAGAACAAGCATGAGGAAAGCAAGATTGACAAGCAGACAGCAGGAAAGACAATACGCGAGACGAGTTATGCAGAGACAGTTCCGGAAGATGATTCTATCCTGAATGTGTTTAAAAATGCTTATCCGACAGCGGAAGTATTACTTGCCTGCAGAGAAGATGTGACAGATGATGGGCTGGATGATCTTGTTGTAATCTGTAAAATGGAAGAAGGTAACCGGACAATTGTTGTAACAGATAAGGGAGATAGTACGAATTATGATTTTTCAGATCCGATACCTGCACCGGTAGAGAATCAGAAAATTCAGTTTAAGAACATTGATAAAGAAGGAGAAATCGAGATTATTATTACTGGAGAAAAAAAAGGAGCCGTAGGTTATGCCATCTATCGTATGATAGACGGCCAACCGGTGGATCCTTTTTGGAGAGGGAATGGAGGACTGCTGCTAAATGCAGAACTTGTAACCTTTTCCCCAGACAGTACAGATATGAGTTGGATGAGAAGGATCTTCTTCCAGCTTATCCCTTAGTTTTTTGATGTATACGAGGATGGTACTGTCATCGCAATTATCACTTCTCCAGACCTTGGAGAACAGCTCCTGTTTGGAAAAGATGTACTCTGGATTTTCAATAAAGAGATAGAGAAGGGAGAATTCCTTAGAAGTAAGGGATATCTCCTTTCCGTTTTTCAGTACAGTCTGAGAATCCATCCGCAGTGCGAAAGGACCCTTTTTTTACTTCGGTAATCACCTCATCGGAGCTTGAAACATACTGATTCGTGCGCCGGACCATGGCACGGATCTTAGACACCAGTACAGTTTTGCTGAACGGTTTTGTAATGTAATCATCGGCACCAAGTTCCAGACCTTTGACCTGAGCTGAGTCCTCACCACGTCCACTTAAGAGGATGACCGGAGTATAGTTCTGACTGCTGCGGATTACCTTTAAAATGGAAAACCCGTCCTGATCCGGCATAATGATATCCAGTAAGATTAAGTCAAATGTATTGGCTTTCAGGATATCAAGTGCAAGTGTGCCGTTATCTGCACAGGTGACAGCGATATGTTCCTGTTTAAGGGTCATACTGACTGCTTTTAAAATGGAAGGTTCATCATCTATAATAAGAACCGAGATATCTGGCATTTTGTAAATACCTGCCTTTCTGTTATTGTAATCATGAAAAAACATATTAACATAAAGCTATTATATCTATGAAAAAATTTAAAGTCAACTATAAGGAAATGAGAAGAAGAAATAATGAATAGGAAAAGAAAAGAATTGATTATTTCAGTGACCGGAGTGTTGCTGTTGCTGTTAAGCGCAGTATTCTGTTATCAAACTGTACGAGATGCAATCATTGATAATGAAAAAGAAAGTATTCAGAATATTGCAGAAGTCAGTTCGCATAGCTTAAAAGCGACTCTTCAAGGGAAAAGTAATCTCGTATATGCTGCATTATCTGGGGATATGGTAAGCGAAGAGAGTATAGAAGCAAGTTTATTGAAGATTGGAGAAAAGGGGAAATATATCCGTCTGGATCAAGTTAGTCAATTGCAAGACTGGGAATCAGATTCCTGCGAGGAGGCAGGAAAAAATCCAGGACACGTTATTGCAGGACCAATAAGGAAAACATATAGCGGAGGATATGTACTTTATCTGACAAAAGCAGTCTATATGAACCGCAGCATTGTGGGATATGTTCAGATTGAATTGAATCTGGATGAGATTTATGAAGGAGAACAGGATCTTTCTAATCTTAATGTGGGTAATCAGGGATACTGTATTGTAAAAGATATTGATGGTACAACAGTCATGGCAGATGCAAGAAATGAAAAAGAAGAAATCTCATTTTCAAGCAAAGATGTATCCGGCTGTGAAGTTGTATGGTCTTATGAAGTAGAAGGCGGCTCGCCAAAGAAGACTCAGAAACTTGTGGCATACAATACCGTTGATTTCAATGGGGTTCAATTCGTGCTTTGCGTGGTGGAAGATTACAGGGATATTACTGCACCGATTGTGAAGATTGCTTTTTATTTGTCATTATTTGGTGTGCTGATTTTGATCTGGGTTGGAATTTTCGGATATCGGATTTTAAAGCAGCAAAAAGAAGAAGAGAAGCTTAAGATAGCGCTGGCACATGAAAAAGAACTCAATGAGGCAAATGAAGCAATGAAGAATCAGGAAAGTCTGATGCAGAAATATAATCATTCGAAAACGATGACATTTCTAACAGGAGCGTTGGCACATGAGTTTAATAATCTTATGACTCCGATTGTGCTATATAGTGAACTATTATCAGATAATGACACAGTCGTGCAAGAGATGCCGGAAGAGGTCTATGAATTAAACATGTCAGCAAAAAGATGTGAAGAACTGGCAAAACAGCTTTTGGATTATAGCAGACAGGGAAGAGCAGAGAGAGTATTATCAGAGTATAATGCCACATTTGCCGTGGAGAGCAGTATTAGTATTGTAAGCAGGCTGATTCCGGAGAATATTAAATTTGAGACATCTGTATGCGGTACATCTTATTATATAAAAGGTCAGGTGGGAGCGCTGAATCAGATCATACTGAATCTGGTAACGAATGCTATCCATGCAATCGGAGATAAAAAAGGACGCATAAAACTTCAGTTTGGATTAAGTGTAGATGATGGACAGATGGTAAGGCTTGTGGTAGAAGATAATGGCTGTGGTATTCCAAAAGACCTTCGAAAGCATGTGTTTGAACCGTTTTTTACAACGAAAAAAGATGGGAAAGGAACCGGAATTGGACTGACTGTAGTGAAACGTATGGTAGAAGAACATGGAGGCTGGATACAGGTGCAGAGTGAAGAGGAAAAAGGAACAACATTTATTATGAATTTTCCAAGAGTAGACGATTCTGAATAAGAGTTTATTACTTAAAAGGAGCAGCCACAATTGCGGCTGCTCTTTCGTGAATACTTGTTTAAAAGCATATTTTATTCATATGCCTGACGATCTTTCAGGTCTTTATTTAAGTAAGATGTAGCTGTCTTGGAGATATCTACTGCTTCATCATCGGAGATATCATCAATCTTCTTAGCTTCGTTGTACCAGTCTTCGAATGTCATACCAAGCGGGAACTTGTCATCAACATTCTTCTTGATAAATTCATCAAAATCATCAACACCAGCATCTTTTGAAATATCTGTTGTCATGAATTTACTTACATCACTGACACGAGGAATCTCCTCTTCCGGAATCTGTGGATACTGTGTGTAGTAGTTCTCAAAATTTTCAATGTTCTTTTCAGAGAAGTGCCATGTGATTGTACGTCCCTCAGCAACTGTCTTCATGTAGATAGTACGAAGAGCTACGTAAGGATCAACGTCAAATCCATCTGCGAACATCATAGCTGCATTGTATGGATGTGTGTACATGTATTCGATAGCCATCTCATGAGCATATACAAGACGTCTTGCAAGCTCTGGGTGCTTCTCTTTGAAGTCATTGGACATAGCGTAGATACAACAAAGTCCCCATGTATCAGCAGTAGCATCGGAATCAACATTAGCTGCGCCCCAGCCAATTCCGAGAATATGTCCAAATCCTTCGAACTCAGCGATGGAAGCATAAGGGTCGCAGCATGTGAAAGCATCAATCTGTCCGGCTTTCAGTGCGAACATAGCATCCTGAGACCCCATGTCTACGATGTTGTAACTGGAAGCATCAGCTGGGATTCCAAGCTTTTTGGACCATGTTAAAAATTCAGGATCGATTTCAGGTTCCGCGGTCATGGAAATTGTTTTGCCGACTAACTGGGAAGGATCTGTAATATCATTACTTACTACAAGGTAACGTGATCCACCCATGTGGTTTGCAGCAGCCATTGAGAATGGAGCGCCCTGGTTTACTGCACGGATCGCACCTTCGATACCCGTATATCCCACGTCCATAGCACCGCTTGTGAGTGCTTTCAATGTCTCACCGGATTTTGTTACATTTACATTCAGTCCTAAAGCTTTGTAAATACCGGCTTTCTCACCAATGATAGCACCGACCATGTGGTCACAGTTGAAGTATCCCATCTCGATGGTGTAGTTCTTATCTGCATCAGATAATTCGCCAAAATCAAATTTTTTGGCAGCTTCTTCTGGATTATATCCTGTTGCTTCTACGTCTTTTGTGGCCTGATTGTCTTTACTACTATCGTGACATGCAGTTACGGTAGGGACAAGGAGTGCCATAACAAGAAGTACAGATACAATTCTTTTTTTCATAGTTTTTCCTCCAAATATTAATAATTGTTAATAAATATGTGATTATAATAGCAGATACAAAATAAAATAGAAAGGCATATAAAAGAATATTAATAATCTTGATAAAGGAAAGGAAATCTATTGGAAATATTAATAAAGTATAGAAAAATTCAATAAAACTATGAAAACTATCAATTCGACATTTGAGACGAGGAGATTTAAAATATATATATTAAAAAACATTTTTTTAGAAAGACATGGGGAAAAGAGGAAAAAGAGAATAATGAGATTGGATTACATAAGAAGTTTTATTAATGTTGTCAACTGTAAAAGCTTTTCTGTTGCTGCAAAAAAAGCATTTGTCTCACAGCCGACAATCAGTACTCACATCAAGCAATTGGAAGCGGAATTGGGAGTCCAGCTTTTGGTTAGATCAACAAAAGATGTGATATTGTCAGAAGAGGGAGTTCTGTTTTATCCATATGCAGTCAGGCTTCTGGAGACGGAAAATGAGGCACTGGCACATTTGAATAAGACGGACGCAAAAGTAAAAGGAACTGTAACGATTGCTGCTTCATCAGTTCCGGGGAATTATATTCTTCCGAGGATTTTGAAACAGACCAGACTTAAATATCCTGAGATTGATTATCGTATGCTGGAAGGAGACAGCAGTCAGGTGATCCAGTCGGTCTTAAGATTTGAAGCAGATCTTGGAATAGGGAGTATTTGTACCAATCATGAGAAATGTATGTGTATGCCGCTTCTAAAAGATCAGATTGTACTTGCGACACCGAATACAGAAGAATATCGGAGTCTGAATGGGGTATTTCCGCTTGATAAGCTGAAGAAAGAGACATTTGTTATACGGGAATCAGGCAGTGGAACAAAGATTGCATATGAAAGCATTGAGAAAGCACTGAATCTGCATGCAAAGCCGTTGAAGATAGCCATGCAGGCAGAATCTTCCGATCTGGTCCGGAGAAGTGTAGAAGAAGGAATGGGAGTTGCATTTGTAAGTAGTCTGGCAATTCAGGATTCTCTGGCATTGGGGAAATTATTGAAGTTTGAATTCCCGAATGTGAATACAGAGAGACAGATTTATCTTTTGTATCATAAAGACCGGATTATGACCCTTCCTATTACAAGTGCGATTAAGTCTATCAGACAGCAATGTCAGAAGATTTCAGGATAATACTTTAATATGATTATCTTTTACAGAAAATCCTGCTCCCCCTGCAGGGTTTACCATAATTAAGAATGTGCAAAAAAAGAAAGAAGCGTGTTTCGGTTGATGGAAATGCGCTTCTTTCTATATATGTAAAAAATATTCAAGAATTTGATGCCTGTAGTTTATTCCACATTTGAAATTCTGGCATCAGATAGATAACAGGCAATCTGGTGTCCATGCCTTTTGATGTTACCTATTGAGCTCTCCATCTGAGAAGTACTTTCTCAGCAAGAACCATGATTGTATCGATCAGGAATCCGATAAGACCTGCGATGATCATGTAAGCGATGACCTTTTCAGTCTGCATCTTCCCCTGAGCTTCCACCATACAGTAGCCGAATCCGGCACTGGTCGCAATGAACTCCGCTCATATAACGGACATCCAGCCGAGTCCGATTGCAAGTCTCACACCAGTCATAACACCCGGAAGAGATCCCGGAAGGACGATGTCTTTTATGATGCTCAGTGTATTTGCCCCCATTGAACGAGCTGCGTTGTAAAAGTCTTTGCTGATATCCTGCACTCCTGAAATTGTATTCAGAATAATCGTAAATACACCACTGAATGCAATCAGGAAGATTGTAGGACCGTCTCCAATTCCGAACCATACAATTGCAAGAGGAACCCATGCCATGATCGGTACCTGTCTTAAAGAGTTCATAAATGGTGACAAAGCTCTTAAGATTTTAGGCGAGTATCCCATGATCATTCCAAGTGGAAGTCCGATGATAAATGCATAGAACGCACCGGTCAATACACGACGCATCGTAATTCCGAGATTACGAAGTACATACATATCTGATAAAGAATAGACAACTTCTTTTACTACATCTTCAAAATATGGAAAGAGAAAAGGCTTTGCTACAGCATGTGCTGCTAAAGTCCAAATTCCACAAACGATGATCAGAGCAATCAATGCAGCAAAATTGCGGTTTTTTCCTCCCATCTTCCGCCAGCGATTACGGTCACCATTGTTGGTAGCGGCCTGCATTCGGTTGACTTGTTGATTTACATCATCATTATTTTTATTATTCCCCAAAATCTATTGCCTCCTTTCTTTGTTTAGTTATTAACATTTGTTCATATATACGTTCGAATCATATCAAAAATCCAGAATATAAAGATATATTTATTAAAGAATAGAATATTATAATTTGTTAATATTTATATTTTAAATAAACAAACAATCAAATTAAATTTACATATATAATACCGATGTATACTTGGCAAAAATGGGAGGTAAGTTATGAAAAAGCCATCAATTGAGTACATTAGTGCCTGTGCTTGATGCGAAGTATTTGAAGGCTTGGTTCAAGCCTTGGAGAAGGAGTATGAAGGCAAAGTCTATGTAAAGGTTTACAAAGCGGGGAAAGACTTTGATTATATTCCGAAATACGGTGCAGTTACCAAAAGCATGGTTGTAATTAATGAAAAGAAAGCAGTCACAAAGCTGACGAAACCAGCGATACGAAAAGCATTTGAGGAGGCATTAAAGACATGTTAGCCGAATTTGGGGAATTTTTGGAGAAGATCATAGCATCTACATGGAATATGTTGAACAGTTCATCTCCTTGGATTATTTTTAGTTTTCTGGTTGCTGGATTATTACACGAATTTCTGAAACCGGAAAAGATTCAGAAGACAGCCATTGGATCTGGAAAGATCAGCGGTGTATTCTGGACAACTATATCAGGAATGTTTATTCCAATCTGCAGTTGCGGAACGATTCCGCTTGGAATCAGTATGTATTACAGCGGAGCCTATCTTGGACCAACGCTGGCATTTATGACTAGTACGCCAATGATTAATCCGATTGCATTACTTCTGGCTTATGGTCTTCTTGGAAAAGAGATTGCAACGATTTATCTGATTACAGGATTCGTAGCACCGATGGTTATCGGTATGATAGCCAATAAGTTTGCCGGAAATGAATTACATATTGGTCTGAGAAATAAGGAAATAAAACAGACACCATTAGAGACTGATGAAGATAAGGAAGAAGACTCTGTAAGTCCGGAACCGCTGATTCAGCTTGAATTTGAAGAGCCGGGCTTCTGGGACAAGATTAAATCTGGAATGCGTTGGTCATTTACGGAATTAAGTGTAACAATCTGTAAATATACCGTGTCCGGAATGCTGATCGCGGGGTTGATATTCAATGTTGTACCACAGTCATTTATTCAGGATTATCTTGGACAGCCTGGATTTGTTTCATTGTTTGGAATTACCGTGATCGCTGCACTTATGTATGTATGTGCAGTTGGACACATTCCGTTTATAGCAGCGCTTGTCGCCAGTGGAGCAGCGCCTGGAGTTGCCATTACATTTTTGATGGCAGGTGCAGGAACGAATATTCCGGAACTTCTGACAATTAGCAGAATGATTGGAAAGCGTGCTATGATCCTGTACTTTACAATGGTTGTCATAATTTCTAATACGGTTGGATATTTGACGAACCGTCTTTTGATGCCGGGATTTACACCAGTGTTGGATTATAACCAGACACAACACACAATTTCTTATGCAAATAAGATGATTATTGGTTTCCCGGACTGGGCACAGCATATCAGCAGTGTGATTCTGATCTGCTATGCAATATTTGCACTGTACAAATATATCAAAGGAAAGACTACAAAATAAGGCAGCGGTATAGATGAGGATTGATAAAGCGATAGGTATCATTGGCGGAATATTTATACTGGCAGGTATTGGTTCTATGCTGTTTCTTCCAGGAGAGAAGAAATGGAATAAAGATGCAGATATCCGTGTGGGATCCGGAGCAGATATATCCGGTGTGATCATGGAGGAGACATTACAGGAAATAAATGAAAAATATAAAGTTTCCACTTCCACGGAGAGTTCATCTTTTCAGGACTGTTGCAGCAATACTGCTCAGTGGGCGCTCAATGCAAAAGAAATTAATGTGGGATTTTATTGTCCACACATTGCAAAACATACCATTGAAAATAATGAAGATGTGGAAATCTACGGTCCGGTTCTCATGAATGGAGAGACTATTGTTTATAAAAAAGACTGGACAGATGTAAAAAATGTAGGAATTACGCAGGGCAGACAGCAGGAAAAAGCACTTGCAAAGGATGCATACCCTCAGATTGAACGATTTGATGAAATCACACAGAAAGGTATTCTGTATGCCATGGAAGATGAGCAGGTAGATGCAGCAATTCTGGATATTACAAAGGCGGCAGAAGTCAGCGATATTCCGACGATGCCTCTTTCAGATAACGACTACATTTCTTATGTATTGCTCGTAGATAAGGAATTTGAACAGACGGAAGCATTTCGTAATTTTATAGAAAGCTATAATAAAGCAGTTGAAAAATTGAATGCCCCGTGGTATCTGGCTAAAAAATTAAAAGTAAGTAAAGAATGGGTCGAAGAGAAACAAATCAAATTTTTGCCACTGGAAACAAAGAACTAGAGAAGGAGTCAAAGAAAAATGTCAATTTCAGTACAGGGAATATCAAAAAGCTTTAAAGGAAGAAGGAAAGGTGAGTCTGACAATCAGGTGTTAAAAGATGTTTCTTTTGAGATAGAAGAAGGACAGTTCGTATGTCTGTTGGGACCATCTGGCTGTGGCAAGACAACAACACTTACAATTGTTGCAGGATTCCAGAAACCGACAGAAGGAATTATTGAAGTGAATGGGAATGTAGTTACAAAACCGGGACCGGATCGTGCATTTATGTTTCAAAATTATGCATTATTCCCATGGTTAAAAGTCGGTGAGAATATCGAATATCCGATGAAGAAGATGAAAGTGCCAAAAGAAGAGAGAAAGAAGAAGTTAAAAGAGCTTTTGGAAATGGCACAGCTTACAAAATATGAGAATTATTATATTCATGAGATTTCGGGAGGTATGAAACAGAGAGTTGCACTTCTTCGTGCCCTTGCATGTGATCCAAAGGTACTTCTCATGGACGAACCGCTTGGAGCGGTTGACTTCCAGATGCGTCAGCTTCTTCAGAGACAGCTTGAGGATATTCTTGGACAGAAAAAGACAACATCACTGATGGTAACCCATGATGTGGACGAGTCCGTATATTTAAGTGACCGTGTCATCGTAATGTCCAGAGATCATGGAAAGATTCTGGAGGATCTGAAGATTGATCTTCCAAGACCACGAGACCGTACGAATCCACAGTATCACGCATATGTGGATCAATTAACAGAGATTCTGAAGTCTGCACTGAGCGGTGGTGTCTATACTCAGGAAGATAAAGACATTATGGAGTTTATCCAGGGAGTTGAGAGTGCGAAGAAGCCGGCAGCAGATACGGCAGGAGCGACAGCTTAAATAAGTCATACAGACATTAGCACTGGCTTTTGAAAGAACATACAGAGGTGAGTGCCTGTGTGAAAAGAGCGGATGTAAGATGAATGGTTATGTGAAAAAGATAATAAAAAATATTAATAAATAGAAAAAAATTGGGGAAATGTTAGACAATACTATACAGAATAATACACAGAACGAGAATGAAAAGGTAGTTCAGGACGGAATACAGAATGTACATCAGAAATTTACTGCAAGACAGAATGAGTTAAGATTATATATCATTAATTTTACCATTGATAATAAACGTCCATATAATCTGGAGAGCGATAAAGAAGTTACACTTCAGGTACTTCAGATGGATGAGCAGGAATATGAAGAGATTATTCAGTGCCTGATTGATAAAGATGGAATGGTCGTTGATGAGGAAGTAAAAAATGTAAACTTTATTTATCCGGTATCATCACTGGAGACGAATCACCGTGTAACTTTGGCGGATGGCCGTGAATTTACAGCGATGTGTGCGATTGACGCTATGGGAGCAGCATTTACATTTCATCAGGACACAGAAGTGCATTCAGTATGTGCAATGTGTGAAGAACCTGTCTATGTAAAGATTGTAGATGGAAAGGTAGCAGACTATGCACCGAAGACTCTGCATGCCCTTACATTTCCATTAGGGGAACTTGCAAACTGGGCAGGATCATGCTGAAACGTTATGAATTTCTTCTGCAGTTCTGCAGAATTCGATGAGTATGTTACAGAAATGGAGCTGGATCCGAAGGATGTGATCAAGGCGGATATTGACCGGGCACTGATTGAGGCAAAAGCAACATTTGAAGTATAAAAATTTATATTCCAAGGAGGAAAAAAGACATGAAAGTAGCTTATTTATTTGAGTCAGAGCACGCAAGGGAGATTTTGGAGAATATGATCATTCCGCAGCTTGAGGAGGATCGTCACGGAGTAGAGGTTGCAGGAATGATGTTCTTCTTCGATAATGCATATATGCTTGTTGAGGGATCGGATATTGCTGCAAGACTTCAGGCATTAAGCGAGAAGACAGGAATGCTCCTTATGGCATGCGACAGATGCTGCTATCAGAGAGATATCGCTGACAAGCTGATCGCACCTGCAGGAATCGGATGCTTCCCGAATGTATATGCAGCACTGGCACCGGCTGGAGTTGATCAGGTAATTACACTGTAATTATTCGGAAAAGTCAAAAGAGGTAAGAGAAACAGGATCAATGGGATGATGACCGTTGATCCTTTTTGTATGCATTTTAAAAAGTTTTCCATTAAATGGGGAGGACTTACAGAACTTTATAATCGCCTCCAAATTATCGTCCAGGAAACGAAGCACGAAGCCACAGCCACTTTTAAATTCCTGAGGAAGCGGCATCAGTGCAGCACGAATGTCGTTTGTGTTTTCTTTCGCGCATTTGTCTGCGCACATAGCATCTGTAGTTGTATTGAAAGTCAGGATATAATAAAACTCTTTATGAGTAGTCATTGTCAAAAACCTCATTTTCATATGTAAAATTTCAAGAATGTCCCGGCACATCCATAATCCTTTTTAGCTGGAGTAAAGTTGTTGTTTGCTGTATCATGTACACACTGCCAAAGACTATATCTTAGTAAGAATTGTAGAACTTTCATCGCGAAAGGGCAAACCTTATTAGAAAATCCTATAAATAAAAAAGGGAAAAATTATAAAGAGTGATAAATGAAGGGATGATAAATGAAGATGGAAAATATGATTGAAAACTTCGGATTGAGTCTTGACTTATATTATCATTCTCCTTATAATAATGAAGAATATGAAAGAGACATGGAAGAGGAGTATTAAGAGCCTATCGTTTTCAGAGAGCTGTCGGATGGTGCAAGACAGCAGCGTAATCTCCCAACTCGCCTCGGAGTTCTTTTGCTGAAATGACTGATGAAAAAAATTTCGTCAAGTAACAGAAATAGAAACAACTACATCGCTAGGTTCGAAAGAACCTCACCAAGCCGATGAGTTGTACCTTGTTACTAGACTCGAAAAGACCTCGTCAAGTAACATAGGCAGAAGCGGGACTTCCCGTTACAGAAGCAATGAGTGCATTTCGCAGGATGCGGAATGAATGAGAGTGGTACCACGGAAATTCAAGCCTTTTCGTCTCTTTTGAGATGAGAAGGCTTTGTTTAATTCTAGGTTCGAAAGAACCTCACCAAGAATTATAAGCAGAAAGGGGAAAAATAATGGCAACACCTTATAACCATAAGGCAATTGAAAAAAAAGTGGCGTGAGAACTGGGAAAAGAACCCGGTAAATGTTAAATCAGATGAAAATGGGAAAAGAGAGAAGTATTATTGTCTGGATATGTTTCCATATCCGTCAGGAAATGGTCTTCACGTAGGACACTGGAGAGGTTATGTAATCTCTGATGTGTGGAGCCGTTACAAATTATTGCAGAAATACTATATCGTACATCCGATGGGATGGGATGCATTCGGACTTCCGGCAGAGAACTATGCAATTAAGATGGGTGTTCACCCGGCAGTTTCTACAGCGGAAAACGTAAAGAACATCAAACGTCAGATCAACGAAATCGCAGCACTTTACGATTGGGATATGGAAGTAAATACAACAGATCCTGAGTTCTACAAATGGACACAGTGGATTTTTGTAAAAATGTTCAAAGAAGGATTAGCTTACGAAAAAGAGTTCCCGATCAACTGGTGTCCTTCATGTAAGACAGGACTTGCAAATGAAGAGGTAGTGAACGGAAAATGTGAGCGCTGCGGAACAGAAGTGACAAAGAAAAACTTACGTCAGTGGATGCTCCGTATCACAAAATATGCGGAACGTCTTTTAGCGGACCTTGATAAATTAGACTGGCCGGAAAAAGTTAAGAAAATGCAGGCAGAATGGATTGGAAAATCATTCGGTGCAGAAGTTGATTTTCAGGTAGAAGGAAAAGACGAAAAAATTACAGTTTACACAACAAGACCAGATACACTTCACGGAGCAACATTTATGGTACTTGCACCGGAACACGCTTTGGCAGCAAGCCTTGCAACAGATGAGACAAGAGAAGCCGTAGAAAAATATATTTATGAAGCTTCTATGAAATCAAATGTAGATCGTCTTCAGGATAAAGAAAAAACAGGTGTATTCACAGGTTCTTATGCAATCAACCCAATTAGTGGAGCAAAGACACCAATTTGGTTATCCGATTATGTATTGGCTGATTACGGTACAGGCGCTATTATGTGTGTACCGGCTCACGATGATCGTGATTTCGAATTTGCAACAAAATTCAATATTCCAATTATTCAGGTAATTGCAAAAGACGGAAAAGAAATCGAAAATATGACAGAAGCTTACACAGAGGCTTCCGGAACAATGATTAATTCCGGAGAATGGAACGGAATGGAATCTGCAGTTCTGAAAAAAGAAGCTCCACATATCATTGAAGAGCGTGGAATCGGTAAAGCGACAGTGAATTACAAATTACGTGACTGGGTATTCTCGCGCCAGCGTTACTGGGGAGAGCCAATCCCGATTGTACATTGTCCGGATTGTGGAGCAGTTCCGGTACCGGAAGATCAGCTTCCATTGACGTTGCCGGAAGTAGATTCTTATGAACCGACAGGAACAGGAGAATCTCCACTTGCGGGAATCGAAAGCTGGGTAAATACAACTTGTCCGGTTTGTGGAAAGCCGGCAAAACGTGAGACGAACACAATGCCTCAGTGGGCAGGGTCTTCATGGTATTTCTTGCGCTATGTAGATAACCATAACTCAGAAGCATTGGTTTCCAAAGAAAAAGCAGATGAGATGCTTCCGGTAGATATGTACATCGGTGGTGTGGAGCATGCTGTTCTTCACCTGTTGTACTCTCGTTTCTATACAAAATTCTTATACGACATCGGAGCAGTCGATTTTGACGAGCCATTTAAGAAATTATTTAACCAAGGTATGATTACTGGTAAAAATGGTATCAAGATGAGTAAATCAAAAGGAAATGTAGTATCACCGGATGATTTGGTAAGAGATTACGGATGTGATTCACTTAGAATGTACGAATTATTTGTAGGTCCACCGGAATTAGATGCAGAATGGGATGACCGCGGAATCGACGGTGTATACCGTTTCTTGAACCGTGTATGGAATCT
>ENA-OPZZ01000810-OPZZ01000810.1-human-gut-metagenome-genome-assembly--contig:-NODE-810-length-22209-cov-4.653202_pt1 | contig 22209 bp, 14 predicted proteins | sample MGYA00242487_ERZ504511 | MGnify/ENA primary metagenome ERZ504511 (study PRJEB26092, sample SAMD00036241) | human gut metagenome | host: Homo sapiens | study: EMG produced TPA metagenomics assembly of... | reverse complement strand
TCAGGAATACGTAAAATCGCCGATAAGCTTGTACAACAGGTGAGCGAGTCCTCAATGAATGTCCTGAGCTGATTAGCTCAGGAATCAGATATCCCAGCGCATAATAGGCCGTAAGATTTTTCCTCAATGAAGTCCTGAGCTGATTAGCTCAGGAATCCGCCGAACAAACGACTAGAAGCCATCATGAAAGCTCCTCAATGAAGTCCTGAGCTGATTAGCTCAGGAATCGCGAGCGGCCGAAGGGGCGGTTCAGGTCCTGATGTCCTCAATGAAGTCCTGAGCTGATTAGCTCAGGAATCGCGTTCATCGGCACAGGCCCGCCACCATTGGCCATTCCTCAATGAAGTCCTGAGCTGATTAGCTCAGGAATTCACGACCACGACGGCCATGCATGTCACCCAAATGCCTCCTCAATGAAGTCCTGAGCTGATTAGCTCAGGAATGGTCTCATTCTAATCCGCTCTAATGACTAAGCGAATTAAAAACTTTGCGAGAGCGGAACAGATACCTCTCCCTCCAGTCAGTTTATCACCAGAAAAAGAGACATAAACCCTTATATTTCCTCATGCGAGAGGTCATCGCGTGTCGCAGCAATGATTCACCTCTCGTATTCCAAAATTCATAAAAAACCTTTTGAATTATCAAGCCACAATCACATAGGTGAAAGACAATCAGAGAGGTTAAAGTGAAATCAGATAACCGTCGGAATGGTTAAATCACTGTATTCCCGTCGTCCCAAGAATGACATTCCCTCTCTTGCCTGCTCTTCTTTTCCGAGAAAACAGACAACAACTGAATCCGTTGAACCATCGATTTCAACTTCTATTAGATTCTGGACAACCAGCATTTTTGCAGGCCGAATCCGCAGAAAGAACACGCTATACTGCAACCTCTCGCCATAGCACCGTAATATTTTTGCCACGTGATCACGACGTCTATCATCATTGATGTCGTACGCCACAAGATAACTTCGTTTTTCGTCACTCATCATCCGCCTCCCGATATGAAACCGCTTCCACCGTTGCCGCTTCTACCGAATTCGTATCCCCCTGTATTCAGGTTGCGTTCCGTCAAGGTACCCCAGAATCATTCGAGCCTGAATCTCGATAATCCGTCTCCATGATGCCTTGTATTTAAATATCGGATGCGTAATCTCCGTCTCCATACGCCTCTCGTATGCCTGGATGACAGTCTTACGCGTCTTATCAGTCATACGTACTGATTCAAGCACATGTGAAAATCCGTCTACACTGATTTCGCCATTATTAATGACTGTTTGCACCACGGAATCCGCAATGGGAGCGCGAAACTCCTCCATAAGATCCAACGCCAGTGCTGGCTTGTTTCGTTTACTGCTATGCAGAAAGCCCGCATGCGGATCAAGCCCGCAGGAAATCAATGCTCTCACGCAGTCTGAAAGCAGCAGAGTGTAAGTGAAGTCTAGCAATGAGTTAAGCTCATCGGGAGCGGGACGACGCATCCTTGCGACCCAAGGCCAATCGACTCTTTTTTCAGTCTTAACGAGATGTCCAAACTGCGAAAAATAGAGCGATGCAGCTTCGCCTTCTAATCCCAAAACGTCCTGCCACCTGTTCGCGTTAGCTACCTGTTTTTCGATTTGTCGCAGCTGAGGTAGCACCAGATTGTCTGATTCTGAACGTCTGAGCAGTACGGACTGATTATGTATTTTAGCGATGATAAATTCTCTCGCGAGTCCGAGTCTGCCTTCATGAGAGGCAACGTGCTGATCCACTCGATGTTCACCGTTCGGACCATAGGATGATGTCGCCCACCCATACATCCTTCCCGTTCCGCTACACCATACGATTGGAATATCGCGCCACATCAGCTCACGAATGAGGCCGCTAGACAGATCAGTGTTTCCGTATATCTGCAGACCTTGAATGGTGTCCAATGGCACGGATGCGAGTTCTTCACCATTCTTCTGTACTATCATTCGACCTGATCGTGTAAATGCTTTGGCTCCCGGGGTTGCCAAATGCGTTACTTGGTTGTCTGGAGACGACACCATGATTCTATGCGTGACTTCGCATAGCTGACGTTCCTCAGGAAGACATATCCCAGCATGAGAGCAACGCATGCATCTGGCGCTATCTTCTAGAGGCTCGGGAGCATGACCAGCATTAATCAACGCTCTGGTTTCCTCTACCGCTTTGTGCGCTTGGTCATAATCCTCTTGGTCAAGCTCAACTTCCACACGACGATGGTGCGTGGTGAAGAAAATTTCAGTGCCCGCAACGGAGAACCCCATATCTTCCAAACAAGCCGCCTGCAAAGCTAACTGTGTTCGCATTGCTTCAGTGACTTGCATCGCACGTTTTACCGGGGTGGCCTTATATTCGCGGATGATGATTCCATCATCCGTCATGCACGCTGCATCAAGGCGCCCGGAAACGCCCCATCCCTCATGCCTGATATTTACCGCTTGAAATGAATCGGCGTCCGGAGCGCCACCGTAACGATCAACTTTTCGATGATCATACGTGCCTTGCGCAATCTGTGCCGATTCGACTTTTTCTCCGACAGCTTCCAACCATGCTCTGCGTGGGCAGAACATGTAGTTGGCAACCAAGCTAATCGGGATGGGGTCATCGTCCATGTTTTTCTCCGATTCTTCGCATTTACAGAGGAATTATTTCTCCCGGCTCAAGCCAACGTTCCGGCGCGCTAGCGTTGTCGGAAACAAACTGGTTGAACAGTACGCAGGCACACACGCCTTTTTCGCGCAACCAATCAGCAGCAGAGCTAATTGTTGTCATGTCGGTCGTCGTGGTCTTCTGTTGTATGCCGAATTCGGCGAGCGCGCTACTACGAACTACCGATCGATATTTCGCAACCGTCCAAGGCTTGTCTGTTATGGGAAGCACAGCGAAACGGATAGGTCCTTTCAACTGAAACAGAGCCGTACTCGGATCACGATCATCGTTTCCAGCACTGGTGCAAACCCACGTAGGGAAAGCAGACACGCCCATCAATGCACACCAAGCGCGAGCGTTATCGGTTTTTGACGGCGCATGCAGTCCAGTCGCAGTGCGACTCGTCGCACTATTTTTGCCCGCTTCGTCAACAATATCCTTCCCCATCAACCCATCTTGTACAGCTTGAACGGAACGCTCAGCTACCTTTTGAGCCAATGGAAGCAATCGACCTTGAACGAATTCCTGGCCTTGGTTGCGTGTAACCATTTCCCAACGCGAGGCACCTGCGTCAGACCATAACTTTTTACTCCGTTCACCTGACCAGTACGAAGGTTGGCCCAATGCCCCGAAATACCGGTAATCGCCCCAAGTTCGCAAGTCGTCAATCGCCGCTTCGCGATCTTGAGACAGTTTCTCCCAGCCACCCGGCACACCCAAAGCACTCAATCTTGGTGACATAGTGGCATGCATGGAAGAGCTCTTCCCTGCATCTCTCGCACCGGAAACCGTATAGTCTCCGCGAGATTGCAATGCCTTCATGGAAGACCATCGTTCTGCATGATTACTGACTATGACGGATACTGCTTCCATATCCAAATCATCACTTATCGTCAGTTCCGCATGACGAAAATCGACCCACCGGATCATGCAATGTCGGCCACTATCATCATCTTCCAGAATTGAAGCAAGTCCGACCATCATGAGGTGGGAAAAGGCGTCAGTAATATCCGCTGGTATCCGAATAGCCATTACAATCCCTCCTTCGAACAGGTGATGTCAGCCGCTCTTAAGAGTGCTTCCATATAGGAGACTCCCCAGAAACCATATCGTTGATTGGTGCGATCAATAAGGGCTTCCCACCCTCCAGATTCAAACAAATCATCAGCGATATTGTTCAGCGCCGGCGCTTGCGCTCTAGATGCTCCTCCGCTCTCCGGCAACAGATAGTCCGTCCCGTGTTCGAAGGTCGACCGTCCATGACCATGCGAAGTTCCAATGAGTCGTTCGATCAGCTGTCTGCGATATTCCGGCAATTGACGAAGTTCCGTTTCGGTTTCACATGCCAACACAAATTCAGCCACGGATCGCTGCTCATGACGCCACCCTCTCAGCTGACATTGGTTCCTGAACTGCTGTTCCCACGCACGAGAGCTAAATCGACTTTTGGCACGAAACTTTCGCTGCCCCTGCGGCTTTCGTCCCTGATAAAGCAAAGTCTGGAAGCGTGCATCGATTTTGCCTTCGTCATGGTATTCGCCAGCAATACGAAGATTCTCGACCATGTCATCATCAAAACCTACCATACGTGCCAAGGCCTCAGCTCGTGCCGCAACATGATCTTGGTGGCCTTCCTCTTGTCGATGAGGACCACCAAGCAATAATTCATATTCTTTAGCTTTGGCGCTCAATATCTCCTGATCGGATTCCGATCCCGAATCACTGGCATGCAAACTGACAACCACCCACCAGGTTTTGCACCCAGTTTCATCTTCTTCATACATGATACGGTTGAGCACAAGAGTATTTGCATCGGCAAAAGAATCTGAAGACATTTCCGATGCTGGTGTACAAATCAATTGCAAATCGCGATTCATCTGCTCTTGCTGCTCAGCAGTAAAATCGCCTATGTTATTCACCAACGCATAGGCCTGCGTAAAAGCAGTCTTGATTCCATCGTGACCGTCAGCTTCCTTATAGTAACGTACCATTTTCCCGAGGGCGCATGCATTGTATACATCTTTAGCCATGCTCTTCCCATCAAGGTCGAGCATTACCACTTCCCCCTCCGAAGAAAGCTCAGTGAACATTTTCACGGAAGCGTCCAAGACGATGACATCACCGGTTTTAATGCGCCCATCATATGAATCAGGTCGATTCGCATCCGCAGCACCTAGAGGCAAGACGCGTTGTCCTTCCTCGTTTGAAGCTCGATACAGGAAAGCCCTTATAGCACCACCTTCAAGACTCGCCTTCAGCTTTGCCGCTTGGTCCTGATTACGCAACGGGAACAATTCCTCATTCTCAGGTTCAGTTTCCTCAAGCAATGCGATGGCAACATTCGTGTCCTGCGGCAGATCCCTGACCACAACACCGATGTCCGGGGAATCGTCCGCCAGATCATCACGCAACCACAGATTGAGATCCGCACTCCCCTGTTGGAGCCCCGGCAACCGCAAATCAGCAGACAACTGTTCATCCGTGGATGAAAGGTTCTCAGCATCCCACGGCTCCAAACGTTGGAACAGCAGACGACGAGGCTTCTCTGCAGGAACATAATTCCCTTGCAGAATCGATTGCCGAACTGACCACGCACTCATGTTCGGTAATTCCGAATCAGTCCGAGGAAGTTTCTCCAACCAAGCCAAAGCTTTATCAAGATCCCGCTCATCGTATGGAGCCGCTGTTTTAGCAGTTAGCCGTTTCCCCTCGACGCCAAAGACATACATATCGCCTTGGGGGTTCAGCCCACGACGATTGACACGGCCAGCGCGCTGCACCAACGCAGATGCCGGAGCTAATTCCGTAATAAGGGTCGTGAAATCAACGTCCACGCCTACTTCCAACGTCTGCGTGCCAATGATGCAACATGGAGATTCGGGCGAAGCATCTAGTGACATAGCATCGCGCATTGCCGTAAGGATTTTTTTCTTATCGTAGGCGCGCATTGGACCTATGTAGCTCGCTACTGGGCGTCTGATACCAGCTTTCTTCAGCTGAGCCGACAGTTCTTTCGCCACTTGCTTGGCTTTTTTAACCGTATTGACAATACACCCGACTACGCCATTGCCAGTCTCGCCATATTCACCAGATTCTTGATTCTGGATCATTCCAACGCAGGTATCAACGATCTTTTGGATCTCTTCCTTTTCCGTAGCGCTGGTGCAATCCAGAACAACCGGCTTCGGCTTGCACAGTCGATCAGCAAGCGATGTCTCAACCGTCAAATCCTCTTGCTCGATTTCCACGCTGGTCCGTTTTGCATCCTCGCTAGCTGGAGTCGCCGTGGTTTCCACTACCTGCAGTGGAGAAACGTATTCACTGAGAGGATAGTCAGCCATACTTTCAATGCGATCCACCTGTTGCGCTGTTTCAAGCAGCTGCCGGCTTAGATGCGCTTCATCGGCCACCAGCACAGTATCATAGGCAAGCAATCCGGCTTCCATGGAGCGCATGGTACGGCTGGTACCATAACCACGAAACAGCAAACGACTGCCAAACATGTCAGGTGTAGCGCAGATGACAGCACAGGTCTGCGGATAATACCGCCAGTCTCTCTGAGAAGCTATACCTCCACGCAATTCGACAACATTCATAACGGAAGGCTTATCAGTATGAGGCAAACCATCATGCACACCAGCTCTGAGCTTGAGGCCTTCCTTATAGTGAATCATGGAGTCACTCGTGTGGATTTTGCCGCAAAGCTCGTCAGCCTCATCAAATTGGTCATCGACAAGAGAGCGACGATTCACCGTTAATGCCAAGCGCCGAGGGATGCGCCGCAACGGAAGGCAAGACAAGATCTCATGTTCTTTTCGGCTTTCGCCTTCAGCCAATCCGACCATCGCATTAAGGAATACATGGATATCAATAACGCTGGTTTTGCCAGATGCCGTTGGCACTGAAATACGATCAGGCCAGCGTCCTTCTTGCGCAACATACCGCATCAAACGGAACTGCCAGCGGTATGGAGTGCGACCATCATGAGCCAAGGCAACAAACTGAGCATACTGCTGTTCCATAAAAGCTAAAGCCTGAGTCACTTCAACCATGAAGGAACCCCCTTTTCAAAGTGTCCGTCAGGCACAATCATGTTTTTGGGAAAATCAAGAGGCACGAGGAATCCACCTCCCAAATGTCGACTCTGCCCAACAGCTAAAGCGGCACAATCAAGCGACCCTTCACCATCAGAAATGGCGATTAAAGCACTCATGGCACGTAGCACATTGGAACTATTGGTATGATGCGCATAATCAATCATGTTCACGCGACTCACCCGTCGGCAATCGAATATTCTGAAATTAGAAGACTGATCAGCAACTGCATCCACCGTCTCCCAATACCGCGATTCCCGCGTACCCTGAATATCATTGGGAACATACTTATCACGCCATACATGGCCCAGTGCCAAATACATTGATTCGGCAGCTCGCCAATGACGCTTTTTCTTGGGATCCGGTATCGGTCGAGTCTCCGCAATGGCAAGAGGACGAGGCATCCAGTAGCGCACGAAATCGACGCTTACTGGTTTCCATAGATGTTCCGCATCGATCAAGGCAGACTCCCCTAATCGCAGCTTTGGAACAGCTTGAGAAAAGTACAGAGTTTTCCCCTTCGAACGCTTACAGACATCGTACAGTTTCTGCATGTCATGTTGCGGCATGTCTTTGGGAAGCATGATAAGGAATCCCGGAAGTTTTCTCGCAACATCGTCACGCAATTGAATTCCATAGCTCGATTTCAATTCTGAATCGAGAATCTGAATAGCAACATTGTTCGCCGGACGCTTTATCCCACTAACATATTTGCCAACCAGAGATGGAGCGGGATCAACACCCCATTGCTTCACCAAGAAACGATGCAACGCAACTGCCCAACCGACGTACTCCGATTCGGAAGGTTTCCACTCCGACTTTTCACCCTGATGATCTTCATCAACAGTCACGCTCATGACAATCACTCTTGTCCACGGGGCTTCAAGGGCTCGCTCCGAATGGACAAAAGGAGGCCGGTAGCCGGCCAAGCCCTCAGTCTCCTTTGGAACATAGTCATTAATATAGACAAGTATGTTATTTTAGAAAAACGGGAACCACGCGAGCGCGATTCCCGGTGTGCGACTGCTTCTCAAATGTGTGCTTGACTCACATGGATGGTACTGAGAACCATTCGCGAAACGATCTGATCCCGCTTGTACGGCTGCGCATACGATGCGATCACTCGCGTAACCGCATGTCGACGCAAGACACGTACTTGCGGAATGCAAATCAAGTCTGTAAGGCTCGAAAGCCACGTAGTTACTGTAGTCTCATGTTTGAACATTTCATGGTTGATTGTTCAGCACTACTAAAACAGGTCCCGAACTCTTTTGGATTCGAGACCTGCTACGGTTGGCGACCGTTCGCCCGTCTAGTAGTAGCTGGATGTCATCCAGATACGGCTTAGACGACGGGCCGTTCATCAACCTGAATCAACGATCAGTCGTCAGCAGCCGTCAGCCCACTCAGGCTTTGACAACCTCAACGTTCAGCTCATCGCCGGCCGTCACTTCGAAGGAGGTGGCGAGCGTCTCAGAAGCGATGAGATCCTTGAACTGCTCGACCTTCGCCACGTCATCGGCCGGCACGGTCAACGTCAGCGCGATGCGGTCGGAGATTTCCAGATCGGCGGCCTTACGGGCGTCCTGCACGGCGCGGATCACGTCGCGGGCGTAGCCTTCGGCGATCAGATCATCGTTCAGCTCGGTGTCGAGAATCACGAAGCCACCGGTCGGCAGCGCGGCGGAAACGGAGTTGGCGGCCTCTTCGGCGTTCTTCTCCTCCACGCTGTTGATCAGCTCGTATTCGCCTTCCTCAAGCACGATCTCACCGTTCGGCGTCTCGCAAACCGGAGCGCCATCTGCGTTCACATGCCATGCGCCGGACTTGGAGGCCTTGATGGCGAACTGTACGTCCTTGCGCAGGCGCTTGCCCGCCACGCGAGCGTTCACACGCAGCTCGTTGATAATCTTCAAGCCTTGGGCTTCGGCATCCTCAAGCGTGCACAGTTCAACGTTCTTCACGTTCAGTTCGGATTTCAGAATCTCGTCGTATGCGGCCACGGCATCAGTGTTTTCCACCACCACGGTCAGCTTATGCAGTGGCTGGCGCACGCGGATCTGCTTCGTCTTACGCATCGACAGGGTGCCGGACACGACCTCGCGCACCTTCTCCATCGCGTCAACCAGAGCCGGATCGTCAACAAGCACACGGCCCAGTTCGGTCGCTTCGCCGGTCTGTTCGTCGGCAAGGAACGGCCAGTCGGCCAGATGCACGGATTCGCCACCGGTCAGACCACGCCACACTGCTTCCGCTTCCATCGGAGCAAGCGGTGCGATCACGCGCATGAATGCTTCAAGCACGGTGTACAGCGTATTGAACGCGTTCTCATCCTCGTTCCAGAAACGGTCACGATTGTTGCGGATGTACCAGTTGGTGAGCATGTCAATGAAATCAGACACGGCTTCACATGCGTCGGAAATCAGGAAGTCATCCAGCGAATGCTGCGTCTTCTCGATCAGTCGGCGGGTACGTGCCAGCAGATAACGGTCCATTTCCGGCAGTGCGGCAACCTCATCGGCACGCAGTGCGCGAGCGTCGAACCCGGCACCATTATTGGCGGCGTTCGCATACAGGGTGAAGAAGTAGTACGAGCTCCACACCGGCAGCATGACCTGGCGAACGGTGTCGCGAATGCCATCGGCGGTCACGATTAGGTTACCGCCGCGCAGGATCGGCGAGCTCATGAGGAACCAACGCATGGCGTCGGAGCCGAAATCGTTGAACACACCGTTCACATCCGGGTAGTTGCGCAAGTGCTTCGACATCTTCTGACCATCGGAACCGAGCACGATGCCATGGCAGATCACGTTCTTGAACGCCGGCTTGTCGAACAGTGCGGTCGCCATGATGTGCAGCACGTAGAACCAGCCACGGGTCTGCGGCGATGTATTCCACGATGTAATCGCACGGGAAATGCTGTTCGAACGTTTCCTTGTTCTCAAACGGGTAATGGTACTGGGCGAAGCTCATGGAACCGGATTCGAACCAGCAGTCCATCACGTCGGTGATGCGGTGCATGTGGCTCTTGCCGGTCGGATCGTCCGGGTTGACGCGGGTCAGCTCGTCGATGTACGGGCGGTGCATGTTGACATTGCCCTCATGGTCACGCGGATAATCGCCGAAGTCGGCCTTGAGCTCATCGAGTGAACCGTACACGTCCACACGCGGGTACTTCGGATCGTCCGAAACCCATACCGGGATCGGAGAGCCCCAGAAACGGTTGCGGGAGATCGACCAGTCACGGGCGTTGGCCAGCCACTTGCCGAACTGGCCGTCCTTCACGTTGTTCGGAATCCAGTTGATCTGCTGGTTGAGTTCGAGCAGGCGGTCCTTGATCTTGGTGACGGCCACGAACCAGGAGCTCACCGGCTTGTAGATCAGCGGGGTGGCGCAACGCCAGCAGTGCGGGTAGGAGTGCACGTAGCTCTTCTCCTGGAAGAGGATGGCGCGCTGCTCTTCGGGGATGCGGGCCAGCGGGCCGTCACCGGCGCGCAGGTTGCGCAGGATCGGCTTGTTGGCGTCGAACACGTACATGCCCTCGGTAATCCGGGCACAGCGACGTGAACTTGCAGCCCGCGTCGAGCACGTCCACGCTCTTGATGCCCTTGGCGTTGAGCGTGTTCATATCGTCCTCGCCGTATGGGGGCCTGATGGACCAGGCCGGTACCTTCAACGGTGTCGACGTAGTCGGCGGTGAAGATCTGATAGCCTCCGGACCGGAACCTTGCCCTCGACGGCGTTCTCGTCGCCTGCGAAGTACGGGAACACCGGGTAGTAGCGCCAGCCTTCCATCTCGGCACCCTTGAGTTCGCGCACGATCTCATAGTTGTCGCCAAGTTCCTTGGCGTAGGAGCCGAGCAGTGGCTTGCCCAGGTAGAACTTCTTGCCCGCGAACTTGCCTTCGGTCGGGCGTACTTCCACATAGTCGATGTCTGCGCCGACCACGATGGCGAAGTTGGTGGGAACGGTCCACGGCGTAGTGGTCCAGAACACCGCGTAGGCGTCTTCCTCGTCGCGCAGCTTCACGGCCACGGACACGGTGGTGTCCTGACGATCCTGATACACGTCGGCATCCATGCGCAGCTCATGCGCGGAAAGCGGCGTCTGATCCTTCGGGCAGTACGGCAGCACGCGGTAGCCCTGATACGCGAGGCCCTTGTCGTACAGCTGCTTGAACGCCCACATCACGGATTCCATGTATGGAATGTTCAGCGTCTTATAGCCATGCTCGAAATCGACCCAACGTGCCTGACGGTGCACGTAGTCCTTCCACTCGTTGGTGTACTTGAGCACGGAGGCACGGCAAGCGTCGTTGAACTTGTCGATGCCCATTTCCTTGACCTGATCGACCGAATCGATGCCCAGTTCCTTCTGGGCTTCAAGCTCGGCCGGCAGACCGTGCGTATCCCAGCCGAACACACGATTGACCTTGCGGCCCTTCATGGTCTGGTAACGCGGAATCACATCCTTGGCGTAACCGGTCAGCAGGTGGCCGTAATGCGGCAGGCCGTTGGCGAACGGCGGACCGTCGAAGAACACGAATTCGTTCTGGCTGTGATCGCCGGAAGGACGGCGTTCAATGGACTTCTGGAAAGTGTCGTCCTTCTCCCAATAATCAAGGACGGATTCTTCCAGCTTCGGGAAACTGGGGTTCGGCGCTACATTGGCGCTCTGCTCACCCGCAGCTGCCTTCGGATACACGTTGTTTTCGCTCACCGTATCTCCTCGTAGGTTCTTGCTATCTATCTCCTACGAGGACGATGGCCGTAACGTCTGCTGGACGCCGCCACCGCGGTACCACCTCGTTTGCCGCACTTTCAAATATACGTGCGACCGCTTGTATGTTCGGCTATTCGGGCCTTCCCGCCGGGTCTAATAAGTCGCTCACGCGACCGTTCTTCCGGAAGCTCCCCGCTGATAACGGATCATCGCTCGCATTTCGGTTGTCACTATAGCATGCAGCGCGAACTATTTTCGCTTGTTTTGCATGATTATGGACGATTTCACAATAGGTTTCATGGCGATTCACAATAGCTCTTATGTAGGATTACATACAACAGAAATGCCGATACTGACAGCCCATCAGTATCGGCATTGTAATCGTATTTTCAATATGTATTTTTAGAACATACTATGTTCGATCATTCGGAGATTTCACCGGAAGCAAGCTTGACTTCGAGCTCTTCGACAATCTCGTCGTGCATCTTCTCGGTGATCTTCACCTTGAAGAGGAACACGAGCAGGCTCAGCACGATGATGCCCAGCGGCACGTAGAATGCGCAGACCTTGAACATGCCGATGTTCGCGGCGGTCATATCCGCGGCGGTTGCGTCACCGATCATGCCTGCGGCTACGGCGATGAAGCCGACGATACCGTTGGAGCATGCGCCTGCGATCTTGTCGAGCATCGGGCGGACGGACAGGGTGACGGCCTCGTTACGCTTGCCGTTCTTGAGCTGACCATATTCGATGGAGTCGGTCAGCGACAGGATGGCGGTCATCTGAATGAAAGTCTGCGGCAGGTAGAAGAAGACCAGACCGACGATGACCATTGCCAGATTGCTGGAGCCGACGGCGAACAGCAGGTAGCCGACGATCATGAGCACCATGCCACCCAAGTACAGGTAGCGGCGCGGAATGCGCTTGTTCAGGATCGGGTACAGCGGAGCCATAACCAAGCCGGTGATGACCGGGATGACGCCCACGATGGAGTATGCGGCGGTGTTGTCGAGGATGTACTTGAACAGGTACATGAGCACGCCGGTGGTGGCCACGTTGGCGATGGCGTACAGCAGGTAGCTCAAGGCAACCCACAGCAGCTGATCGTTCTGGGCCAGAGCCTTGAAGGCCTGCAGCGGGCCGCCGTTGTCTTCGGCCTTGGCACGCAGTGTGGTGGTGCTTTCCTTGGTGCCGAACGCCACGGAGCACACGGTGAGGATGCCGAGGATGGCCACGATGATGGCGAAGCAGGTCCAGCCGGACTGGCTTTCGACGTACTTGCCGGTGAACACCCAGCTGAAGTAGGTGACGATCGGGATGACCACGATGGTCAGACCGTTGTAGCCGATGGAGCCGCCGAAGGAGCCGAGTGCGGTGTAGGTGGAGCGCTCGTGGGAGTCGGAGCTCAATGCCGGGATCATACCCCAGTAGGAAATGTCACGCAGCGAGTAGAACACGTCGAGCACAATGAAGGTGATGATGAACAGCACGATGAACAGGGTAGTATTCACGTTCACCAGACCGAACAGACCAGTGTAGACGAGCACCAGCAGGATGGCGGAAACGGTACCACCGATGAGCTGCCACGGCTTGAAGCGACCCCACTTGGTGTTGGTGTTGTCGATGATGTTGCCCAGCAGCGGGTCGATGAAGATTTCTGCGATACGAATCACCACGACCAGGCCGGTGATGATGCCAATCAGCTTGGTGGCGACGCTCTTATCGACGCCAGAGAACAGCGAGCTCGTCACGTAGACGATGAAATAGGTGCTCAGTGCGTTGTAGAACGCGGACTGGCCGACGTTACCGAACGAGTACGCCACGCGAGACAAGAGGTTCCCGCCTTTGGAACCGTTGTTGCCATTTCCCATCTTTGCTTCTCCTTAGAAGTCAGATACAGGTCCTTCCTTGACCTAACTATCAGTATATCCCCTTACCTAAAGTTAGTAAAATTTATCACTGAACATATCGCCTATCGGCGTGTCATATTTTGTGAGCTTCTGTTCGAAAGATAGCCAAAAACGTTATTTTTTCGCCATTTACACAACAAAATAGGCAAACTGTCGCATTATCTTGTGGCAGCTTTTACCAAAATCGATATTTACGATATGCAAAAGCTTCCACGTCGAAACGAAACCAAGCCAATCTGGAAATAGCCCGATTACTATACAGAAGTAAAGAAATAACCGCTATTTTGCCGGCACAAAACTATCGCGCACCACCAGCGACGTCGACAGGTACGCATGCTGACGAATCGTGCGTTTGCCGGAAATGGCATCACCCAACATCAGCGTCGCCACGCGCGCAAGCTCGTTCTGATCGATGGAGAATGTGCTCAACGGCGGCGAGGTCAACTGCGAAATCGTTTGATTGTTAATGCTGATCACGCTGATATCGCGCGGCACCAGCACGCCAACCGCATTGAACGCCTGCAGCACGCCAACCGCAATCACATCGGCAGCTACGATCACGGCATCAGGCAGCACGCCATTATGGTCGCGCACGAATTGCTCCCCCAACGCACGGCCGTTGCTCACGGTGAACAAGCCGTCGGAATACACCAATCCGTCGGATTGAATACCGAAACGCCTTGCCTCACGACGGAAATATGTGGCGCGATTCTCCTCATCGACCTCATAAAAGTTCATCAGGCAGCCCTTGCCTCCGATGAATCCAACGCGCTTCATGCCCTTGGCAGCACAGGCCGCGACCGCATCATGCATGGTCTGCTGCAAATCAGGCTGCACGGAATCGAACAGATTCGGCGCCGGATTCACGTCAATGAACACGCCATACGGCATGGCCCTATGCAGCCGCTCCAAGTCTTCCTCGCTGATCTGGTCGGCGCCTATCGCCATGAACCCGTCGAATTTGGAACTGCGAGCGATCATATCGTCGAGATTGTGGAACACCGTCATTTCCATGCGTTGCTGTTCCGCATTGCATTCGAGCGCTGAACGCAAATCGGTGAAATAGGAGTCCCGCAACGCCTCGTCGGACTTTTCATTGTCAAGCAATGCAACCTCATGAGGGATGACGATGCGCTTGGTCTGCACGCTATAGCCGAGGTCCTCGCTCGCCTGAATGATTTTGCGACGAGTCTCTTCACGCACCGATAGGGTGGGATCCCCGTTCAGAAGTCGAGACACCGTAGCCTGAGAAAACCCGGTACGTTGCGCAATCTCTTTAATCGTCGCCATGTCTCGCTCTCCAATTTAGTAAATCGTTTACCCATGAAAGGATAACCTATTATTGACATAACGACAAACCAAGCGAGATTTATGCAACGATTACGCAAGCCAATTATAATCGCTGCTCATGCAGCAGTCTCATGAACGTATGACGGAACCGCCTTCACGGAAGGCGGGCTGGCCGCAGCCGAATACCATGCATGGCAAAGACAATAAGAAATCCCTTGCTTCAAAATCGCAATTTCAAAGCAAGGGATTTTCCAGAGGATCCGTGCCGTTCAAAGCCACCGGCCATAAGGGCGGTATCAGCCGACAGGGATCGAAGCGCGGCTAGTGTAGAACGCTAGCGTGTGCTCGCATCGCTCCAATTCAGGAGACTATTCGATTATTCGAGTTCTACGGCACCTGTGTAGAGCTGATAGTACTCGCCCTTCTGCGCGATGAGCTCGTCATGCGAGCCGCGTTCGATGATGCGGCCATGGTCGAGCACCATGATCACGTCGGAGTTGCGCACCGTGGAGAGGCGGTGGGCGATCACGAACACGGTACGACCCTTCATGAGGTTGTCCATGCCGGCCTGCACCACCTCTTCGGTACGGGTGTCGATGGACGAGGTGGCCTCGTCGAGGATCATGGCCGGCGGATCGGCCACGGCAGCACGTGCGATGGAAATCAACTGGCGCTGGCCCTGGGACAGGCCGGAGCCGTCGCCTTCGAGCACGGTCTGGTAGCCGTTGGGCAGCATGCGGATGAAGCCGTCGGCGTTCGTGAGCTTCGCGGCGGCGATGCATTCCTCATCGGTGGCGTCGAGGCGACCGTAGCGGATGTTGTCCATCACCGTACCGGTGAACAGGTTCACGTCCTGCAGCACCACACCCAGCGAACGACGCAGATCCGGCTTGCGGATGCCCTTGACGGAAATGCCGTCATACAGGATCATGCCGTCCTGAATGTCGTAGAAACGGTTGATCAGATTGGTGACGGTGGTTTTGCCAGCACCGGTTGCGCCCACCAATGCGATCTTCTGTCCGGGCTTGGCGAACCAGGTGATGTCGTGCAGCACCGGTTTGTCGGGGTTATAGCCGAAGTTCACGTCGGTGAAGCGCACATCGCCCTGCAGGAGGGTGAGGCGACCGTCCGGTGAGGTAATGGCGGTTTCACGGGCTTTCATGGCCACTTCGGCGGCACGCGGGCTCAAGGATTGCGCGGCCTTGAGCGAACGGGTGCCGTCATCGCCTTCCTCGCGCTTCCACGCCCAGTGACCGGTTTCATGGTCAACTTCGGTCATGGTGCGTCCATCTTCGCCGAGTTCCACGTTCACCAAGGTCACGGAACCGCCGTCGTCCTCCGGCTGCTCGTCCATAAGCGCGAAGATGCGGGATGCGCCTGCAAGCGCCATCATCACCATGTTGAACTGCATGGACACCTGGCCAAGCGGGTTCACAAAGGAACGAGACAACGTCAACAGCGAGATCAGCGTACCCAGGGTGAGCGGGCCAGCACCGGACAATCCGAAGTTGCCAAGTCCGGAAATCGCTGCGGATCCGCCGAAAATAGCCAGCAGAATGTACAGCAGGTAGCCCATGTTGCCTACGATTGGCATGGTCACGTTGCCCCACGTGTTCGCTTCGGCGGAAGCTTCGAACAGTTCTTCGTTCTTCTTGTCGAAGGTGGTTTGGGTGGCGTCTTCATGGTTGAAGACCTTGATGACCTTCTGGCCGTTGACCGCTTCCTCCACGAATGCGTTCACGTCGCCGATGGCGATCTGCTGCTTGACGAAGTAACGTCCGGAGCGGGAAACGACCTTGCGCACCACCACGAACAGAATCATGGTGAATGCGAGCACGAAAATGGTGACGGGCACCGACAGCCACAGCATCGACACGAGCGCGGCGATTGCGGACACCGCGGACGAGAACATTTGCGGGAACGATTGGCTGATGGCCTGGCGCAACGTGTCGGTGTCGTTGGTGTAGCGGCTCATGATATCGCCGTGTTCGTTGGTGTCGAAGTAGCGGATCGGCAGGGTCTGCTGGTGGGCGAACATGTCGTCGCGGATCTTCTTCAACGTGCCCTGCTCCACGGTGACGATGACCCACTGCCACAGCCAACTGCAGAAAATGCCGGCCGCATACAGGCACGCCATGAGCGTCAACGCGCGCAGCAGCGGCATCCAATCAGGATCGGAGGCGCCGACCATGGGCAGAATGTACGTGTCGATCAACGACTGCAGGAACAGCGACGATCCGGCCTGCGCCGCGGCACCGACGAGAATGCACACCACCACGAGCGCCACACGCCACTTGTATTGGAAGACGTAGCCGAAGATACGCTTGGTGGTGCCGGGTGCGGCTTTCTGCATCGGCGGTTTGCCGTGCGATTGCTGCATGCCGGCCGCGTTGTTGTTGTCTTTGGATTTCAATGCGGAAGTTTGTTCAGTCATCTGTTGCCTCCTTTCACTGCAGTTCCTCAGGTTGAGCCTGATTCTTGGTTTGCGATTCGTAGATGGAGCGATATTCGTCGCAGTTTTCGAGCAGTTGTTCATGCGTGCCGGCCGCCATGATGCGGCCGTGGTCCATGACGAGAATCATGTCGGATTCCTGCACGGAGGCCACACGCTGGGCGATGATGATCTTCGTGGTGTCGGGAATCTCATGATGGAATGCGGCGCGAATCAGCTGATCGGTTTTGGTGTCGACCGCGGACGTGGAATCGTCGAGAATAAGGATCTTCGGCTTTTTCAGCAGCGCACGCGCAATGCACAAACGCTGGCGCTGACCGCCGGAAACGTTGGTACCGCCCTGTTCGATGTACGTATCGTACTTGTCGGGGAATTCCTGAATGAAGCCGTCGGCCTGCGCAAGCTGGCATGCGTGACGAATCTCTTCATCAGTGGCGTTCGGATTGCCCCAACGCAGGTTTTCGGCAATGGTTCCGGAGAACAGCACGTTCTTCTGCAATACCATGGCGACCTGATCGCGCAATACTTCCAAATCGTAATCGCGCACATCCACGCCGCCGACCTTCAGCGAGCCTTCGGTCACGTCATACAAACGTGGCACAAGCTGCACCAAACTGGACTTTGCGGAACCGGTGCCGCCGACGATGCCGACGGTCATACCGGAACGGATCTTCAAATCAATATCGTCAAGCACCGGCTTTTCGGAAGTGGCGGAATAACGGAAGGTGACATGGTTGAAATCAATCTCACCATTCTTCACTTCCATAACCGGATTTTCCGGATTCGTAACCGTGCTTTCCTCGTTCAGCACCTGGCAGATGCGTTCGGCGGAGGCCTGCGAAATAATGCACATCACGAAAATCATGGACAGCATCATCATGGCCATGAGGATCTGCATGGCGTAGGTGACCAGTGCGGTCAGATCGCCGGTGGTCAAGCCCAAGGCCGCATTGTTGCCGGATGCCACGATCTGCTGGGCACCCATCCAGGCGATAAGCAGCATGGACACGTACACGCACAGCATCATGAGCGGATTGTTGAAGCTCATAATGCGTTCGGCCTTGGTGAAGTCCTTGAAGATGCGCTCGGAAATGCGGTTGAACTTTTCGGTTTCGTGGTTTTCGCGATTGTAAGACTTGACCACGCGGATGCCCTGCAGGTTCTCGTCTACCACGTTGTTGAGCTTGTCGTACGTGTGGAACACGCGCTCGAACACCGGATGCACCAGTACTGCCAGACCGCACAGGCCGATGGCGAGCACCGGAATGCAGGCGAGGAACACCAGCGAAATGGATGGGCTGATGCGGAAGGAGAAGATCCACGCCACAATCACCATGATCGGAGCGCGCACACCCATGCGGATGATCATTGAATATGCGTTCTGCAGGTTGGTCACATCAGTGGTCAGTCGCGTGATGATCGAACCGGTGGAGAAACGGTCGATATTGGTGAAGCTGTAGCCCTGCACCTTCTCAAACTGGTCGTGACGCAGGTTTTTGGCGAATCCTGCGCCCGCAATGGCCGAGAACTTTCCGGCCAAAAAGCCGGATGTCAGCGAAACCGCCGAACAAATCAGCAGAATCAAGCCGAATTTCAAAATCGCCGGCATGCTGCCACCGCTGATGCCCTCATCAATCAGCGATGCCATGACGGTCGGAATAAGGATTTCCAGCACGCTTTCCACGGCTACGAATACCGGGGAGAGCAGGCTGGCTTTTTTGTATTCGCGCAGGGATTTGCCCAGTGTGCGAATGACGTGTTGCTTTGGTTTTGACGTTGTGGACGTCGTTGCGTTTGCCGCTGTCACTCCTTGTCCTTTCTTTTTCGTACTTACTTGCTTGCGTGTGTTACCTGAGGTTGTTTGCGATCGCCATTTCCTGCGACATTCGCAGTATGCGCGAAACGTATTCATCATGAGAATCGCGATTATGCGGATTCCGCCCATCGCATGATTCTTGCGATTCTTGCGAAACCTGCGGCTTTTGCGAAACCTGCGATTCGCCAAAATTCTGTTCCTGTATTTCCAAGCTTGAATATCGGCTTTCGTCTCCGATCAAACCTGTTTTCACCAGATTCGTCTGCATGACGTCAAGCATGTGCATGAATTGGCGGATCTGGTCGTCATCAAGACCTTCCAACAGGATTCGTTCCATGTTTTTCGCATTGTCGTGCAGCACTTCGGCAATATGCCTCGATTTGTCCGTCAATACGATCTTTTTCAGACGTGCGTCACGCTTCACCGACTCGCGGGCGATCAGCCCCTTCTGCTCCATCAGTCCCAACACTCGGCATGATGTGGATCGGGTCACGCCGAAACGTTGCTCGATGTCTTGAGGGAAGATCTCCTCGTTATCATGTCTTGCCAAGTACACGATGATGTCAACGTTGCCGTTGCTGACGTCTTCCGCCTCTTCGGGACGGGTGACGCGCAAATACCGGTTGACCACGTTGTGCAGCGAGCGAATGGCCACGCTGGGAGGCTTGGTCAGGCCACTTTCCCAGACTTCGGCAAGTCGTGAACCTGACGGTTCCTTGTATTGTTCATTCGTCACTTCTGTCACACCACACATGCTAAACCGTTGCATATACAACTGTTGTACATGCAACGATTAGCGTGTCGCGCATCTCATCGTCCGCGACAAAAAAGGCCGAGGAATCAGATCCGCACCGGTTCAGCGTTAACGGATCGAATCCCTCGGCCTTAAGCCTTGAATCCTACGAAACTACTTGGTGAGTTCAGCGTACTTCTCAAGCATGTATTCGAAGATCTGCTTGCCATCGGCGCCCATCAGCACCGACATGCTGTTGATCGGCATGGAATCGAGGAACAGGCGGGTCATGTCGTTGTCGGGCACCACCGGCATGCGGCCGACTTCGCCCTCGGCACGCAGGATTTCAAGCACCTTGGAACCGAGCGGATCCTTACGCCATTCCATGAAGTTGGACCATTCGGTGAGCGGCTGGGCCTTGCCGTCGCCGTCGAGCTCCACCACCGCGGAACCGGCGATGTCACGGCTGGACGTGCCGACCTCGATGGTGTATTCGCCGCTCTCCACGTGCCAGTCATTGAACCTCTCAGACCAGTAGGCAAAGGCGCGATCGTCGAGCTCGAAGGAGACTTCTGCGGATTCGCCAGCCTTGAGGAATACCTTCTTGAAGCCCTTAAGCTCGTGTTTCGGGCGGGCTACGTCGGCCTTGCCAGGAGCCACGTACACCTGCACGGTTTCGGCGGCGTCAACGTTCGAGGTGTTCTTGACCACTGCGCTGACGGATGCGGTACAGGCACCGGTCTTGACGGCCTTCACGTCGCTCAACTTCGAACGTGGCGTAGCTCAGGCCGAATCCGAACGGGTAGTCGACGGCCTTGTTGTAGGTGCGTAATAGCGGTAGCCCACGAACACGCCTTCGCCGAGTCGACATGCCCCTCTTCGCCCGGCCAGTTGATGGTGCTCGGATCGTCGTTGATGTCGAACGGAATGGTCTGCGCGAGCTTGCCGGACGGGCTCACCTTGCCGAACAGCACGTCAGCGAGCGCCGGACCGCCGGACTGGCCGAGCAGCCAGGATTCGAGGATGCCCTTGGCGTTCTTGGCCCACGGTGCCACGGTGACGACGGAGCCGTTGGAGAGTACGACCACAACGTTCTTGTTTTCGGCTGCGACGGCTTCGAGCAGTGCGATCTGCTTGGCCGGCATGTCGAGGGTCTCACGGTCGAAGCCTTCGGATTCGGCTGCTTCGGGGAGCCCCAGGAACATGAGCACCACGTCGGCGCCCTTGGCAGCGTCGACGGCTTCGGCTTCGAGTGCCGGATCGGCCGGTTCGAGGTCGAGGGTGAAGCCTGGGGCGAACTTGGCGTCCACGCCGCGTTCGGCAAGGGTGCTGAGGAAGCTGGTCATCTTGGTTGGGGTGATGTGCGAGGAGCCGCCGCCCTGGTAGCGCGGAGTGCGTGCGAATTCGCCGATGACCGTGACCTTGGCATCGCCGGCGATCGGAAGGATGGCATCATCGTTCTTGAGCAGCACCATGGATTCGATGGCCGCCTGATGTGCGACTTCGTCGTGAGCTTCGATGTCGAAACGATAGTTTTCGATGCTCATGGCTGCGCGCGTCTTGTTGACCAGGTCGATCATGCCTTGTGCCATGCGGTCGAGCTGTGCCGGCTGGATGCGACCGTCGCGTGCCGCATACACGATTTGGTCGTCGGTGTAGCTTGGCGGCATTTCGAGGTTGAGGCCCGCGTTGAGGGATGCGACGCGATCATGGTCGGCGCCCCAGTCGCTCATGACGATGCCTTGGAAACCCCATTCGTCGCGCAGCACGTCGGTGAGCAGCCAGTGGTCCTGGGCGGCATGCACGCCGTTGATGCAGTTGTATGCGCACATGATGGTCCACGGCTGGGCTTCCTTGACGATGTGCTCGAACGCCGGGAAGTAGATTTCGCGCAGCGCACGCTGGGAGATGTTGGCGCTGATGCGCAGACGATCGGTTTCCTGATTGTTGGCGGCGAAATGCTTGAGCGAAGTGCCCACGCCCTTGGATTGCACGCCGGCGACGATGCCGATGGCTTCATGACCCGCCAGGTACGGGTCTTCGGACCAGTATTCGAAGCAACGGCCGCCAAGCGGGTTGCGCTTGATGTTCACGCCCGGGCCGAGGATTACGGCGACCTTCTCCTGAATGCACTCTTCGGCCATGGCTTCGCCAACCTGGTGGATGAGTTCCGGATTCCAGGAGCTGGACAGACCAGCCGCCGGCGGGAAGCAGGTGGCAGGCACGCAGTTGTTCAGGTCGACTTCGCCGGTGGTGGCCGAGTTGGACTTGCGCAGGCCGTGGGGGCCATCGGTGATCATATAGCCGGGAATGCCCTTGGCTTCAACACCCTGCAGATGCCAAGCGTCGCCGCCGGAAGTCAGGGATGCCTTCTCTTCAAGCGTCAGATCATTGATGGAAGGATAGGTTTTTTCGCTCATACGTTCCTCTTTCGCATCGTTTTCTTGAGTTCGTATCGGTTAACCGATCTGCATGAGACCTCAACCCCGAAATCTCTACTAACCGGTTGGTAGGTACTTTATCAAAACCAACACC
>ENA-OPZZ01000809-OPZZ01000809.1-human-gut-metagenome-genome-assembly--contig:-NODE-809-length-22217-cov-4.983250_pt1 | contig 22217 bp, 21 predicted proteins | sample MGYA00242487_ERZ504511 | MGnify/ENA primary metagenome ERZ504511 (study PRJEB26092, sample SAMD00036241) | human gut metagenome | host: Homo sapiens | study: EMG produced TPA metagenomics assembly of... | reverse complement strand
CCATTCCGAACAGAGAAGTTAAGCCCGGTCACGCCGATGGTACTGCGTAACAGTGGGAGAGTAGGTAGTCGCCGTTTTCAGAAGAAGCCTCCGTGTCTGATAAGGATACGGAGGCTTTGTTCGTTTTTGGCGGTCTCATAAACTTTTCTTATATTTGCGCCGAACTAATTTTATATCAACGTTTAAAGCAAATTGAAAGTATGAAGACTAAAGTTTTATTGGCTGCCGTTGCGGTAGCGTTTTCTTTCGCAGTGACATCTTGTGGCAACAAAAAGGCTGCAGATTCTAATGCAACTGAGGCAGATTCTTGCTGTGCTGCAAAAACAGAACAAGTATGTGACTCTGCAAAGGCATGTTGCCAGGCTGCTGATTCAGCAGCGTGTCCTAAGGCTGCATGTGATGGTGCCAAGTGTGACAAACCTTGTGAGAAGAAGTAATTCAGAACTTGTATTGAACTGAAGAATAAGGAAAGGCGTACCTTGAGGTACGCCTTTTTTTGTGATATATTTCAGCGATAAATGAACACAAACTTATAAAATGATATTTTTTATCGGAAAAAAGTAACGAATTTGTTTGTGTGGTACGAAATAATATCTACCTTTGCAACGTCAAAACAAAAAAGAAGATGATTCAGAACTTTACATATATTCTACTGTGTGGTATTATTATTCTACTGGCAAAGTTTAGTGGAAGTGAGTGCTGTGCGTGAATATATATGTAAGATGCAATGATATATGAAGCCTTTCTCACTTCCAAGTGTGAAAGGCTTTTTTTATGGAACATAAATTAAATACAATAAAGCAATGAGTGACAAATTATTTATTTTCGACACAACGCTCCGCGATGGCGAGCAGGTTCCGGGATGCCAATTGAATACAGTGGAAAAGATTCAGGTAGCCAGACAACTGGAAGCCCTGGGGGTGGACGTGATTGAAGCCGGATTTCCGATTTCAAGTCCGGGAGATTTCAATTCGGTCATTGAGATATCAAAAGCTGTGACATGGCCCACCATCTGTGCCTTGACACGTGCCGTACAGAAAGATATTGATGTGGCGGCAGAGGCTTTGCAGTTTGCCAAGCATAAACGTATCCATACTGGTATCGGTACATCTGACTCGCACATTAAATATAAATTTAATTCCAATCGCGAGGAAATAATAGAGCGTGCAGTGGCTGCCGTAAAGTATGCACGTAAGTATGTGGATGATGTAGAGTTCTATGCCGAAGATGCAGGCCGAACGGATAATGAATATTTGGCACGGGTGGTAGAAGCTGTTATCAAGGCAGGTGCGACTGTGGTGAATATTCCCGATACAACGGGGTATTGCTTGCCTGATGAGTATGGCGCGAAGATAAGATATCTGATGGAACATGTCAACGGTATTCATAATGCCATTATTTCTACTCATTGCCACAATGACTTGGGCATGGCTACTGCCAATACAATGGCTGGCGTACTGAATGGTGCCCGCCAGGTGGAGGTAACCATCAATGGTATTGGTGAACGTGCCGGCAATACTTCTCTTGAGGAAGTGGCGATGATTATCAAATGTCACAAGGACATAGAAATCGAGACCAACATCAATACACAGAAGATTTATCCAACCAGCCGTATGGTGTCCAGTCTGATGAACATGCCGGTGCAGCCCAACAAGGCTATTGTAGGTCGCAATGCTTTTGCCCATTCGTCGGGTATCCACCAGGATGGTGTGTTGAAGAATGTACAGACTTACGAAATCATTGACCCGCATGATGTGGGTATTGATGATAATTCCATCGTATTGACAGCCCGTAGCGGACGTGCAGCCTTGAAGAATCGTTTGTCGATATTGGGAGTACAACTGGATCAGGAGAAGTTGGACAAAGTGTATGAAGAGTTCTTGAAACTTGCCGATAAGAAGAAGGATATCAACGATGATGATATTCTGGTATTGGCAGGGGCAAACCGTACGCAGAACCACCGTATCAAACTGGAATATCTTCAGGTGACCAGTGGGGTGGGGGTTCGTTCGGTTGCCAGCTTGGGATTGAACATCTCTGGCGAGAAGTTTGAAGCCGCCGCCAGTGGAAACGGTCCGGTAGACGCTGCTATCAAGGCTTTGAAGAAGATTATTGACCGCCATATGACATTGAAGGAATTCACTATCCAGGCTATCAGCAAGGGTAGCGACGATATGGGTAAGGTACATATGCAGGTGGAATACGATAATCATATTTATTATGGGTTCGGTGCCAATACGGATATTATCGCGGCATCAGTGGAAGCGTACATCGACTGTATCAATAAGTTCAAGATGTGATTTTAATCGTAAATTGTAAATAGCTAAATTGTACATAAAGAGATGAATACATTATTTGATAAAATCTGGGATGCCCATGTGGTACAGAAAGTGGAAGACGGTCCCACACAGCTTTATATTGACCGGCTTTATTGTCATGAAGTAACCAGCCCGCAAGCCTTTTCAGGATTGCGCGAACGTGGAATCAAGTGTTTCCGTCCGGAAAAGATTTTCTGTATGCCCGACCATAACACGCCGACGCATGACCAGGACAAGCCGATTGAAGACCCGGTTTCAAAGACTCAGGTAGATACACTGGCCAAGAATGCGGAAGAGTTTGGATTGGTCCATTTCGGCATGATGGACAAGAAGAACGGAATTATCCATGTAGTAGGTCCGGAACGCGGGCTGACCCTGCCTGGCATGACCATTGTCTGCGGTGACTCGCATACTTCCACCCACGGGGCGATGGGAGCAGTGGCTTTCGGTATCGGTACGAGTGAAGTGGAAATGGTAATGGCCTCGCAATGTATCCTTCAGACCCGTCCTAAGACAATGCGCATCACTGTCGACGGCAAACTTGGCAAAGGAGTGACGGCAAAAGATGTGGCATTGTACATGATGTCGAAGATGACGACCAGCGGCGCTACGGGATATTTCGTGGAATATGCCGGAGAAGCTGTGCGCAGTCTGACTATGGAAGGCCGTCTGACCTTGTGCAATCTGAGTATAGAGATGGGTGCCCGCGGCGGTATGGTTGCTCCGGATGAGACCACTTTCGAGTACATCAAAGGACGCGAATATGCTCCGAAGGGTGAGGCATGGGACAAGGCATTGGCCTATTGGAAAACATTGAAGAGTGATGAGGATGCAGTGTTCGACAAGGAAGTCCGTTTTGCTGCCGAAGATATTGAACCGATGATTACATACGGTACCAACCCGGGCATGGGTATGGGTATCACACAACATATTCCTACTACCGAAGGCATGGGAGAAGCTGCCCGGACCTCTTTCATGAAGTCTATTAGCTATATGGGTTTCCAACCGGGAGAACCTTTGCTGGGTAAGAAGGTTGACTATGTGTTTTTGGGTGCCTGCACCAATGGACGCATTGAGGATTTCCGTGCATTTGCCTCCATTGTGAAAGGCCGTCGGAAAGCCGAGAATGTAGTGGCATGGCTGGTTCCGGGCTCCTGGATGGTAGATGCACAGATTCGCGAAGAGGGACTGGACAAGATTTTGGAAGAGGCCGGTTTTGCCATTCGCCAACCGGGTTGTTCTGCTTGCCTGGCAATGAACGACGATAAGGTGCCTGCCGGAAAGTATGCAGTGTCTACCAGTAACCGTAATTTTGAAGGACGCCAAGGACCGGGTTCCCGAACACTGCTTGCCAGCCCGCTTGTAGCTGCAGCAGCGGCAGTGACTGGAGTAATTACTGACCCGAGAACGCTGATTTGATGTACGATTGGACGATTTACGATTAAAATTACTTCGTAAATCAAACATCGTTCAACAAAGGTAAATCAAGAGTATTTTCAATCGTAAATTGTAAATCGTAAATACAAAGATGAAGACAAAATTTGATATAATAACCAGTACTTGTGTGCCTCTTCCATTAGAGAATGTGGATACAGACCAGATAATCCCTGCACGTTTTCTGAAAGCTACTACCCGTGAGGAAAAGTTCTTCGGAGATAATTTATTCCGCGATTGGCGCTATCATCCGGACGGTTCTCTGAACAAGGACTTTGTTTTGAACAATCCCACTTACGGTGGACAGATTCTGGTGGCGGGAAAGAACTTTGGTTCCGGTTCCAGCCGTGAGCATGCTGCATGGGCCATTGCCGGTTACGGTTTCCGCGTGGTGGTATCGAGTTTCTTTGCCGATATACACAAGAACAATGAACTGAACAACTTTGTGCTTCCGGTGGTGGTAAGTGAGCCGTTCCTGAAAGAGTTGTTCGACTCTATCTCTGCCAATCCGAAGATGGAAGTAGAAGTGAATCTGCCCGAACAGACCATCACCAACAAAGCTACGGGCAAGATCGAACATTTTGAAATCAATGCCTACAAGAAACATTGCCTGATGAATGGCTTGGATGACATCGATTTTCTGGTTGAGAATAAAGATAAGATAGAAGCTTGGGAGAATAAAAAATGAAGCATAATCATCCGAAGATAGAAATCATGGACACTACGCTCCGCGACGGTGAACAGACCAGCGGAGTCTCCTTTGTGCCCCATGAGAAGCTGATGATTGCCCGTTTGTTACTGGAGGAATTGAAGGTAGACCGGGTGGAGGTGGCTTCTGCGCGGGTATCCGAAGGAGAGTTTGATGCCGTAAAAATGATTTGTGACTGGGCGGCACGCCGTAATCTGTTGCCAAGAGTAGAAGTGCTTGGCTTTGTAGATGGCCACACGTCGGTGGACTGGATACATGCGACCGGTTGCCGTGTCATCAATCTGCTGTGCAAAGGCTCGCTGAAGCATTGCACCTACCAGTTGAAGAAGACTCCCGAAGAGCATATCGAGGATATTCTGTCCGTAGTGGATTACGCCAACGAGCAGGATATGGTAGTGAATGTCTATCTGGAAGACTGGAGCAACGGCATGAAAGATTCTCCGGAATATGTGTTCCGTCTGATGGACGCCTTGGAGCAGACCAATATCCGCCGCTATATGTTGCCTGACACGTTGGGCGTATTGAACCCGCTGCAGGTCATCGAGTTCATGCGCAAGATGGTGAAACGCTATCCGCATGCCCATTTTGACTTCCATGCCCACAATGACTATGACCTTGCCGTGAGCAATGTGCTTGCCGCCGTACTTAGCGGTTGCAAGGGACTGCATACTACCATTAACGGCCTGGGCGAACGCGCCGGCAATGCTCCGCTTGCCAGTGTGCAGGCTATCTTGAAAGACCACTTCAATGCCATTACCAACATTGACGAAAGCCGCCTGAACGACGTAAGCCGTGTGGTGGAGTCCTACTCGGGTATCGTAATCCCTGCCAATAAACCGATTGTGGGCGAGAATGTATTTACCCAAGTGGCAGGCGTCCATGCCGACGGTGACAATAAAAGTAACCTCTACTGCAACGACCTTCTGCCCGAACGCTTTGGCCGCAAGCGAGAGTATGCCCTGGGCAAGAACAGCGGTAAAGCCAATATCCGGAAGAATCTGGAGGACTTGGGGTTACAACTGGATGAAGATGCCATGCGCAAAGTGACCGAACGCATCATTGAGTTGGGCGACAAGAAAGAGTTGGTGACGCAAGAAGACCTGCCCTATATCGTTTCGGACGTACTGAAGCACGGAATGGCAGAAGAACGCGTCAGCCTTAAGAGCTATATTGTGAATCTGGCGTATGGATTGAAGCCGATGGCTACGTTGAAGATAGAAATTAACGGAAAGGAATATGAGGAAAGTTCCAGTGGAGATGGCCAGTATGATGCTTTTGTGCGCGCCTTGCGCAAGATATATAAAGTGACACTGGGTCGTAAGTTCCCGATGCTGACGAACTATGCCGTGACCATTCCTCCCGGTGGGCGTACCGATGCCTTTGTGCAGACGGTTATTACCTGGAGTTTTGAAGATACGATATTCCGTACACGCGGATTGGACGCAGACCAGACGGAAGCGGCCATCAAGGCGACGGTGAAGATGCTGAATATCATAGAAGACGAATACGAATCATAAAAAATGGATCTCATGGAGAAAAAGAAATCGTTTTTTGAGAGGCGTCCTTATGTATGCTATGCGTTGTATGCAGGCTTGCTTTTTGCTTTCAACCTCTTTCTGCGTTGGTGGAGCGGCGAGTTGGATGCGGACGAGTATCTTATGTCAGCCATCAATACCCTTATATTGACAGCTGGTTTTGTGTGGGGTGACCGGTATCGCCGCAAGAATCTTGCAAACAAAAAGAAGATAGATGAACTTTTAAATAATAAAGAAAACAATGGATTTTAAAATTGCAGTGTTGGCCGGTGACGGTATCGGCCCCGAAATCTCTACCGTAGGCGTGGATGTGATGACTGCCGTGTGTGAGAAGTTCGGACATAAAGTGAACTATGAATATGCCATCTGCGGTGCAGACGCGATAGACAAGGTGGGTGACCCGTTTCCCGAAGCCACTTATGAGGCTTGTAAAAATGCGGATGCTGTATTGTTCTCTGCCGTAGGTGACCCGAAATTCGACAATGACCCTACTGCCAAAGTGCGTCCCGAGCAGGGCTTGCTGGCTATGCGCAAGAGAGGATTTGCCATCAACACGCTTTCCACAGAAATAGTAGTAATACTTTCCATCTTTTTCTGCAATGCACGGCGCCCAGGCACTTCCTACCGCCCACGGAACATCTCCATCTGCCATGTCGAAAATATCAGCAGCCTTCTGAAATTTTCTCAGATCCTTCGATGCAAAAACAGAAAATTTCGTACCGGACCAGTCGGTAAAGCCATCCGTTGTCGGATACAGGTAATACGTTCCGTCAAAACAGGCAAGATCCGGATCTGCAAAGAGCCCTTCTACGACCGGCTTTTTGTGATCAAAAAATCGTTCCAGCAAGGCAAGCTCCTCGTCAGTAACTGCAAGAACGCCACCGTGGCGTTTTTTTGTTTTTCCAAGAGCATATTCCTTTTCCTTTAAAATACGGAATTTTCCCGAAGAAAGATCATCCGTTAAAAGAGGAAGATATCCTTTTCCCTCCGCAAACTGATCCGCAATCAGACACCATGTCTTCTGATCCGGTAGCAGATAACATTCCGGTCCTTCTACGCCAAACAGCGAAGAAAGTGTTTCTGATGGGATCTCCTGAAAATTGCCCGTCAGGGAGTCACAGGACTCCAACAGCAGACATTTATTCGTCTCATCCTTGGAAATCCGATAGTATACACCTTCTGATTCTACCATCGTTGTATCAATCACATGTTCTTTCCGCTCCATGTAAATAAATGGCTCGGAAAAACTTTGAAAATCAGATGTCCAGGATGCATAGATCCGCTGTTTGGCTTCCGTATCACCGGAAAGTTTTACCATAGATGCCCAGAAAACCAGAAACTGCTCTCTTTTTGAGTCATAGATTCCTTCCGGTGCCCAGACGCATCCGGCTCCCGGAACACCTATGGTACTGGCACGCTCCGCACTCCAGTGAACCAGATCCTTCGATTCCCAGACAATCAGATCACGGCTTCCGCGATATTGTGCCGTATCCCAGCCTTCTCCTGCTTCGATCCGTAAATCGGTTGCTATCAGATAAAATTTCTTCTGCTTTGGATCACGCAGCAGAAACGGATCGCGAACACCTTGCATTCCAAGATGAGAATATAAGACTGGCTGTCCGTCATTCAGATCCTCCCAGTGAAGTCCATCCCTGCTGATGGAAAAATAAATCTGTTCTCCATCCTTTTGTTCTCCGGTAAAATGTACAAATAAATAGCCTGCCATATTTTGTTCTCCTTATCTGCTTTTCATATAGTTCATAGGTGTCATTCCAGTCATTTTTTTTAAAGACTTTACTGAAATAACTTTCATCGGAAAATCCGACTTTTTCGCTGACCTGCGAAATTTTAAGCGAAGTTGTACCAAGAAGCTCCTTGGCATGGGAAATTCTGACTTCCGTCAGGTACTGAAAAATCGTTTTTCCTGTTGTCTGACGAAAAATCCGATTTAGATAATCAAAGTTTCCACCAAGCTGCTCTTCAATCAATACTCCGGAAATTGGCTCGCGATAGCAGTTATTCAGATAATCCAAAAGATCATATATTTTCCGGTAGCTTCCGACCACTCCGGTTTTTTCCTGGGCAAGCGATGTTACAAACTGTCTGGAAACCAAAATCATCATCTCCAAAATCTGACAGGCACACAAATTGTAATAACCTTCCATACGATTTTTCTGACAGGTAATTCCATCATTGATTTTCTGCAGAATTTCAGAATAAGAAGAAGTGTCGGAAAGATGCATATATTTGGGCAACGCAAGAAGCGAAAGACTGACGCGTTCCTGTCCGGAAAGGGTACAGGAATCACTTTGCATGGACTGCGTTCTCTTTCTTAAAATTATCTCAGTTGTCTGCTCATTTGTCATCTTGTTTTTTTTTATGGATTTCTGATGGAAATGAATATAATGGTATTCACAATGTGTTGCTCTTTCCCCCACATGTATTTTATCCGGATCCAGAATTAAAAAATTCCCCCGGTGTTAAATGATACCGTACACCATCCTCCAAAAGAAACATCTCACCCTGACGCACCAGATAAATAATGTATTCCAACGGCATTCTTCTTTTATGAATATACGGCGGTTCAATCACCGCCGTATCTGCCAGGCTAATTTCCGGTAGTTGACTGCTGTCATACTGATAATAAATGTTTTCCTTCATTCTTTTAGCCAAGATCCGGTTCATCGCAGAGTGTAATGATTCCCGGCACTTTTCCTTCTGTTTCAAAAATCAGAATCGTATTCGTTCCTTTTTTTAAAAGCGGACCCGGAATATATAATCGTTTCTGTGGCCCAATTTCCCAGAATCTTCCAATATTAAATCCATTTACAAGAATGCAACCTTTTCCCCATCCGGTAAAATCAAGGAAGGTATCTCCCGTCTCATCTGCTTCGAAGCTAAATTCATAAAATCCCGGTGTACCAGGAACGGATGGAATTGTAAAATCAAGATGTTCCAGATGTTCCATCGGAAGCGTATATTCTTTCCAATAATAGTGATTATGACCATTAACCTGTACGCTTCCATCAATCCCTTTTCTCTGTCTTTCGAGATTCGGACCGAAATTTACTCTTCCCATATTTTCCATCAAAATAGAAAGTTTCTGTCCTTCCGGTTTATTCTCCTCCCATTTTATTTCATCAAGAAGTTCTCTGTCATACAGTGTAACAGTTGGGATTTCATCCACAAAAATGTTAGCTCTGTCGTTAGCTCCCCACAGCCGCAGTGTTTCCAATGGCCCTTCATCTTTCAACTGGCTTTCGTATAAAATATATCCGTATCCCTGATCCAGTTTTTCCATTGACACCGGGTATACACTCTCCATCGCTTTACTAATCCGGTCTTTGTTTCCGAATAAAGATGTGCTTCTTTTGACACGAAGTTTTCCATATGATTTTCTGCGAATTTCTGTACTAAGTTTTACTTCCGGAATTTCGGTATATTTCCGGATTACATTCTGGAATGCCGTATACTTCGCCGTAATCTGACCGTCTTCCGTCAGCAGTGCATCATAATCATAAGAAGTAACATCCGGTGTCAGCTCATCATAGTAATTGGATCCATTCGTAAAACCAAAATTGGTTCCACCTTCAAACATGTAGATATTCACATGGCCCTCGGAAAGAATTTCGTCCAGATCTTTTGCATGTTCTTCTAAATCACCGGTCTGATGCGTTTCTACACCCCAGTTATCAAACCATCCAACCCAGAATTCCATACACATCAGCGGTTTATCGCCGATTTTCTTTTTCATGACGGCAAACTGCTCTTTTCCTTTGGAACCAAAATTTCCGGTCTGTAAAACACCTTCCACTTTTCCGCAGTCAAAAGCATCTCCCCAAGGACCATCCGATGTAACCATCGGCACTTCACAGCCGCAGTCAATCATCAGCTGTTTCATGTAATCCAGATACGATTTGTCATCTCCGAAATATCCATATTCATTTTCCACCTGCATCAGAATAACAGAACCGCCCCGTGTAATCTGAAGCGGTGCGATCACTTCAAATAATTTTTCATAATATTCTTTCACATGTTGTAGAAATGGCGGATAGAAACAGCGAAGGCGCATGCCGTCTTCCTTCAGCAGCCAGTATGGCAATCCGCCAAACTCCCATTCTGCACAAATATAGGGAGATGGCCGGAGAATCACCATCAAACCAAGCTCCTGGGCCAGTTTTACAAATCTGGTAATATCCAGAATTCCGGAAAAATCAAACTTTCCTTTCTCTTTTTCGTGAAGATTCCATGGAATATACGTTTCCACCGTATTGCAGCCCAGAGCTTTTAATTTTTCCAGTCGGTCGCGCCAGTATTCCGGCACAGTACGAAAATAATGCATACCTCCGGAAATGATTTTTACTTTCTTTCCGTCCAGATAAAAATCTTCTTTTACTTCAAACGTCTTCATAGTTCCTCCTGTTTCTGAAATTTCCATCTTTTTTATGTTAAAAATAATATGTCTGCCAAATTTCCCGTGACCGGAACGGAAACATTTGACTCGCAAAAGGGAGACACCAGAGGCATCATGTCTTTTCCGGTATCTCCCTTATCTTGCTTATCATGAAATCACAGAATTATCTGCCAGGTTTTGTCGCTAACCTTTCTTGTTCTACGGTCAAGTGAACACCTTTTTTATTCACCTCTTGTGAAATCCGGTGTTCCATTTTCCTCTACAAAAGCATCTAAATCTTTCTGAATTGCTGCCTTTACATCGTCATAACCGGCCGCTTTCAGTTCTTCTCTCATCTGATCGACAGTTGCCTTCGGATCATCTACCTGACCATATGCCAGCTGCGGGATATATTTTGCGAGAACATTAGCCAGTGCTGCCTGCTTTGCCTCAATTGCAGTTGTATCAACAATCAGGTTTTCAAATGGATAATCATAACCGATTTTATCCAGCGAACTGATCAGATCATCGGTTCCATCCCACCAGCTTTCATCCTGCAGTTCCAGATCATCATTACGTCCCATCCAGAAATTGGAATCCAGGGCATCTGTACTGGAATCAAATCCATCTGGTCTGCCCAGCTTGCCATCTTCTGTTACAATATAATCCTCACCTTCAATACCATAGTTTAACAGACGATAGCACTCTTCATCATTTCTTAACAGATCATATACCATCAGGGCGCGTTCCGGATGTGTGGAGTTTGCACTGATAGCACATGCACCATGCTCTTTCAGCGGATGCTGTACGTTCTGATTTTCTTCGCCCCAGTAATAGAACTGCGGATCGGAACCCGGCTGTTTCTTCTCCATATTCGGAACAATCGTAGAATAATAGGTCTGGGCATGATGCTGATCCGCACCGGTTGTTCCGGCATAAAACTCTTCTCTGGTGTCTCCGTCAAAGTTCAGGACATCTTTTCTCCATACACCCATGTCATTCCATTCTTTCATCAGCTCTGCCGCATCATAAAGGCTGTCATCCTCTACATACGGAGACATAACGGTTGTCGGATCGTCCTGCATAACACCCCAGAAGTCTGTGTAAATACCAACACTGGCGCAATTGAATGCCGTATATTCCTTTTTCGAAGTAATATAGCCGCCAAGAATACCTCCCGTCTGGTTTTTGCCAGCGATATCCCACGGAATAACATCTTCCTTATTATCTTTAATATACTGGAAATACGTCGTCAGATCTTCAAATTTTGTAATTTTTCCATTTTCCAGACCTGCTTCTTTTGCCCAGTCTCCACGATAGAACATACCATGGTTCGTATACTGTGTATAGTGATCTTCCGGTATGAAATAAATTTCATCGTTATATTTGCAGATATCCCAGTCTCCGTCTGCGGATACCTGTTCCCAGGTCTTTGGCGCATATGTTTTCAGCATATCCTCGGAAAGTGGAAGAAATGCGCCCTTCTTTGTATTTTCCCATCCGTACAGCCAGTCCGTTGCCGTACAAATCAAATCCAGACTGCTGTCTCCACTCAACAGCTTCAGATTATACTGTGTCTGCCAGTCTGTCCATTCTATGTACGTAAACTCGAGTTCTGCATTTACTTTTTCCGTCAAAATCGGATTCAGTTTGTCCAGCATGGCTTCCAGTCTGCCATTGGTCGGTTTGTTTCCCAGCACCAGCATGTTAATTACTTCATGCTTGGAAGTATCAATACTTCCATCTTCCTTTACGCTTGTGTTGCCGGATCCGCTGCTTTCGGACCCACTGCTTCCGCATCCTGCCATACTTGCAATCATCAGGGAAGCCATTACCAGTGCTACTGCCTTTTTACCTGTTACGCGTTTTCTCATAGCGTCCTCCTTCTTTTCCTGCTTTTTCGGAATTTTATGTGAATCCCCATCAAAACACAGGGGAATCTCACATCATACTTTTTCCATGGTCAGCCTTTGACCGCGCCTACTGTAATACCAGAGATAAAGTATTTCTGTACAAACGGATACAGAAAGATGATCGGTCCGGTTGCAACAACTGCTGTTGCCATTTTCAATGTGTTAGATGGAAGGTCTGCCACACTGACATTTGCACCTGCTACAGAGTTTTTCAGTGCATTTGCTGTATTGATGATCTGATATAAGTAGTACTGTAATGGTTTATAGGTTACAGAACTGTTCAGATACAGAGAAGAAAGATACCATTCATTCCAGTATCCCAGTGCCAGAAAAAGTCCTACCGTTGCAAGTGCCGGCTTTAACATCGGGAAAATCAGTGATACGAAAATTTTAAAGTCTCCCGCTCCGTCAATTTTTCCGGATTCTGTAATTTCATATGGTACCGATTTTGCAAAATTCTTCATCAGAATGATCAGCCACGGAGACATTAACAGCTGTAAAAAATACTGCCATATAACTTCCGTTTAATTTCAGGTACCTGGAAACCCAGATATAGGTTGGTGCCATACCGGCGGAAAACAGTGTTGTAAAGTAAATAAAAAATGACAATGCATTTCGAAACGGAAAGTCCTTTCTTTGTAATGCATAACCGGTCATCGCAATGATAAACAGACCAACAACTGTTCCGCATACCGTCAGTGCAATGGTAACTCCGTATGAGCCAAGAATCATTTTAGGTGAACGAAATACCAGTTCATATGCACTCAGAGTAAACCCTTTGGGTAAAAGCCCAAATCCCTCTTTCGCTACAATACTCTCGGTACTGAAAGATGCAGAAATAACCAGGATAAATGGAAGTAAGCAGATGAGCGCCCAAATACTCACAAATACGTAGGAGATAATTCGTAAAGCTCGCGTCCCTGGATCCAGTTTGATTTTATTACGATTTTTCATTTTCTTCTCCTCCTAAAACAGTGCATAGTCCGGATCAAGTCGTTTTACCACCCAGTTGCTGAACATAACCAGAACAAATCCAAAAATAGACTGATACAAACCTACGGCAGAAGATGTTGCAAAGTTATTCTGTGTCGTCATTGTACGGTATACAAAGGTTTCAATGATATCAGTTGTCGGGAACAACTGTGAATTCGCACCACCTGTCAGGTTCCAGAACAAACCAAAGTTTCCTTTCATGATTCCGCCAAGCGCAAACAGAAGCAGAATGATAAAGGTTCCTTTCAGGGAAGGAAGAATGATGTAACGAATTCTCTGCCAGCTGGTAGCGCCATCTACCTCTGCTGCTTCTACCATACTGGAATCAATACCGCAGATTGCCGCGAAATAAACAACAGAACCATAACCTGTTTGCTGCCACATGTTACAGAAAATAATGATGAAGGGCCATAAACCAGCTTTGCTGTAAATCTGTATTGGGTCAGCACCCGTTTCACGAAGAAGTGCATTTAATGCACCCGTGTCATAATTCAGAATATTAAATGCGATCGCCCCAATCAGTACAGCAGAAATAAAATACGGAAGGAACATGATTGTCTGTGATACCTTTTTAAAAAATTTACTTCTGATTTCATTCAGCATAAGAGCAATTACGATCTGAAAAACATTTCCAAGAAGAATAAAAACCAGATTGTATAAAATTGTATTTTTCGTTAAAGTCCACAATTCACCGGAAGAAATCAAAAATTCAAAGTTTGATAATCCTACAAAAGGGCTTCCAAAAATACCATCCCGAAAATTGTAACTCGTGAATGCAATCCATACGCCCGGCAATGGACAATAGTTAAACACGATAAAAAAGATGACTGCTGGCAAACACATCAGAAGAAGTGTTTTGTTGTTGCGAAAAGTCTTCCATGCTCGATTCTTTTTACTGGGGACAGCCGGAAGAGCTGCTGTCGTTTGGTTCCTTTTTCCTTTCACGTTGCGTTCCTCCTATTTTGCAGTTTGTGAAAATTTGTCTGCACATAATTTGCAGCCTTTATATGAAACCGTTTTCACGTTTTTCCAAAAATAAAAGTGATCATGATGAATGTATCTTTGTTTTTACTGCTTTTCCTGTATATTATAACGATAATTCCATCTAAAAAGCACTTAACTTATACATCTTTCCAAATCACATATCTTTTTAATTGGCACTTTTGTGAAACCCTTTTCATATTTCGTACTATACTCCTTCCGCTTTGATTTGTCAACTTGTTTTTTGTATAATTTGCTTTCTTTTTTTTAAAGCCATCTGAATTAGTTGACAATTTGACAAATCACCCCTTTATTCCTCTATGTATATCCACTTTTTTTCTTTCTGAAAACGCGCTATTTACCGCCATTTTGATCTGTCGTTATCTCTCTTACAAAAGCCAAAATCTGTTCCAGGATCAATATCACCATGTCTGCAAACATTCCAAAATTAGTGCAAAAAAATTCTTCTCTCTGATGGTCTTTTAAAATCAAAGAGAAGAATTATCTGGCTATATGAAATTACATGCTTCTGAATCGATAATGTGATATTATTGCAATATCGTGGATTCGTGTACGATTAAACGCGACACACATTGCTGAATTTTCGGAATCTCTTCTCCTGAAAGAAGTTTTACCGCAGACGCAGCCAGCATTTTTCCAAAAGAAGCATAATCATAGCAAACGCTGGTAAGCTTCGGGTTAACAATATCTGACAGAAAGGTTCCGTCAAAGCTGACAAGCGATATATCCTGCGGAACAGACAAATGATGTTCCTCAATACACCGAAGAATTCCGATTGCGCTGAAATCATTGATTGCAATTACGGCAGTCGGCATCGTACGATTTTCCTGAAAGAGCTTTTCCATACACTGGTACCCCCCTTCGATGTTGTAATCCGAATCCGTTACATAGCGTTCTCTGTATGTGATTCCATTTTTACGAAGCAGCATACGATACCGCATTCGTTTATCATATGTTGACCGGATGTGATTTTTCCCGCCGATCAGTGCAATATGCCGATGGCCAAGCGAAAAAAGATGCTCCATGGCAAGGTCTACACTCGCCATTTCATCAATGCATACCTGATAACAAAGAGATCCTTCTATTTTTCCAGTTGTAATAATCGGTGTAGTGTCTGTGATTCGATCAAGCAAATCCACATATTCCAAATCTGTAACGAGCTGGTCTGATTTTCCTCCCATTAAAATAATTGCATCCACACGCAGGTCAAACATCTTCTGCAAATACTGTTCTTCCATTTCATAACTGCTCTGAGATGAAAATATCATGGGAACATATCCACTTGCACCAATTTCCTTTACGCATTCGTCCACAAGCTGTGCATAAAAGGGATTCATCATATCCGCTGCAAGAATGCCAATGATTTTTGTTCTTGCATTTGTCAGCCCCTGTGCTAGCGCATTGGGGCGATAATCATATTTTTGTATGATTTCCTCCACTTTTTTTCTTTTTTCCTCGCTTACCCGGGCATTTTTCGTCATGACCCGAGACACCGTCGCCGGCGAAACGCCTGCTTCTTTTGCAATAGTATAAATGTTTTTTTCTTTTTTCATAAATCGCCCTCTTGAAACTCTTACTCTATTCCAATTTTTTGAAACCCTTTTCATTTCAAATTCAAGGATAGACTTTTTGCACGTAAAAGTCAATCCTAAAGTCGCTATTTTACAAAAAATCCCTCTCTTTTCCATGGATTTTTCAGATGAACTCTTTATAATAAAAACCATAGGAACGTATAAAAATTGAAATATCATGATAAAAACAGGAGGTTATAAATCTATGAATACCCAAACAATTTATCTCCATCATTCCTGGAAATTTCACTATGGCGAAGAGCCGGATGCCTGGAAAAAAAGACTATGATGATACTGGCTGGACAGCTGTCGAGCTTCCACATGACTGGTCTGTTGCAATGCCATTTTCCAGATCCTATTCCAGCGGCACCGGATATGCAGCCGGCGGCATCGGATGGTATCGTGGAACCTTTTCCCTGCCTGAGAAGTATCGTGGAAAACGCATCGTGCTGCTGTTTGACGGTGTCTACAAAGAAAGCCAGGTCTGGTTCAACAGTTATTATCACGGCTTTCATCCCAATGGATACACACCTTTTTTCTATGACATAACATCCCAGGCTGTTTTTGGTACAGATGGTATCAATGAAATCAGCGTCCGTGTAGACCGGACAGAGATTTCAGATTCCCGATGGTTTACCGGTTCCGGAATCACAAGAAAGGTAACGCTCCTTGTTACAGATCTTCTTCACGTTACACCATATGGCACCTGCTTTTCCATAAACAGGGCAGATAAAATCTCAGCGGATCTTTCTATCACAACAGAGATCTGTAATATGGAAGATCAGGAAACCTCTTTTTCACTGGTCCAGTATCTGCGTGATCAAAATGGAAACACGGTGTTTTTCGCCGAGCAGAGAGCCACTCTTCTTCCTGGAGAAAACCCGCAAAAACTAAAAGACTGAAGGAACGGTAGCACAGCCAACACTGTGGTCTCCGAAACATCCATCTTTATATACACTCGAAACATGGCTCCACAAAGCCAAGGATGACTCCGCCTTTCTTGCAGACAAGTTCCGTGTAGGTATCCGCACCTTCCGTTTTGATGCCGATTATGGATTCTTTCTGAATGAAATCCCCATGAAAATTAAGGGGGTCTGCGTTCACCACGATGCCGGTGCACTCGGTGCCGCCGTTACAAAAGAAATCTGGATACGCCGCCTTGAAAAGCTCAAAGAAATGGGCTGCAATGCCATCCGTATGAGCCATAATCCGCATATGCCGGAACTGTACGATCTATGTGATGAAATGGGCTTTCTTGTTATGGATGAAGCATTTGATGAGTGGGAAGGGCCAAAAAACAAATGGTCTACCGGTCATAATGTTTATCCTCCAAAGCATCAGGGATATTACAAGTACTTTCCTCAGTACCAGAAAGAAGATCTGTCTGCTATGGTATTGCGCGACCGAAATCATCCAAGTGTAATTCTCTGGAGCATTGGAAATGAAATTGATTATCCAAATGATCCTTACTGCCATCCTCTGTTTCAGACCATGACCGGAAACAATGATGCAAACAAGCCTGCCGCAGAGCGCGTATACAATCCGGATCGGCCGAATGCAGAGCGATTAAAAGCACTGGCTTCCATGCTTGCTTACGAAGTACGCGCAGTGGATCCTACGCGCCCGGTTACACTGGCTGCTGCTTTTCCGGAGCTCTCTGCAAAGATCGGTTTTCTGGATGCCCTCGATGTTGCCGGATACAATTATAAAGAACATTTATACGAGGAAAGCCACTGTGATTTTCCTTCGCTCCCATTTTTAGGCAGCGAAAACGGACATGATCTTGCTGCCTGGCATGCGGTAACCGAAAACGAATATATCAGCGGACAGTTTCTCTGGACAGGCATTGATTATATGGGAGAGGCACACGGATGGCCGCTTCGAGCTTCTGAAGCCGGGCTTCTTACGATGGCTGGCTTTGAAAAATCCGGGTTTTACCGGCGGATGAGCTTCTGGTCATCCAAACCGATGTGCCATCTTTCCACACAGCGGGCAGACTCCATGAGAGAAAGCTGGCAGCCATTATTCGAAAGCTGGAATTACTGTGATGGAGAAGATATCGAAGTCCGCTGCTACACAAACCTTTCCGAAGCGGAATTATTCTTAAACGGAATCAGTCTCGGCAAAAAGGAGGCTTCCTATACTGAAGATTCGATTCGCTGGATCGTTCCCTTTCAGCCGGGCACGCTGATGGTTCTTGCTTCTGGAAAGCTTGCGGCACAAAAGGGCGGGGCTTCCTGTACTTTTGAAGCAAAGGATGAGCTGAAAACGACTTCTATGCCTTGTGCCCTGCAGATCCGACCCTGGAATCCGTCCAAAGAAAATTCCGCTGTTTTACCGGAAAATCCGCTTCTGCAGTTCGAAGTTTATGCCGCCGACAGAGATGGTGCTTTCTGCTTCGGAGATTCCTCCATGGTTCAGGTAACGACAGACGGAGGCGTCCTTCTTGGAATTGAAAACGGAAATGCTGCAGACTGCACCGAGTATGCTTCTTCCTGCCGCCGGTTGTACCATGGACGACTGATTTTCTATGTCCGCCGCTCTTTTGCAGATCACCCGGTTACCGTGCAGGTTTCTTCAGAACTGCTAAAATCCAATTCTGTTACTATTTTCTGAAAGGAGTAATGACAGACTTTATGTGGAAATCCTTTTACAATCCAGATCTGGGCAAAGTAGAAACGCCACAGGGAACGATGACTCTCCCAAAGATTTTTCTTCCCCTGTTTCTGGAAATGTTTTTGATGAATCTGATGAGCACCGTCAATACTTTTACTTTGTCCTTTTATTCCGATGAAGCAGTTGCTGCCGTTGGTTCCGCCGGACAGTTTATGGGCATGATTCTGAATTTCTATTCCGTAATCAGTACCGGTGCGTCCATCGTAATCAGCCAGAATCTTGGTGCCAAAAAGGAAAAAAATGCATCCGATGCTGCTTTCTGTGCGCTGTTTGCAGGTGCCGGGTTAAGCGTTCTCCTTGGTGCTACACTTTCGTTCTTTTCCATGCCCCTGATGCGGCAGATGAATTTATCCGGCCAGGTATTAACATATGCCTCTTCTTACCTGAGAATCTGCATTCGTGTTTCCTTTTTTGCCGCGTTCGTGTCCATCTGCAGTGCCATATTTAAAAGCTATGGAAAGCCCAAAATATCGGTATTTGTTACCCTTGGAATGAATGCGCTGAATGCCCTTTTAAATTATCTGATCGTCTTTCAGCCGGTCGAACTGCCGCTTCACGGCGTAGAAGGGATTGCCTGTGCCTATGCCTTCAGTGAGGGCTGTGCCGCTTTTACCATGCTTCTGCTGCTCCTGGTTCTTCCGCTTGGCCTTGACTTCCGTCATAAGTCCATACGCAGCAGTTTCCGGATTTTACCAAAAGTGCTTCAAATCGGAATTCCAGGCGGTATCAGTACGCTTTCCTATTCTGTATCCCAGGTAGTGACAACCTCCATTATTGCACTTGTCGGTGTGCAGGCTGTTTCCGCCAAAATTTATGTTTCCACACTTGTTTTTTACGTGTATGTCCTAGGCCTCTCCCTTGGTCTTTCGACCTCGTTGCTGATCAGCTGGCTTACCGGCGCCGGAAAATACGAACAGGCTTATCAGCTGAATTTGCAGAATTTAAAAATCACAATTTTGCTGAATGCCTGCCTATCCACGCTCCTTGCCTGCTTTGGTTCCGTGCTGCTGCGGATCTTTACAGACGATCCTGCGATCCTTTCGATCGGACATACCATTTTGTTTTTTGATATTTTCGTGGAAATTTTTCGAGGCTTTAATCACATTGAGGAAAATTCCTTGCGCGGAGCAGGCGATGTGGTTTTCCCTATGGGTGTTTCCATTCTCTCCTGCTGGCTGATGAGTGTATTCTTCTCCTATCTGCTTGGTGTAAAAATGGGATTCGGATTATTCGGATGCTGGATCGCTTTTGGCATGGATGAGGCGTTCCGTGGTGTAAATTATCTGATCCGGTGGCGATCACGCAAATGGATGAAAAAAACCGTTGTTATTTCTGAAGAAAATACAATCTGGCCTTAAAAGGCTCCAGCTTCTCGTTGATTTTTCATTCGAGAAGCTGGAGCTTTCCGCTGTTGTTCATCTGCCCTAAAGCATTTTTTTGTATTATTATTTGATACGTTTCAGTTCATACTGTCTCGTACCAAGACCAATTTTCTCTGCCTGGTCAAGGGTTGCCTGCCATTCAATGTTCGGGTTGGAATCCTTGAAATGATCGTGGTGGCAGTGCCATCCCGGCTCTGCAAGATGTTCGCCAAGCTGGCTGTTTTCGATCGGAGTTGCCTTCAGGCAGGCATCGGCACACGCCTGGTCAAGAGCAACCGGGTCGAAGCTTGCAAACATTCCGATATCCGGCAGGATCGGAGCATCGTTCTCACCATGGCAGTCACAGTTCGGGCTGATATCCTGTACCAGAGAAATATGGAAGCACGGACGTCCATGACAGACAGCCTGTGCATACTCCGCCATTTTCCGGTCGAGAAGCTCGTTTGCACTGCTGTTTGGATTGTAAACCGCATCAAAACTGCAGGCACCGATGCAGCGGCCGCATCCTTTGCATTTGTCATAGTCAATGACTGCTTTTTTATCCACATAGGAAATTGCATCGCTTCCGCATTCTTTTGCACAGCGGTGGCAGCCACGACAGACATCCGTATTGATCGCCGGTTTTCCACTGGCATGCTGCTGCATCTTTCCGGCGCGGCTTCCGCATCCCATACCGATATTTTTCAGTGCACCGCCAAAGCCCGTTGCTTCATGGCCTTTGAAGTGGCTCAGACTGATAAAAATATCTGCGTCCATGATTGCATGGCCAATCAATGCTGTTTTGCAATATTCTCCGTTGACAACCGGAACTTCGATTTCATCGGTTCCTCGCACTCCATCTCCGATGATAATCTGGCATCCTGTGGTAATGGTATTGAATCCATTCAGATTCGCACAGTCAAGATGCTCCAGGGCATTTTTTCTGCTGCCCGGATATAACGTATTGCAGTCTGTCAGAAACGGAAGGCCTCCCTGCTCTTTACAGAGATCTGCAACCACTTTCGCATAATTCGGACGAAGAAACGCCATGTTTCCCAGTTCGCCAAAATGCATTTTGATTGCGACGAATTTGCCTTCCATATCAATGTCTTTGATGCCAGCAGCAATACAGAGCTTTTTCAGCTTGTCAAGCTGACTCGTTCCAACCGGACATCGAAAGTCGGTAAAATAAACCGTTGACTTTTCCATTTTGTCATTCCTCCTGATTTGTCATTTTTTGACAGCATATCACTTCAAGCTAGGTTGAAGTCAAGTATAATTTGTGGTCTTCTGTTTGTCTCATGGGCTTGTCTTTTTTCTGGATTTTTCGTATACTGAACATAGTTTTTAAGCAACTGAAAATACAGAAGTGCTTTGGAGGTCATGTTTATGATAAAGGCAGTATTATTCGATATGGATGGTATCCTGTTTGACACCGAGATTGTAATGAAAGAGGGCTGGCAAAAAGCTGCCCGGGAGCTGAATTTTACGCTCACGGAGGAACATCTTTCGCAGATGCGCGGCAGTGCGCTTCCGCGGAGCAGAAAGCTGTTTGAGGAGTGGTTTCACGGACAGGTGACATACGATGAAGGACGCGCAATCCGCACGGCGTATCTAAACGATTATATTCGACGCAACGGTGTCCCGGAAAAACCAGGGCTTCATGAGTTTCTTTCCTGGCTCAAAGAGCATTCGATCAAAGTTGCCGTTGCTACTTCTACAACGCGGCGCGTTGCGGAAGACTATTGGAAACAGTCTGGCATTGACCAGTATATCGATGCTTCAGTCTGCGGGGATGAGGTAATCAACAGCAAGCCGGATCCGGAAATTTTCTTAAAAGCAGCGTCTCTTCTGAAAGTTCCGATTGCTGCATGCATAGTAGCCGAAGACAGCATCAATGGTCTGAAGGCCGCGCGTGCAGCTGGTGCCATCTCCTGCATGATCCCGGATCTGACACCGTATACAAAAGAGCTTTTTCCATTTTGTGATTATGTGAGTCCTTCTCTTTTGGCCTGTAAAGAAATTCTGCTGCAGACTCCAGAAGCGGACAAACTGAAAAGCTGGAAGTAAAAAATCATACATAAAGTGAACCTCACATGACTAAAGTCACGTGCTTCAGACCGCTTTAGGCGGCAGACAAAATATCGGCGGATACGCCTGTTTCTTAGATCTTGCGCGGATACGCGCTTCTTCCATGCCGGATACGGCAGGTCTCCACATAACAGGTAGTCCACGGTATATCTGCCTGTGTTTATGCTGCTTTTCGCAGTTCCATTTCTGAAATTAAGTCTCTCAAATCCGCATAAACACAT